>Ga0302198_10002194_pt1 | contig 20680 bp, 17 predicted proteins | sample II_Bog_N2_2_FD_193521 | JGI IMG/M metagenome (GOLD analysis project Ga0302198, IMG submission 193521) | Peat permafrost microbial communities from Stordalen Mire near Abisko, Sweden - II_Bog_N2_2 | ecosystem: Environmental > Terrestrial > Soil > Wetlands > Peat | place: Sweden: Abisko... | reverse complement strand
AGATGGCGGTGATGTCCTTGAGGCCGCCGACGTCGGAGTCGGTCTGGGAGAGGACTTCGACCTTCCACTTGTGCTGCTCGGCGAAGCGGAGGTACATGCGGAAGACCTCGGCGACGAAGAGTGATGCCTCGTCACCGCCGGTGCCGGCGCGGAGTTCGACGATGACGTTCTTGTCAGCGTTGGGGTCCTTGGGTAGCAGCAGGACCTTCAGTTCTTCTTCCGTTGTGGCGAGCTTCGGCTCCAGCTCGGTTAGCTCGGCCTCCGCCATCTCTTTCATGTCGGGGTCGGAGAGCATGGCCTTGGCGTCGGCGACGGCGTTGCGGAGCTTGCGGAAGTCGCGGAACTTCTCGACCGTCGGCTCCAGGTCGCGGTGGGCCTTGGAGACCTTGCGGTAGTTCTCCTGGTCGTTGACGATGGCGGGGTCGCTGAGCTGGCGGCCCAGGTCTTCATAGCGGGCTTCGATTTGGTCGAGACGGTCGAACATAAGCTCCTCCTGCGGAGTCGCAGGGAATAGGCAATGGGGAATAGGGAGTAGACGGCGAGGGATGAGCGCAGCTAGGCAAAGTCGTGACGGAGGGTCACGCGGGATGAGTTCACCGGGTTTGCGATGAGATGCCGCATGGTTGTTTGATGATAGCGCGAAGGCTAGGGATTCGGCGCTGCAGGCGGTGGTGTGCGGCCTTTGGCATAGGCGGGGACGTGAGTGGTGAAGCGGGGAAGGATGAACTCGCGGATGAGGGCCTGCACGCCGTGGCTGCCGACTCCGATGCCGAAGTTGAGCGCCGCCAGGTAGCCGGCGCTGTCCGACGCGGGGTGATACACGCTGGAGAGCGCGCCAGCTGAGGCACTGCCCAGCATGTGCGAGTAGTTGGGCTCCATGTGGCCGTTGTCGCCCCGAGTGACCACCCCGGAGAGAGCGGCGTGCCAGAAGCGTGTGCTGAGCTTGTTGGAAGGGCCCATGTAGAAGTAGCGCGGGTCCTGATGGAAGAGCGACGGGTAGATGGAATAGCTGAACATGCGAGAGAGTAGTTCGTCGCCGTAGGCTGCAGCGAAGCGCTTGCCGTAGCTTGGAGCGTCCTGTCCCCAACTGGGGAAGGTGTCCTGTTCGGTCTCGATGCCGGCGGTGACGGCGGTGCCGATGAAGGCGACCGGGTCGGTGAGGCTGCGGATGGAGAGCTTGAACTTCTGGCGAGTGTTGAGCGGGGCTGCGTCGTAGACGAAGCTGGTGTAGAAGTTGGGAAAGATGGCGAGGACGCGCTGCCGGGTCTCGCGGTTGAGTTCCTCTTCGGCGACAGCGGAGGAGTCGGCGGAGACGTCGACCGATGCGGTGGTGGGCGCGATGGTGAGGGCGATGGTGGGGAGCTCTAGGTGCTCGCCCGGCCGAAGGACGAAGGGCTTGGACAGCAAAGTCTTGAGATCAGGCGCGGAGACGAGGACGGTGTAGGTACCCGCGGGGGCGTTGGGAAAGGTGAAGTGACCAGCACTGTCCGATGTTGTGTCGCGGAGGCTGGTATGGCCGAGGCGTTCGAGCGTGACGGAAGCGCCGGGAACCAGGCCACCGTGGACATCGGTAACTTCGCCCTGGATGATGCCTGAGGCATCCGATGCGATGGAGGAGGCCTCCTGCTGGACAAAGCTGGGGGCATCAGGAAAGCTCTGTGCGTCGAGCGGGAGGGCTGCGGCGAGCAGCAGGATCAGCGAGGCGAAAGTAGAACGGGGAGGGTGCATGAAGGGGTTGTCACCGGGAAGTAGCTGCGAAGTCGCACTCACCTTAGATGCTACCGTGAGCGCGGGGTTATGGCGGGTACTGAAGGGCTGGTTGCAGGTGCTGGGGTTTCGGCGGGTGCTTCGCGGAGATTAGCGGGCTTGCCCTTGGCATACGATGGCACGTGCGTGGTCGCGTGGGAGAGGACAAACTCGCGCAGCAGGTTGGTAACGGCCGTGCCGCCGATGCCGACCAGAGCGTTGGTGAGTGCCAACTGGCCGGGGCCGTTGGCGTCGGGGTGATAGAGGCTGGAGATGGCTCCAGCCGAGGCGTTGCCTAAGAGCCTGGAGTAGTTCGGCTGAAGATGTCCGTTATCTCCGCGTACAACGAGCCCCTGTCGGATCGCGTGGAAGACCCGTCTGCCGACGGAGTTGGCTGGACCCTCAAAGAAGTAGCGCGGATCCTGATGAAAAAGGGACGGAAAGACTGCGGTGCCGAGAGTGCGTCCGATGAGTTCGTCGCCGAGAGCGGCGCCGTAGCGGCGTCCGTAGCCGGCGGGACCGGGGCCGAAGCCGTTGAAGGTGCCGTGGGCCTGCTCGATGGCGGCGACGATTCCCACATTGAGGAAGGCGATGGGGTCCATCGTGGAGCGCAGCGAGAGTTTGAACTTCTGGCGCGCGTTGAGCGGAGCGGCGTTGTAGATGAAGCTGGTGTAGAAGTTGGGGAAGACGCCGAGTACGCGCTGCCTAGTCTCGATCTTGAGCTCCTGCTCGGCGACCTGGGCGCTGTTGGCGCTGACCTCGATCGTGGTGTCGGCCGTGGCGATGGGTAGAGCGACGTCGGGAACCTCGAACTTTTCGTTGGCATGCAGGGTGAAGGGCTCCGAGAGAAATGTTTCGAGGCCTTTGGCCTGGATGAGCACGGTGTAGGTGCCGGGCGCGGTGGAGAACGCGAAAAGGCCATTGCTGTCGGTGATGGTTTCGCGCTCGAGGACGGTCGGGGTCTTAGACAGCAGCTTGATAGTGGCGCCGGGAACGAGGCCGCCGTGTATATCGGTGACTTCGCCCTGGATGACTCCCGAGGAGGCTACTTCCGATGCGGTCTGCTGGATGACAAAACTGGGAGCGTTGGGAAGCGCTGCCTCTGCGATGGAGGCGGCAAGCAGCGTCTGGGCGTGACTGTTAAGTGCGCCGGCAAGAAAAGCGGCGATCAGGGCGAGAGTCCGATGGGTATGCTTTGTGTTCATCGCTCTGGACTCCATGGGCGAGTGGGGAACGCCCTAGGTTGAGACTACTCTGGTGGAGTCGCAGGGGTATCGTCCACAGATGTTGCCGGGCTAATGGTGACGGTCGCGGTGAAGAGGCGGCAGTCAGTGTAGTCGGCGGTGAATACGCCTGTATCGCTGCCCTGCGGCAGCTCGGCGTAGAGGTGGCTCGCCAGCCGGTAGGTCTTGCCATTCAGCTCCATGGGAGCGAAGTCGTCGGCTGCATAGGTGGCAGCGCGGCGGGGCCGGGCCATCTCAGGGTCTACGTAGCGTTCGATGCGTGTTGCATTGCCGCTGTCATCGAGAAGAGCGAAGCCGGTGGTGCCGCTGTCCTTGCAGATGAGGGGGTCTGCGCCGGGAATCGACTGAAAGTTCACGCGGCCGGGCGTAAGGGAGTAGCGGTAACAGGCCTGCTGGTCCGGAGCGAAGTAGCGCATCATCTGGTCAAAGCCACCGCGCACAAAGACCGGCAGGTGGAAGTGGCCGCTCGTGAAGGGCTGGTTGTTGACGTTGGTGATGGTGATGGACTCGTCAAGATTGCCGTCTGCGGTCCGCTGGGCACGCAGAGTAGCGACGAAGGGGATGCCTTGCAAGACCTTCTTGCCATGGAGTCTCTGGCTGAGGACCTTCTCCTGGCAGGTAAAGCTGGGCAGCTCATGTTCCAGTGTGGTGGCTGCCTCGCCGAGGAGTTGAAGTTCCCGGCGCAGGTCATTCTCTGAGGCCTGCTGTGCTGACGCGGGTTGCGACAGCGACATGGCGCACCACAGGGTGAGAGCCAAACCAGCCATCTTTCGGAAACACCGCATTGTTCTCCGGTTAGCCACTCGACGATGCCCTATCCGCCAAGATACAGGGTTGGGAATGACGGAACCCCATCGGTTATTGACCCGGCAGGGGCCCCGAGTCGATGGATAGGCCGTTTAGGCTAAAATGATAGAAGCAAATGAAGAATGGTGAATCCGATTCATTGGGAGCCATTCGAACGTGCAGCACCCTGCTGTTCTTGTCCCAACTTCACTGCGCTCTCCGGGAGAACCCTATTTTGAACGACTGCCGCACGTTTTATGCTCTCTGCCTCAGATTTTGCACAGGTTCTACCCGCCGGCTCACTACCGGCCTCGCTCTGCTTGCATTGTTGTGCGTTTGCCTTCCGGCGTCAGCGGGCAGGATGCACACCCGCACGCCACGTTTGCATGTTGAGATGAGCTTGCTGGAGCCTGGCGTGATGCCGGAGACAGATGCCGATGTTCCAACCGAGGGACGCAGCTACAGCCTTCGTATGGCAGCCGAGCATACCGGTGAGAGCATCGAAATCGTGTATCGCATCGGCGACACTTATATTCCTGATGCGCTGGACCAGTTGAACCACTTTCTGCGCGACCACCGGACTGATGAGGTGACCCAGTACGACCCGCGGGAGTTCGACCTGCTGCACAACCTGATGGCACGGCTGGGCCGGCCGAATGGCGTTGTGGACGTGGTCTGCGGGTACCGCACGGCGGAGACCAATGAGTTGCTGCGCGACGAGGGGCCCCATACCGGCGTCGCCGAGCACTCGCAGCACATTGAGGGACATGCGATAGACATTCGCGTCCCCGGCGTGAGCACCAAACAGCTTCGCAATGTGGCACTGAGCCTGGACGCTGGTGGGGTGGGCTACTATCCGCGCAGCAAGTTTGTGCATGTGGACGTGGGCCCGGTTCGGGAGTGGAGCTTCGGCGTGATGCCGCGCAGACATGGACGGCACCGGCGGAAGCTGAGGGCTTAAAGGCAAGGAGTAGTGAGTAAGGAGTAGAAAAAGCGGCTCCGAACTCCGACGATATTTCCAACCGCCAAGGCCGCCGATTCATCTGGCGGCCTTTGTCTTTCCCTACTCCTAACTCACTACCCCTTACTGACTGTCACTCCCACAAGCGATAATGGCTCTGGTGAAAAGCTGGGTCGAGATATCGGGTTCGCGGCTGGTGGAGAATCTGCGCGCCGTGCAACAGGTGGCAGGCAGCGGGGTGGAGACGCTGGCGGTTGTCAAGGCCAATGGGTACGGTCACGGAGCGGCAGGTGTGGGGCAGGCGCTGGTGGCGGGCGGCGCTCGCTGGCTGGGAGTGAATGACGTGGAGGAAGGCGCGGAGCTGCGCCGAGCGCTGGGCGAAGGCAGCACCCGGCTGATGGTGATGAGCGGCATGGACCTGGATGACGCGCCGGCGCTGGTGGCGCACGGTCTGACGCCTGTGGTGTGGACTCCGGAACACGTTGCTGCGATGGAGCGTGCGGCGCGTGCCTCCGGACAGCGGGCGAAGGTGCATCTGGAGATCGACACCGGGATGTCGCGTCAGGGTGCGATGGTGGGCGCTGACCTGGCACGTGTGCTGGAGCGGCTAACGAGGTCGCGGTGGGTGGCGTGCGAGGGTGTGATGAGCCACCTGGCGTCGGCCGAGGAGGTGGCTTCCGCTGTGACTCGTGCGCAGCGCGAGTGCTTTGCGCAGGCCCTGGTGCAGGTGGCTGCTGCCGGCTTGCGGCCGGAGCTGCTGCACCTGGGAAATACGTCGGGCGTGGATGAGGGCTCGACCATGACATGGCTGCGTGAGACTGCACAGCGCATGGGCGCCAAGCCTATGGTGCGCATCGGGCTTGGGATGTATGGATACTGCATGGAGCTGGCAGGAGCGCCGGAATCCAAACACAAACTTGCTGCGCGTCTTCGACCGGCGCTGACTTGGAAGACACGCGTGATCGGGCTGCGTGAGCTCGCTGGAGGTGCCACAGTGGGCTACGGAGCGACGTACAGAGCTACCGCTCCGCTGCGCCTGGCGCTGCTGCCGGTGGGATATGCGGACGGGTTTCGCAGGGAGGCATCGTCCGGCGTGGGCGATGGCTGGGTGATGATTGCGGACAAGCGCGCGCCGGTGGTGGGCCGGGTGTCGATGAACCTGACGACGGTGGACGTGACCTCGATCCCGGAGGTAACGATGGGCAGCGAGACCGTATTACTGGGCGCAGGTGTTACGGCGGATGACCATGCACGCTGGTGCGGCACGATCTCTTACGAGATACTGTGCGGAGTTCGCGCGCACTTTGAGATGGTTTGAGCCGAAGTAAATGGCCGAACGGTAGACTGGAAGAGATGCTGTCTCGCCTTTACGCAAAATGGATGTACCGGTGGGAGACCGCTCTCACCACTCGTGATGAGAATCGTGTGGAGCGCCCGCTGGAGTGGGGCTTTGATCATCTCGCTGACTTCGGCGGAGAAGAAGCGGCGGCGCAGGTCGCCAGTGGCAAGATCTCGGCACTCGACGCCATGCTGGCGCTGAATCAGAGAATCATCAGCGAGCCACACAAGTTCTTCGACTACACCACGCCGACTGACTTCCGTCTGGAACAGCGACATCCCGAACTCTATCCGACGAACGTGCGCCCGGAGACGCTGGAGCAGGAGCGCGAGTGGAAGCGCCGCGCGGAGGTGGGCGAGCTGCGTCGAGAGCCATTTCTGCGGTTTACTTCTGCGGTGCGAACGCCGTATCCGGAGAACGATGCGGTGAATGCAAGATGGTATGAAAGTGCAGGGAATAGCAACAAGCCGAAGCAGGCGATGATCGTGATGCCGCAGTGGAATGCGGATGCCTCCAGCCACAATGTGTTGTGCGAGATGTTCAACCGCTTTGGAATCTCGTGCCTGCGGCTATCGAAGCCTTACCATGATGTGCGGCGGCCGAAGGAGATCGAGCGCTCCGACTATGCAGTGAGCGCGAATGTGGGTCGTACGATTGCGGCGACGCGGCAGGCGGTGGCGGACATCCGCAGTTGCATCGACTGGCTGAACGCGCAGGGGTATGAGCAGATCGGCGTGCTGGGGACGAGCCTGGGCAGCGCCTATGCGTTCATTGCGGCGGCGATGGATGCGCGGATTCGGGTATGCGCGTTCAATCACGTCTCAACGCAGTTCGGTGACGTGGTGTGGACCGGGCAGAGCACGCGCCATGTGAAGGCGGCGTTTGAGCACGCGGGGCTCACACAGGACCAGGTGCGCGCCATCTTCGCCGGGGTGAGCCCGATGAGCTATATGGAGGCGTTTGCCGCTAACCCGCGCAGGTCGCTGGTGGTGTATGCGGAGTACGATCTGACTTTCGTGCTGAAGTACTCGCTGGACGTGGTGAAGAACTTCCAACTGCATGGCATGGACTTTGTCGCCAAGGTGCTGCCCTGCGGCCACTACACCACGGGCGAGACGCCTTACAAGTATCTCGATGGCTGGTACCTGGGTTCGTTCATCTACAACTCATTCAAACGGCTGGCGGTTGAGCCTGTGAAATCCTGAGGCGGAGAACCATGGGTCTCCAGCGTAAAATCAGAGTTATATGCCGATTGACCTGAACGCCCCGCTTGCCGTCGTCGACCCCGAAATTGCGACACTGATTAAGAATGAAGTTCTCCGCCAGCACGAAGGCCTGGAGATGATCGCGAGCGAGAACTTTGTCTCGCGCGCGGTACTGGAGGCCGCGGGTACGGTCTTCACGAACAAGTACGCTGAAGGCTACCCAGGCAAGCGCTACTACGGCGGCTGCGAATACGCCGATGTGGTGGAGAACATCGCGCGCGACCGCGCGAAGCAGATATTCGGCGCCGAACATGCGAACGTGCAGCCGCACTCCGGATCGCAGGCCAATGCGGCTGCGTTCATGACGCTGCTGCAGCCGGGCGACACCATCCTCGGGCTGGACCTCGCGCACGGCGGTCACCTGACCCATGGGCACAAGCTGAACTTCAGCGGCAAGCTATACAAGGTTGCCGGATACAAGGTGCGTCAGGACACCGAGACAATCGATTACGACGCGCTCGAGGCGCAGGCGGTTGAAGAGAAGCCGAAGATGATCATCGGTGGCGGTTCGGCGTATCCGCGGCAGTTTGATTTCGCGCGCATGCGGCAGATCGCCGATAAAGTGGGCGCCTATCTGCTGGTGGACATGGCGCACTTCGCCGGGCTGGTAGCGGGCGGAGCGCATCCCTCGCCGGTGCCCCACGCTCATGTGGTGACGACGACCACGCACAAGACGCTGCGCGGACCGCGCGCGGGGCTGATCCTGTGCGGTGCGGAGTTCGCTGCGGGCATTGATCGCAGTGTCTTTCCCGGGCAGCAGGGCGGCCCGCTGATGCACATTATCGCGGCCAAGGCAGTGGCATTCGGCGAGGCGCTGCAGCCGGAGTTCAAGGCGTATGCCGCACAGACGGTTGCCAATGCGAAGGCGCTGGGCGACGCGATCCAGGCCGAGGGTTACCGGCTGATCTCCGGCGGCACGGACACGCATGTGCTGCTGATTGACGTGTTTGCCAAAGGCATACTTGGCAGCGAGGCCGAAGCTGCGCTGGGCGCAGCGGGCATCACCGTGAACAAGAATGCGATTCCGTTCGACGTGAATCCGCCTATGAAGCCCAGCGGCATCCGCGTAGGCACGCCGGCGCTGACCACGCGCGGCATGAAGGAGCGGGAGATGCACACCATCGCGAAGTGGATCGGCGAGGCGCTCGACGCCCGCAGCGACGCCGCGAGGCTCGCGAAGATTCGCGGGCAGGTGGCCGAACTGGCGGAGCAGTTTCCGCTGTATGGGTGGCTGCGCACTTAGCAGAGAGGAATCGAAATGCAGAAGCGCAAATTGGGCAATCGCAATCTGGAGGTATCTGCCCTCGGGCTCGGCTGCATGGGCATGAGCTTTTCGTACGGCGCGCCCAAAGATGAAGCCGAGATGATCTCGCTTGTGCGCAAGGCAGTCGATCTCGGCATCACCTTTTTTGATACGGCGGAGGTCTACGGCCCGTTCACGAATGAGTTGCTCGTTGGGAAGGCGCTCTCGCCTATCCGCGACAAGGTGGTCATCGCCACCAAGTTCGGATTTAACTGCGTGCCCGGCTGCGCGCCCGCGACGCAGACGCTTAACAGCCGTCCGGAGCACATCAAGCAGGTTGCGGAAGAGTCCCTGAAACGCCTCAACATTGAATGCATCGATCTCTACTACCAGCACCGCGTGGATCCCGACGTGCCGATTGAAGACGTCGCCGGCGCAGTGAAGGACCTGATCGCTGCGGGAAAGGTCAAGCATTTTGGACTGTCGGAGGCCGGCGCGCAGACCATCCGCCGCGCCCACGCCGTGCAGCCTGTGACTGCGCTGCAGAATGAGTACTCGCTATGGTTCCGTCGTCCGGAGCAGGAGATTCTGCCGCTACTGGAAGAGCTGGGCATCGGCATGGTGCCCTACAGCCCGCTGGGCAAGGGCTTCCTTACCGGCGCGATGGGCACGCAGACGAAGCTCGCCGACAATGACTTCCGCAGCAAGCTGCCGCGCTTTACGCCGGAGGCTATGAAGACCAATCAGGCGTTCGTGGACCTGCTCGCCGACATCGCGGCGCAGAAGAAGGCCACCCCATCGCAGGTGGCTCTGGCCTGGTTGCTGGCACAGAATCCCTGGATCGTTCCGATTCCCGGCACGACGAAGCTGTCGCGGTTGGAGGAGAATATCGGAGCGGTTACGCTGGAGCTCACGCCCGCGGACCTGCGCGACCTCCAGCAGGGCGCGGATGCGATCACGCCCGAGGGTGACCGCTACCCCGCGCACATCGAGGCAATGACCGGGCGCTAAAGCAGTCGAAGGAGAGACAACATGGAGATCAAACGAGTTGGCTCGCAGCCATCGGCCTCCGGCCCTGCCGACTGGTTCACCGGCACGGTCCGTATCGACGCGCTCTTTCAGGCGCCTGACCCCGCGCTGGTGGCCGGCGCCAGTGTGACCTTTGAACCCGGCGCACGCACTGCCTGGCACACGCATCCGCTGGGCCAGACGCTGATCGTCACTGCAGGCTGCGGCCGGGCGCAGCGCAAGGGCGGGCCAATCGAGGAGATCCGTCCTGGCGACGTGGTCTGGTTTCCGCCCGGCGAAAAGCACTGGCACGGCGCTGCGCCCACCACGGCGATGACGCACATCGCTATCCAGGAGCGGAAGGATGGCAAGGTCGTGGACTGGATGGAGAAGGTCACCGACGAAGAATACGGCTCCTAATCCCCGATGGACGGAGGCGCGCAGAGTAGATTATTTGTATGAACCTGCGACCTCTTGCCCCCGTCATGCTTCTGCTAAGTCTTCCCCTGTTTGCCCAGCCGCAGCAGGACACGCCACCGGCGGATAAGCCCGCTGCGGCGAAGCCTGACGCTACCAAGCCGGACGCAAAGCCCGAGGGCCTGCCTGACGACAAGTCGACTCCGCAGACCATCACCGTCAACGGCAAGGTGCTGCACTACACGGCGACCGTCGGGACCATCCATCTGAAGGATGCGATGGGCAAGCCGACCGGCGATGTGATGTATACGGCCTACACGCTCGACCGCGCGAAGGGGGATTCCGCACGCCCGGTGTTGTTTGCGCTGAACGGCGGACCGGGAGCGTCGTCGGTATATCTGAATCTGGGAGCGATAGGTCCGAAGCATGTTGCGTTCGGTAACTCCGGCGACTCGGCCTCCGACCCCGCCACGCTCACCGACAACCCCGGCACCTGGCTGGACTTTACGGACGAGGTGTTCATCGATCCCATTGGGACGGGATTTTCGAAGTCGCTGGTGGATGAGGCGACGACCAAGAAACTGTTCTATACACCCACGCCGGACATCGAGTACCTCTCGCTGGTTATCTACAAGTGGCTGGTGAAGAACGACCGGCTGCTGGATAAGAAGTACCTTATCGGCGAGAGCTATGGCGGCTACCGCGGCCCCAGGATTACGCACTACTTGCAGTCGCAACTGGGCGTGGCGATGAACGGGCTGGTGCTGGTAAGCCCGTACCTGAATCCCGAGGAGGGCGATGGAAACCTTTCGCCGATTCCGTGGATGGTGACGCTGCCCTCCATCACAGCGGCGCATCTGGAGGCGCAGCACAAGCTGACCGACGACGCGATGCAGCAGGTCATCACGTACACCGAGGGCGACTATGCGAGCACGCTTATCGCTGGCCCTGAGAACAAGGCCGCGACCGACACGATGATCGCCAAGGTGACGGACATGACGGGGCTGGACCCGACGTTCGTGCGCTTCTCAGGCGGTAGGCTGGAGACAGGCGCCTACCTGCGCGAGGTGCATCGCGAAGAGGGCGAGATTGGCTCGGTCTACGACTCGAATGTGAAGTTGCCGGACCCGTTTCCGTTCGCGCCGGATCAGCAGGGGAATGACCCGATCCTTGAGAGCATCATCGCGCCAACGACGACGGCGATGGTGGACTTCATCACGCACACGGTCGGGTGGAAGACAGAGGCGCGTTACTACGCTCTATCCTACGACGTAAACAATGCCTGGGATCGGAACTCGGAGGACCTGCGTAAAGGCGCCGTGGAGGACCTGCGCGAGTCCATAGCGGCGGATCCAAAGCTGAGTGTGTTGATCGTTCACGGGTGGAACGACCTCTCCTGCCCATTCATGGGTTCGGTGCTCACACAGAACCAGATGCCGGCCAAGCTGGCCGCACAGGTTCAGATTCATGAGTTCCCTGGCGGACACATGTTCTACACGCGACCGGTGAATGGCGCAGGACTGCATGCGCTGGGACAGACGATGGTCAATACACACTAATGCAGACAGTTGATACCTCCGCATCTGGCTGCAGGTACAAACTAAGCCGTGGAGAAGCAGCGGTAGAGGTGTATACCGGAGAGCACTCAATAAGTCCTAAATTGGGCATAGGATGGTGCCATGAAAAACCTGGGTTCCCTTGCTGTCCTTCTCACATTTGCCGCTCTGCCCAGCGCAGGCGCGCGGGCGCAGGCCAAGTACATCCCCATCGAGATGCGCAAGGGATATGCCAGCATCGACCAGAACGATTTGCGAGAAAAGATTACTTACCTGTCCTCGGACAGACTGGCCGGACGCGGGAGTCTGCAGCCAGGGGATGATCTGGCGACGCTATGGATCGCTGCACAGCTGGCAAAGGCTGGCGCCGATCCTGCGGTGACAGAGCCCAGCGGATTGCCTGGCTACCTGCAGAGCTTTTCCGTGATCGAGTACCAGCCCGACCGCGCCAACTCAACCATTACTCTCACGCGCTCCGGCAAGGGCACTGTATTTCATGCTCCAGAGGCTTTTGGGTCGTATAAGCACGCCGTCGACATAAGCGCACCCGTGGTCTTTGCGGGATACGGCATCACCGCGCCGGAGTTGGGCTATGACGACTACAACGGCATCGACGCGACCGGGAAGATCGTCTTTGTCTTCGACCATGAACCGCAGGAGGACGATCCGCGCTCGATCTTCAACGGAACGGGAAACACGCGCTACGCCACCATGCGGGTAAAGCTGCTGAATGCGCAGGCACATGGCGCAGTGGCGCTGGTCATCGTGGCCGAGCCCAACCGCAAGCACCCGACGAACCTGGAGCGGCAGATGCGCATCGGCGGCAGCCTGGCGCGCACTGTACCTATTCCCATGCAGGCGCTGGAGACCGATGCGCTGACGATTCCGGCGATTACGGTGGACGACGATGTAGCAAAGGACCTACTGGCGACCTCCGGTACGACCGGCAGCGATCTGCAGACCGGGTTGGATAGTACGCTTCAGCCGCACGGAATGGATCTTCCGGATACGTCGCTCAAACTGCACTTAGTCAACAGCAGCGAGCGCAGTGGAACCATCAGCAACGTGGCGGGCATTCTGCGCGGATACGATCCCACGCTCGCGGGCGAGACGGTGATCATCAGCGCGCACCACGATCACGAGGGCGCCGTGGCGTGCCCGGATGGGCAGGGCGGCGTAGATGAGAGAGGTCAGCCAACCCCACCGGGACCGAACTGCGTGCAGATATGGCACGGAGCGGATGACAACGCGTCTGGAACGGCAGGCGTCATCGAACTGGCGAGGGCCTTCGCGGAGAACAGGGACCGGCCGCGCCGTTCGATTCTGTTTGTCGTCTTTGCGGGTGAAGAGCGCGGCTTATTAGGCAGCTATTGGATGGTGGAACACCCGCTGCGCCCGTTGGGCACCACGCGCGCCATGATCAACTTCGACATGATCGGCCGCGACGAGGAGCCCAGCCCTCAGACCGATGGGCTTATCGACATTCCCGCCGATACCAGCAACCGACTGAACCTGATGGGGGCACCCTACTCGCCGGACTATGACCGCATTGTGCGCCATGAGAACCAGCTCGTTGACTTGCAGATTGACGACCGTTTTGACCACGAACATGTGCTGAACACGCTCTTTCGCTCCGACCAATTCCCCTTCCTGCTGCACAACGTTCCGGCATGCTGGTGGTTCACTGGCTTTCACCCTGACTATCACCACATCACGGATACGGTGGAGAAGATCGACTTCCCCAAGATGCAGAAGATACTGCAGCTGGCGTATCTGGTGACCTGGCGGTTCGCGCTGGATCCAACTCCCCCGGCGTTCGTCACTAACCCCAGACCGCCGCTCGCCGGTACACCCTCATCCACGCCAGTGCTGGTCGAGACACCGCACCGTGGCGCCGCGCCATCGTCTGCGTCGCCTGAGTCAGATCCGGCGGGTATACAGACGAAGTCAGGATCGCACGATTGAACGCTATGATCCTTCTCGGCATCTCGACCGGCATGCGCACGCTGACGGCGACCACAGTGCTGTGCTGGTATGCGTGGCTGAATTTACTGCCGCAGCATGGATGGACGTTCTGGGCGGGAAATCTGATCTCTGTGATCGTCTTTACAGCTATGGCGCTGGGCGAATACGTGGCCGATACGCTGCCCATGACCCCCAGCCGAACCTCGCCGCCGCAGTTGATATCGCGTCTGGCGTTTGGCGCGCTGACCGGGGTGCTGGCCTCGCGGACGTTGGCGGAGCCGCTCGCCGGCGGCGTGCTGTTTGGGCTTTCAGGCACGCTGATCGGCACCTATGGCGGTCACCGGTTGCGCATGGTGACGGCGAAGTGGCTGGGCCGCGATCTGCCGGTCGGGCTGTGTGAGTCCGCGCTGGCATTGGGGCTGGCCTTGCTGGCCGCGCACGAACTACGCATAGAACTAGTGAAAGAGAGCCTTCTGCTGCGCTAGCTGCTGGAGCGCTCGGCGAGCACGATGCGCGGAATCCCGGCATAATCCTCCACGAAGCGAACGTTCTGCCAGCCCCGCAAGAGAGCGGCGAGCGGCTCCTGCTGTCCGAAGCCGAACTCCATCGCCAGCAGACCGCCGGGACGCAGCGCAGGGCGCGCCGCGGGAATCAAGCGGCGATAGAGATCGAGACCGTCCGCGCCTCCGAAGAGCGCCACATGCGGCTCGAAGTCTCGCACCTCTGCTTGCAGCATCGCACCATCAACGTCCGGGACATAAGGCGGGTTGGCAGCGATAGCATCAAACAGCGGCTGTTCTGCAAAGGCCGCCAGAAGATCCGAGGCGACGAAGTGTATGCGCGCTCGCTGGCGCTCGGCGTTGTGACGAGCGACTTCGAGAGCGGCGGTAGAGACATCACTGGCGAAGACATCGGCGTCAGGCAGCTGCTTGGTGAGAGCAATCGCAATGGCGCCTGAGCCTGTGCCGACATCGAGGATGCGCAGCCGTGAGAGTGTTGGAGGCTGGGCTGCAGCCCAGACCATCACAGCTTCGACGAGGTGCTCAGTCTCAGGGCGCGGGATGAGTGTGTCTGGTGTGACCCGCAGCGGAAGGCCGAAGAACTCCTGCACGCCGGTGATGTACTGCAATGGTTCCCGAGCGGCTCGGCGCGAGACCATCGCGCAGAACTCCGCAAGTTGGGCAGTGTTTAGCTCAGCTTCAGGATGTGCGAGCAGCCATGCTCGATCACGTTCCAGCAGATGCGCGAGCATCGTCTCGGCATCGCGGCGTTCGATGCTGGTGGAGGCTTCGGAGAGGGCATCGCGGAGTGTCATGCGTCGCACTCCAGCATAAGCGGTACGGCGCGACTACTTCTTCTCAAAGATCAAAAAGTAATCCTGCCCATCGGCCTTGGTGAAGTCGTAGCGGCCTACCTGCCGAAAGCCCGCTGCTTCAACTTCGTTACGCAGCACCTTTTCGTCCAGTCCGTGGTCGGCTCCGTTGCCGTTGCGGTCGATGATGCCGAAGCGCGCTCCGGGCTTGAGGGCCATGCGCAGGTGCCCGAGCAGCAACTCGGGGTGCGCAATCTCGTGGTAGACCTTCAGCATCAGAGCGGCGTCAAGCGAATCCGGCGCGAGGTGCGGGTCATCGGGCGCGCCCAGAACCTCGACCACGTTTGACAGGCTCTCACGTTGCGTCCGCTGGCGGATGGCTTCCAGGTACTTCGGATTGATGTCTTCTGCCAGAACTTTGCCGCTGGGTCCGACTCGGCGAGCGGCGCGCACCGTAAACCAGCCTCCTCCTGCGCCGATGTCCGCAATGGTCTTGCCCGGAGTGATATGCAGCAGGTCCATGACGCGGTTGATCTGCAAGCGTTGATCGCGTCCAGGAGTTTCAAAGACGCTGAGATCACCGGCGTAAGGCGTGCTGGTGGGATGCTGCGGCAACGTAGGCGTCTGCGAGCACAGGTTCGGACCGGAGAGAACGACGCATAGCAGCAGTTGAGGCAACAGCCGGAGACGATGCATAGTCTCTATTAGACGCGCAGGACGAACCGTGCGCTATCTTTCCCGAATCAGGCTTCCTGAGGGACTCAAAAATGAGTCCAAAGATGTTACCGGCCTGCAATACCTGGTTGCATGGCCTGAGACTAAACTTCGGGTGAGTGTAATCCTGTTGGTGGCGCCATGAGAAACGGACTCCGATGGACAGGTTTGGCAGTAGGTTGCTCGGTGCTGCTCTGCGTGGCGAGCGCCCAGACACCGCCGACACCGCAGAGCATCATTGAAGCGACTATCTCGAATGAGAATGCTGCTGCGGCGCGACACGACCACTATCTCTATGTGACCTACGAGCGCTCCGACCGCACTGGCGGACATCTCTGGGAGGAGCGCGTGGTCGATACCGACGACGGTCGACTGCGGCTGCTACTGGCTGAGGACGGCAAGCCGATCTCCGCCGAACGGCATATGCAGGAGATCGACCGGTTGAATGCGATTGCCGCGGACCCAGCGGCATTTGCGCGGCGGCAATCCAGCGTGCTGAATGATGAGAAACGCGCTCGTGAGCTGCTGGAGGAGCTGCCGCATGACTTTCTCTTCGACAATGTCGTGCTGGAGAACGGCACCTGGAGGATGAACTTCCGGCCTAATCCAGGCTATACGCCGAGCGGCATCGAAGAGCGTGTTCTGCACAACATGGCCGGAAGGCTGGTCATCGACGCCCGCGAGATGCGCCTGATTCACATGGACTTCCACCTAACGCAGGATGTCAGCATCGGCTTTGGGCTGCTGGCCAACATTCACGCGGGCACCAACTTCATCAGCGACCACCAGTTTGCCGACGGACACTGGCATACGGTCCACATCGCCACCGAGGTGCATGCCAGAGCCATGCTCATCAAGAGCCTGAACCTGAATCTCGACCTGGTGCGAACCGACTTCGTGTCGCTGGACCGCAACCTGACCATCCCGCAGGCGGTTGCGCTGCTGGAGAAGTAACGCAGCCCAAACTCTCGCGCCAACTACAATCAGGCGATGTCTCTTTCCTTCCCTATCGCGGCGACCGCGGAGTCCGGTGGCCGCCGCGGCGCGCTCCATCTCCCTCATGGCACGGTGCAGACACCGGTATTTATGCCCGTCGGAACCGCGGCGACGGTGAAGGCCGTTCCGCAGGGCGTGCTGGAGGAGCTGAACGCGGAGATCATCCTCGCCAACACTTATCACCTGTATCTGCGTCCGGGGCATGAGCTTATCCGGCGGTTGGGCGGAGTTCACCGGTTCATGAGCTGGAAGCGGCCGATGCTGACCGATTCGGGCGGTTTCCAGGTCTTCTCGCTGGCCAAGCTGCGCAAGGTCACGCCCGAGGGCGTGCAGTTCCAGTCGCATCTGGACGGCAGCACGCACTTCTTCTCGCCCGAGCACTCGATGGACGTGCAGATTGCGCTCGGCGCGGACATCATGATGGTCTTCGACGAGTGCGTGGAGACTCCGGCAAGCTGGGAGCGCACGCGCGACTCCATGGCGCTGACGCATGACTGGGCGAGGCGGTCGAAGCAGTATTGGGTGGAGCATCGTGATGAGGTTCCGTGGGCCAGCAAGTCAGCAAGTCAGCAAGTCAGCGAGTTCGCGGGCAAGCATCAGGCGTTGTTCGGCATCGTGCAGGGCGGAATGTACGCTGACCTGCGCCGCGAGTCCGCCGAGCGGCTGGTGGAGATGGACTTTCCCGGCTACGCCATCGGCGGTCTGGCGGTTGGCGAGCCGCGCGAGGTCACGCGCGAGATGATTGCGCTCTCGCTCGAACATCTGCCTAAAGACAAGCCGCGCTACGTGATGGGCGTTGGCTATCCGGACGAGATCGAGGAGTACGCGCGCATGGGCGTGGACATGATGGACTGCGTGCTGCCAACGCGCGCCGGTCGTCATGGACTGCTGTTCGTGCGCGAGGATCCAGCCAATCGCGCCAGTGCTGTCGTGCGGCTGAATATCAAGAAGCAGGAGTTCGCCGAAGACCAGCGTCCGCTCGACGAGGGCTGCGGCTGCATGGTCTGCCGACGCTACACGCGGGCGTATCTGCGGCACCTGTTTGCCAGCGGCGAACCGCTGGGCGCGGAGCTGAACTCGGTTCACAACCTCGCGTTCTACTTCGAGACCATGGATCGTGTCCGCGGTGAGCTGGCGCGGGAATGAGCCGGGATACCCCCCACCCCCTGTTTCTCTAAAGTCTCTGGAATCAGCGGGTTGGCGGGTGACTTCGGGGGCAAAGTATTGATGGTAGAGACTTTATGGTCAAAGTATTCATTCTCCTGGGGTTATGGGTGGGTTTCTGTTCAGTTGTCAGTTGTCAGTTGTCAGTTTCCAGTTGTCAGTTTCCAGTTAGCCAGTCTTGCATTGACTCGGGTTTTGTTGAGCTTCGAGCCGTGAGCTATTGAGCTTTGAGGCAAAGCAAAAGCTGCAAGCGGCCTGTGCCGGTTGCAGCCCTGGGAACTTCTCTTCCTTAACCCTACTTTTTAAGAATAGCAGAACGGACAATATAACTACGCCAAGTTTTTTCAATCTTTATTTCATATATTTTGCAATGAGTTAGGCGATTTAGAAGGTCGCAGGGGGCTTGACAAGATTTTGGGGATTGGGCCGTCAGCGGATCCCGGGCATCTTCGTTCCCACCCATGCCGAAGTCGTCATGGATGGGTCACCCGAAGCTTAGTGCTCAGGAGAAGAGGGAAGACAACCTCAGCGCCTGCGCAGGCGGGAGTAGAGCATTGCAGCCGCCGCGCCTACCGCGCCCAGCACCGCCGTCGGGCACTCCGGGGAGTCCAGGCAGCCCGTTTGGGCCGAGGCTACGGCAGGGACCAGCAGGACCACGAGGAGCAGGAGGACGACAGGGGAGAGTTTCATCAGTGTAGGTCACCTTTCGGGTTGGGGAATAGGAGGTTCGATGGTCTTCGAACCCGCTCATGACGACGATGAGACTGTCGTCATGAACGGGGCACCCGTCCGGTTAGGGCTTGACGCCGTATTTGCCGAGCGCGAGCAGCGGCCAACTGGGGGCCGCGCTGCCGATAATCTGGACGACGCTGCCAATGCCGTCGGAGGCGCCTGAAAAGCCTCCGACCTTGACCCACAGCGAGCCTGTGCTGTCGACGACGACGCTGGTGGGCTGTCCGAAGTTGGTGCCGGCGAAGAGGCTGGCACAGGCGGCGGTTGAATCGCAGGGCTTGAAGACATAGACCGAGCTGCCCGCCCCTCCGGGGAGCTCCACGAGGGACATGTTGGTGAATTCGGCTATCCAGACGTTGGAGGCGCCGTCCACGGCGTTGAAGAAGCTGCCGGCGAGTTTGCCGCTGTAGGTCTGCCGTCCCGAGCTGCCGGTGTTGGAAAGGTTCAGGGCGGTGACGGCGTTGCTGCTGTAGGTGGGAACAAAGTAGGCCAGGCCGGGAAAGGGGTAGTAAGAGGAGACGTAGACGGTGGAGGCGCCGGCCGCCCCGGTAAAGCTGATGCCGAAGGCAGGGTTGCCCGAGGCCGTTCCCGTGATAGTGGCTCCAGTGCTGCTGGCCCCGGCCGGGTAGACCGCGATGGAGCTGGGGGTCGTCATCCAGACGTTCTGGCCGGGGTCAATGGCCAGGCCGATGAAGCCGCTGACGGGGCCGTTTCCGAGGACCGAGACGAGATTCGCGCTGTTGAACGCCGCGCCGCCGGCGGCGGACTCGTAGAGGCCCTGGGGCCCCCAGACCCAGATGTTATTCGACGCATCGACGGCGGTGGCATAGACGTACGGCTTGGATGAATTTACGTTGCTATAGCTCAGGCTGGACGGGATGCCGGAGGTGGAGGAGAAGGTGAACGTGCCCAGCGATGCCACGTGTGTGCTGAAGAAGTTGCCCACATAGCCGTTGCCGTTGGCATCCAGGCTCAGGCCGAAGTCGCCGGTGTTGCCCACGGCGGCGGTCTGGCCGTTTAATGCGCCGTTGCTGGCCAGCGAGATGATATTGCTCGCCACGTTGCCCCCACCCCCCGGAATCGCGTAATTCGTACCATTGTTGGCGATGTAGAGGTTGTCGTTGACGTCCAGCGCGATGCCGAGGGGATACGTCAGGTTGTTGCCGGTGCCGTTGCCGATGCCGGTGCTGCCGCTGTTGCCGGGGTAGTTGATGGCGATGCTGTAGTCGTTGGGCGCGGCGCTGAGGATGGGCGAGAACTGGGCCTGGCCGGTGGGCAGGTTATAGAGGGTAGTCACGGCGGTGCTGGAGCCGCTGAGGGTGGGGTTGGCGGCGAGGGTCTTGACGGCGGTGAAGGTGTCCGCGCCGCCGGGCAGGCCGGAGCACTGGCCACCGGTCCCGGCGGAGTCCACGCAGTTGGCGAGGATGTTGGCGATGGTGTTGATCAGTGCCGTGGGCAGTGTCGCCTTGGAGTCGACCGGGGAGGTGCTGGGCGCGGTGTTCAGCGTGGTCAGACTGAACGGGCTGGCAATGTTGGCGGCGTTGAGGAAGGCGTGGTACAGCCCGGCGGCCTTGGTGGCGGTGCCTGTCGAGTATCCGCTGACCTGTGCGGCGTTGTTGGTGGCCGGCGCGCCGATGCTGACCGTGGAGCCGCTGACCGTGGCGAAGTTGCCCAGCGCATACCCGGCGGCGACGGTGGTGATCTCATTGACCACGATGTTCGAGCCCTTGTATCCGGAATAGCCGTTGGTGACGGCGGTGTACAGGTCTTCACAGCGACCGAGCGCGGCAACGAGCAGGATCTTGCTGTTGGCGGAGGCGCCGGCGCTGCCGGGGCTGCCGCCGCTGCCGACGATGTAGGCGAACTCTCCGGCAGGGCAGAAGTAGCCGCCCGCGAAGCTGAAGCTGCCGGAGGAGTCGGTCTCCTGCCCAGCGCTGCATGCGCTGGTGCCGTTGGAGCCGCAGTCGGAGACGACCGTGGCCTCCTGCAACAGCGTGGCGACGCCGTAGCCGGTGTCGGAGGCGATGCAGGCGGCGGCGGAGCCGGAGGAGGTGCAACTGCCGTCGGAGCCGGTGGCGTAGATCTTGAGGGTGGCGTGGACGATGGGCGTCTGGCCGCCGAACATGCTGCCCTGGAAGGCGGGAGCGGCCTGCGCGGTCTGCGGGGAAGAGGTATCGAGGTCTCCGATGCCGCAGCCGGTAAGCAGGGCGGTGAGGGCGAAGGTGGACAGAG
>Ga0302198_10002193_pt1 | contig 20683 bp, 17 predicted proteins | sample II_Bog_N2_2_FD_193521 | JGI IMG/M metagenome (GOLD analysis project Ga0302198, IMG submission 193521) | Peat permafrost microbial communities from Stordalen Mire near Abisko, Sweden - II_Bog_N2_2 | ecosystem: Environmental > Terrestrial > Soil > Wetlands > Peat | place: Sweden: Abisko... | reverse complement strand
GAACGAACATCGCCGATTTGCGAGCCCGCATGAACTACCCCGCCTATCAAGCCCAGGTCGATAGGATCGCCCCCGCCAAGCGCGCGGCGCGGGCGGCCAGCGCCATGCTGGCCATGGGGCCGCCTTGGCTGCGCACCGCTCCGCCGCTGTCGGCGCTCGCCGCCGGTTGGGAGATGCTGGGTCGCGGCGGCCTGACCCATGAACGGCCGGACTTTGGCTTCGACACCGTGCGCGTCGGTAACGAGGATTTGGCGGTGACCGAGCAGGTCGCAGCCTCGACCCCGTTCGGCGACCTGTTGCGGTTTTCCAAGGAAACGGAGGCCCGCCAGCCCCGCGTGCTGCTGGTCGCCCCGCTGTCCGGGCATTTCGCCACCCTGCTGCGCGGCACGATCGAGACCCTGCTGCCGGACAATGACGTCTATGTCACCGACTGGCGCAACGCCCGCGACGCGCCGTTGTCAGCCGGCGCCTTTGGGTTCGACGACTATGTCGCGCACGTGATCGATTTTCTGGCGGTGATCGGCCCCGGCGCGCACGTGATCGCGGTTTGCCAGCCCTGCGCCCACGCCCTGGCCGCGGTGGCGATCATGGCTGAGGACGACCACCCAGCCACGCCGCTCAGCCTGACCCTGATGGCCGGGCCGGTGGATACGCGGGTCAATCCAACCAAGGTCAATGATCTGGCCGTCAGTCGCCCGCTCAGCTGGTTCGAGGACAATCTGATCAGCACCGTGCCGGCCCGCTACGCCGGCGCCGGCCGGCGGGTCTATCCGGGCCACCTGCAGCTGACCGCCTTCATGATGATGAACCTGGATCGCCACGTCCGCGCCCATGTCGACCTGTTCCATAACCTGACGGTCGGCCGCCACGCCGAGGCCGAGCAGAGCGCCGCCTTCTACGACGAGTATTTCGCGGTGCTCGACCTGACTGCGGAATTCTATCTGGAGACGGTCGGGCGGGTGTTCCAGGATCACCTGCTGGCGAAGGGCCAGCTGGTCTGGCGCGGGCGCAAGGTCGATCCCGCCGCCATCCGCCGCACCGCCCTGCTGACCGTCGAGGGCGAGCGCGACGACATCTGCTCGGTCGGCCAGACCGTCGCCGCCCAGGATCTGTGCTCGGGCGTGTTCGCCAACCGCAAGCGCCACCATATGCAGCCCAGCGTCGGCCACTATGGGGTTTTCAGCGGCCGCAAATGGGCGGGCCAGATCTATCCGCTGGTGCGCAACATGATCCTGGCGGCCGATTAAGCAGGTTCAGGCCGCGCCGAAGTGAGCCCTGATATTGTCGATCATCAACTGGCCCATGGCCTCCCGCGTCTCATGCGTGGCGCTGCCGACATGGGGCGTCAGGGAGACCTGGTCCATGGCCAGCAGGGCGGGCGCGACCTGGGGCTCGTCCTCGAACACATCCAGGCCCGCCCCAGCGATCACGCCGGTCTCGAGCGCCGTGATCAGCGCGACCTGGTCCACGACTGAGCCCCTGGCGATGTTGATCAGCAGGCCGCCGGCGCCCAGCGCCTCCAGCACCTGGCGATTGACGATATGGCGGGTCTCGGGTGAGGCAGGGCAGGCGACCACCAACAGGTCGCTGTCGGCGGCCAGGGCGATCAAGCTGTGATGATAGGGATAGGCCACATCAGGGCGCGGGCGCCGTGCGTGATAGGCGATGGTCATGCCCATGGCCTCGCCCCGCCGCGCGACAGCCATGCCAATGGCGCCCAGCCCCAACACGCCCAGCCGACGACCCTTGGCTGAGCGGGTCAGCGGAAACGGACCGCTGGGCCAATGGCCGCCGCGCAGATAGCGCTCGGCCTGGGGCAGTCGCCGCAGCAGCATCAGACAATGGGCGATGGCCAGGTCGGCGACGTCGTCCTCCAAGGCGGCGGAGGTGTTGGTCACCCGAATCCCGCGCACGGCCGCCGCCGCCAGGTCGATATTGTCCAGACCCGCGCTGAAACAGGAGATCAGCTCAAGCCGAGGCAGGGCGCCGATCAGCGCCGCCGAGGCGCCGTCATTGGCGTCGGTGGCGATCACCCTGATCCGCTCGCCCTTCGATGCGATCAGGGCCTCCCGCCGCGCCGGATCGCGCCCGTCGAGCAGAACCAACTGCGCATCAAGCTGAGCCGCCGTCGCGGCTCCCAAGTTCGCGACGAGCAGGACCTCGATATCCGCGCGAGGCGGCGGTCCGGGCGCGTTGTCCAGACCAGGTCCGGAGGTCACGACGATCTTGGGCCGGCCCGATCTGAGCCATTCGGGTCCGGCGCGAGCCTAGCCACAATCGCCTCGCTCGCCGCCCATAGCCGCGCGGCCAGGCCGTCGTCGCGGGCGGCGGGACTGGGGGTGATGGGCTTGCGTTTATAGAAATATTTCCCGGTCTCCCCCGCGACGTCGGGCGAGGAGGCCAGATAGATGATGGTGTCGGCGCCCTGCTGCGGCGTAACCGCGAACAGCTTGGCCAGCGGCGCCAGGGCCTGGATCACCCCGCCGGACTGATCGCCGAACCGGGTGGCGACAAAGCCGGGATGTAGGCAGTTGGCGGTGACCCCCGTGCCGTCGAGCCGGCGCGCTAGCTGGCGGGTGAACAGGATGTTGCACAGCTTGGAGGTTCCATAGGCGCCGAAGCTGGAATAGCCGCGAGCCGATTGCAGGTCGTCCAGGTCCAATTTTCCGTTTTTGTGGGCCAGGGAGGCGGTGTTGATGATCCGTGCGCCCGGGGTGGCTATCAGCTGCGCGCGTAGGGCGTCGGTCAGCACGAAATAGGCCATATGGTTGACCGCGAAGGTCATCTCCAACCCTTCAGTCGTCAGCTGGCGGTGGCTGAACACTGCGCCGGCGTTGTTGATCAGCACATCGATGCGCGGCTCGGCGGCGGCGATCTCCCGCCCGACCCTGTGGGTCTCAGCCACGCTGGACAGGTCGGCGAGACGGATGGCGTGCGCCACGCCGGGTCCCGCCGCCTGCAGCCGATGCAGGGTCTGGTCGGCGCGCGCGGCGTCGCGGGCGATCAGGATGATCCGGGCGCCTTGGCCGGCCAGGGTCTCGACGGCCACCTGGCCTATGCCCGAGGTTCCCCCGGTCGCCACCACCACCGTGCCACGCATCTTACGCCTCCGTTGCGGCGCACGCCGCTCCCCGAAAGATAGCGCCCACAGCCGATATAACCATAGGCAAGGGCCGCTCGTTCCTCAGGACAGGCGCGTGCAGGGTCGCGCCGATGTGCGAACCGCGATAGGCTGCACCGTTGAATCCAAGCGGGGAGAGGGATCGTGCGCTTCGAGATTTCCGGAACGGTGATGCAGACGGTGAGCATTGATCTCGCCCCCGGCGAGACCGTCTATAGCCAGACCGCCTCCATGGCCTGGATGACCGATGGGGTGCAGATGAGCACCAATACCGGCGGCGGTCTGTTCGCCGGCCTGAAGCGCAGCCTGACCGGCGGCAGCTTCTTCGTCACCGACTACACCGCCAGCAGCCGGGGCGCCCATGTGGCCTTCGCCCCCCGCTTTCCCGGCGCCATCCTGGCGCGCACCCTGGCGCCCGGCGAGTCGGTGATCTGCCGCAAGGAGACCTTCCTCTGCGCCGAAAAGTCGGTGACCCTGGCGCTGGCCTGGCAGCAGCGCGTGGGCGCCGGGTTTTTCGGCGGGGCCGGCTTCATCCTGCAAAAGGTGACCGGGCCGGGCACGGTCTGGCTGGATCTGTCGGGCGAGGTGGTGACCAAGCGCCTGGGCTATGGCGAGCGGCTTCTGGTCCATGCCGGCCACGTGGGCGTGCATGAGCCGACGGTTCAGTTCGACATCCAGATGGTGCCGGGCTTCCGCAACATCCTGTTCGGTGGCGAGGGCCTGTTCCTGGCCAGCCTGACCGGGCCGGGCGAGGTCCATCTGCAGAGCATGCCGATCATGAACCTGGCCGAGGAGATCGCGCGCTACATGCCGGGCGGTGAGAACACCGGCGGCGGGGGCGGCGGTGTGGGCGGCAAGATCGCTGCGGCCGGGGTGGTCGGCGGAATCTTAGGGAGCCTGCTGGGGGACTGACCGCCCCAGCCGTCCCTCCCGGCCGTCAGGCCTGCCGCGCGGCGTCGGCGTCATCCGCGCCTACGCCGCCATCGGCCCAATGGCTGATGGTGGTGAGCAGATCGCGCGGATTGATCGGCTTGGCCAGATGGTCGTTCATGCCCGCCTGGCGGTAGCCGGCCACCTGTTCCGGCAGGACATTGGCCGACAGGGCGATGATCGGGATCCGGGCCAGGGCGCCGCCCAGACCGCGGATGATGCGGGTGGCCTCGACCCCGCCCATCACCGGCATCTGCACGTCCATCAAGATCAGGTCATAGGCGCTGGCCTGCACCGCCTTGACCGCCTCTGCGCCATTGACCGCCAGATCGACCTCGACGCCTGCGGCCCGCAGCACGGTGGAGATCAGCTCCTGATTCGGCTCGGCGTCCTCGACCAGCAGCAGGCGGATGGCGCCGCCCAGCTGGATGGGGGCGGGCGCGGCGGCGCTGTCTTTCGGCGCGGCGGCGGCGATCAGCGGCAGGGTGAACCAGAAGGTCGATCCGTGGCCAGGTTGGCTCTCCACCCCGATCCGCCCCTCCATGAGGGCGACCAGCCGGCTGCAGATGGCCAGGCCGAGGCCGGTGCCGCCGAAGCGGCGTGAGATCGACCCATCGGCCTGGACGAAGCGCTGGAAAATCTGGGCCTGGGCGGACTGCGGAATGCCGATTCCCGTGTCGGTGACGGAGAACCGCAGGAGGGGCGCGCCGGTTTGGTCGACCTCGCGGCTCAGGCCCAGGGCGACGCCGCCTTCGCCGGTGAATTTGACGGCGTTGCTGACCAGATTGACCAGGATCTGACGCAGCCGGCCCAGATCGCCGACCACGGCTGCGGGGATATCAGCCGCCACCTTGGCCTTGATCGTCACGCCCTTGCGATCCGCCTGGGGTCCCATAAGGGCTATGGTGCTGTCGATCAGTTGGCGAGGATCATAGGCGTCCTGCTCCAGCGTCACTGAGCCGCCTTCCAGGCGCGAAAAATCCAACACGTCGTTGACGATCGCCAGCAGGGCCTTGCCCGCGTCATCGACCCGCGACACCCAATGACGCTGGGTCTCGCCCAGATCGCCCAGACCGGTCAGCAGGCCGGTGAAGCCGATGATGGCGGTCAGCGGGGTGCGCAGTTCATGGCTCATATTGGCCAGGAATTCGGACTTGGCCTGGGCGGCGACCTCGGCCCGCTCCTTGGCGGCGATCAGCTCCGCCTCCATGGCGGCGCGATCGGTGATGTCGTGGACAATCCAGATTTCGCCGCAGTCGTCGGAGCAGGCGCGCAGCTCCAGCACCCGTTGCTCGCCGTCGCGCCGACGGATGGACGCCCGGACCACCTCCGGAAAGCCTTGCTGGTGCTGCTGGTTATAGATGCGCTTCAGCTTACCGCTGGTGTCGCCATAGAGCTTGGCGAACCAAGCTTCCAGATCGGGCAGCTCGCTGCGGCTATAGCCGGTGATCTGCTCTAGCGCCGCGTTCATCCGCAGGCGGCCGTCCCGCACCCGCACGGCGCCGGCGGGCAGGTTTTCAATGAAGCTGCTCAGGCGTTCGATGGCGCCGTGGCCGGCGGCCTCGGCGGCGCGCAGCTCGGTGACGTCCTGGGCCAGGCCGCAGACCACCCCTTCCGGGCCGCCTTGGGCGGGATCAAACCCCCCGCGCAAAAGAATGATCCGGGTCTCCCCCTGAGTGTCGATGACCGGCAGTTCACAGGCGAAAGGTGTGCGATGGGCGGCCGCGCGCCTTAACAGGGCCCGCAGGCGGCGGCGATCCCCCGGCGCGAACCACTTCAGACTGATGTTCTTTGGACGGTCGGCGGCTTGGTTGGTGTGATCAAAGCTGCGGTAGACCAGATCGGACCAGTCAATCCGCGCGTCCTTGACGCCCAGGGACCAATAGCCGACCCGAACCAGGCTGTGGGCGAGACGCGACAAACGATCCGGATCGCCGAACGCGTCGATCACCTCGCTTTGATCGCCGGGGATCGAGTCGGCCAGGCCTGATGAACTCGCCCGCTGATCGCGCCTTGATTGCATAGTCGGTGTTAATCCCGATCGCGGAACGAGCGCGCCAAACCACAGGCGCAGGGGCGAGGACCGCCCCCAGTTCCGCGTGGCTTAGAGCTGGTGCGGGTCCCTGTGGCCCACGCCTAACCCGTCCCCATCCCATTTGTCGGACATGATCGGGGTCTAAGGTTTATAAATTCGAAAGAGCGACGTTATTTCACCCCCTGGGCGCAAACAATCTCGCAAGGCGGCGCATCGCTTCCTACGTAAGGCGAACGGCCCGGTTTCCGGCGTGAAACATCAAACGTTTGCATTGCAAATTTTCCCCGCCCGGTGGAGCAGGACGAGGCGACATAACCTAGAGTATTTTCTGGAAGGCTGGCCGGCCATTCGGTCGCTCCAAGCCTTCTGCGGGGCGCCTGTTTGGCCTTGGGCCCATGTCTGCTTTCGGGACGCTAGTCGGTGGGTTCGGGACGGCCTTCCTCGATCACGGCGTCGAGCGCGTAGATTGCTTCATTGATTTGCACCAGACGTTCAAGCGCCCGCTGATTTATGCCTTGGGTCAATCCGTAGGCCGCTCGGGTCAGCTGCTCGTTCAGCTGTTCGCGCACGGCCTGCAGGTCCTTGATCGTCTTGCCGGTCAATTTGTTACATCCCTCCTGGTTCTGAGGGCTACATAGCACGAGGGCCCGCCGGAAGACCGAAACAAGATCAGGGACAGCTGTGGAAATCGCAGCGTGGCTTAGACATCACAAGCGGGCATCGACGGCCGGGCGCGCACCGCCTGAACCGCCGATCTCCGCGATGAGGCGCTACCGAGCCTTGCGCTGGAGGGCTCAGCGCCAGATGCGTTTTCAGAAGGACGCCGAATAGACGCTAGAGGGCGCGGACGCGCCGGAGGGTTTCGGCGTCTTCCAGTTGCGAGCGACGCTCGGCGATCTGAGCGTAAATGTTGGGTTCGACGGACTTCAACAGGGCCTCGATCGAGTCCTCGGCGCTGAGGGTCACGACAGGCGGGAGTTCATTGGTCAACATACCAACGTCAACAGGCAGGGTCATGATCGGTCGCCTCCGCGAGGTTGGATTTAATAAAAATTTAACGTGGCCACTTTGCCGCAGTACCCGCCTTTGGAAAGCCCTTTGTGAGGACTTGACCCCGCCTTCACGAGAACTTGACCAAATCAGGGCGCCCGACGCCCAGGGCGTGACAGGCGCCGCCGGACAAGAGATCGTAGTCCGCAGAGTCGACAACAGGAGACCGAGATGAGCGTCTGTGTGCTGGGCTCGATCAACCTGGATCGGGTGGTGCGGGTCGAACACCTGCCCCAGCCCGGCCAGACCCTGGCCGGACGCTCGGTCGCGACCCATCTGGGCGGCAAGGGCGCCAACCAAGCGATCACCTCGGCGCGCCTGGGCGTGGCCACCCAGCTGATCGGGGCCGTTGGGCGGGACGCCGACGGCCGCTGGCTGCGCGCCCAGCTGGCCACGCCGGGTCTAGATCTGTCCCTTATCCGCGCCCTGCAGAAGACCCCGACCGGCCAAGCCTATATTCTGGTGGCCGACAGCGGGGAGAATGTGATCGCGGTGATCGGCGGGGCCAATCAGGCCCTCACCCCGCGCCATCTGCCGGCGGACGCCCTCGGCGCGGCCAAGGTGGCCCTGGCCCAGCTGGAGACCCCGACGACGGTCACTGCCGCCCTGTTCGCCGCCGCCGCCGCGCGCGCCGCCCTGACCCTGCTCAACGCCGCCCCCGCCATCCCCGAAGGCCGCGTCCTGTTCGAGGCCGCCGACATCCTGGTGCTGAACGAGACCGAGCTGGCCGCCTATGCCCAGGGCGGCGCGCCGCTGATCGGCTCGGAGGCGATCATCGCCGCCGCGCGGGGTCTGATCCGCCGAGCCGAGCAGTGGGTGGTGATCACCCTGGGGGCGGAGGGCGCCCTGGCGGTGAGCGCGGCCGAGACCTTGACCGTGGCCGGCCGCCCGATGCCGGTGATCGACACCACCGGCGCCGGCGACTGCTTCTGCGGCGCCCTGGCCGCTGAGCTAAGCCTGGGCGTAGGGCTGGAGGCGGCCCTGACCTTCGCCAACGCGGCGGCGGGGCTGTCGGTGGGCCAGGCGGGCGCGGCGGCCTCCATGCCGGATCGCGCTGCGGTCGAGCGGCTGCTGCTGGCGGCGGGCTGTTAGGCCGGCGTCCCAATACGAATAGCAACGTCAGGGATCGTTGGTAGCTTAACCCCCTACCCCGCCTCGCCCCCGCCCCGCCGATAATCCCTCGGCGTGACCCCAAACCGGTCGCGGAAGGCGCGGCTGAAGTGGGCGGAGCTGTTGAAGCCCCAGCGGTAGCAGATTTGGGAGATCGACAGCTGAGCGCAGAGCGGGCTGGCCAGGTCGCTGCGGCAGCGCTCCAGGCGTCGGCTGAGCAGGTAGCGGCTGAAGCTTTCCTGGTCGGTGGCGAACAGCTTTTGCAGATAGCGGGGTGAGATGCCGTCGGCCTCGGCCACCTTGGCCAGGGTCAGGTCCGGATCGGCCAGCAGGGTCTCCATGGTCTGGCGGATGCGGTGCAGGTGTGAGGCGCGTGCGCCGGCCGCCCCGCCCAGGCTGGCGGCGCCGCCCTCCCCGGCCAGGACGGCCACCAGGAATTCGGTCAGGGCCAGCTCCACCGGGCGTAGCTGGTCGGCGGTCAGGTCCTCCAGGGCGTCGGCCGTCGAGCGCAGCAGGCCCGATAGGATGTGGCTGAGCCCCTCGCCGCCCACCAGATGGCCCACCCGGGGCGGCAGCGGCGCGATCAGGCGGTGATCCAGCGCCACGCGCGGGGCGGTGACGAACAGTTGGCGTGATCGGCTGGCGTAGCGCAGGGTCGCCGCCGTGCCGGTCGGGCCATAGACGATGTCGCCGGGGGCGATGGCGACCGGTCCGCGATCACTTTCCAGCGTCGCCTCGCCCTCCAGCAGGATGCTGAGCCAGATGGCGGCCGGCTGGTCGGTGTTGCGGCCCGATATCTCCAGCGGCGTGGTGGCCACCAGGGCGAACTCCATGCCCATGGGCGAGATCAGGCAGGTGACCTGGGCGTGGAAATGGTCGGTGTCGGGTATGCGCCCAATCGGCAGGCGCAGGCGGGCCATGGCCTCGCGCCAGGCGTCGCGGCGTTCGCGGCGCGGGTAGGCGTCGGTGGTGAATTGCCAGGGTCTCACCGGAGGGCTCGCCTCACGTCTGGGTCTGGCCCCGCTTGGGGAATATCGAGCGTGGAACCCGCACATGCACCCCCTGGCGGCCATCGACCACCTGGGTCACCGCAAAATCCGCCGCCACGCTCATCAAGGAATAGGCGTCATTGCGCGACAGACCCACATGGTCGGTCAACAGGCCGAGCATGTCCAGCGAGGCGCCGCGCATGGCCACGTTCAGGTCCTCGTCGAAGCCATGCACGATCCACCAGTTGGGGGTCTCCAGCAGCGGGCCGGGCACGGTGAAGTCCTTGCGCAGCACCACCTGGAACAGCACATTCAGCGAGGCCTCGATGGCGGTGCCGGACAGCTCGCCGTCGCCCTGGCTGACATGGGGATCGCCGATTGAGAACAGGGCCCCATCGACCTGGACCGGATAGTACATGGTCGCCCCGGCGCCGATCCGCCAGTTGTCGATATTGCCGCCATGGGCGCCGGGCGGAATGGTGCTGACCCGGCCGCTGACGTCGGGCGCCACGCCCGCCGTGCCCAGGTGCGGCCTGGCGGGAATCCGCACGCCCTTCAGCGCGGGCTGGCGATCGCAAACCGGACAGTGGGTGACCGTGCCGGGGATCAGATACTTGCCGGGAAAGTCATAGGCGTAGAGGGCCTCGGCCACGCCGGCGTCGGCGTCGAGCTGATAGATGGTCACCCGCTCCTGCTCGCCGAACTCCTTGTAGAGATAGCCCCAGTTGGCGGCGAGATTGGAGCCGTAGCTGCAGCGCGGGACCATGCGCAGATAGCGCACCTCCAGGATGTCGCCGGGCCTCGCGTCCTCGATATAGATCGGGCCGGTCATGATGTGCACGCCGGGGTGACGGTCGGTTTCCGGCACCTCGCGGAAGATGGCGGTGACGCCCTCGTCCATCATCAGCTCCGGCGCATCGCCGGCGTGGTGGGTGATCGCTTCGGCCTGGATCAGGTCGCCGCTCTTGACCTTGAGCACCGGGGCGACGCCGGCGTCGAAATAGCCCCAATGGATGGTCTTGGGCGTGGCCGGCAGCCTGTGCAGGGCGCCGGGCAGGACATCGGGACGGGTCTCGCCGTCGTCGCAGAGAAAGGCCATGGCGGGGGTCCTGAAAGGGGTGGGTCGAAGGATTAGGCGCGGCTTTCGGCCCAGCAGGCCTGGTAGCGAGCGGTCAGCCAGCCGTTGAAGGCGCTCTGCGCGCCCTCCTGCCAGGAATAGCGGCCGCGCACGGCGTAGCGGGAGCGCAGGCCGACCTGGACCAGTTCGTCCACATGCAGGTCCTGGGCGATGATCGCCCCGGCGCCGGCCATGATGGTGGCCATCTTGTGCTCGAAGGCCGGGTCCTCCAGAGCGCCGGGCGCGAACAGCAGGCCGGTGTCCATCTCGTGGGTCTCGGGGCCGGTGGCGCGGACGATCAGATAAATGACCATGTCGCTGGTCATGACCAGGGACAGGGTCGGCGGCACATTGGCGAACACCATCCGGCTGCGCTCGACCTCGCCCAGGCCCGGAAACACCGGCAGCAGGGCTTTCTGGGTGACGTTGAAGCTGGCGTCGGGGTGGGTGGTGCCGTTGAAGCGCAGATAGCCGGCGGTGTCCTGCGGCAGGGGCGGAAACTGCGCCAGGGCGCTAGGGACGAAGTCGTGCAGGGGGCCGTGGTGCAGGCGATTGGCGTGATAGCCGTCGTTGTTGTTCTCGAACATCACCTTCCAGTTCCAGGGATAGACCCCAGGCGGTCCGGGCCTGGGACCCTCGGCGGCGGCCATGTCGTAGGCGGCGAGGGCTTCGTTCAAGCCCGACAGGCGCGGCGCCAGAGGCGGCGCCTGCGGATCGAGATTGACGAACACGAAGCCCATCCAGACCTCGACCTTGAACTGGGGCAGGCCGAAAGCGCCCTTGTCGAAATCGCAGGCCCGCTCCATGGCCGGCGCATTGACCAGACGGCCGTCGAGTCCATAGGTCCAGTGGTGATAGGGACAGACAAAGCCGCGCGCATTGCCGTGGCCCTCGGCCACCAGCATGGCCCGGTGCTGACAGACCGAGGACATGGCCTTGAGCTCGCCCTGGCGGGTGCGGGCGACCAGGATCGGCTCATCGGCGATCACGGTGGTGAAATAGTCGCCGGGCGCAGCGGCCCAGGCCTCGCGGCCTACGCACAGCCATTCGCGCTGAAACAGGGCCTGTTTCTCGAAGGCGTAGAAGTCTGCGTCCACATAGCAGGCGGGCGGCAGGGTCTGGGCCTGATCGACCGGCAGGACCGAGCTGCCCAGGCTGTCGAAGAAGGCGTCGGAAAGGAGCGGCGGCTTCATGGAGGGTGTCCGTGCGGCGGGATCGTGGGTCAGGCTAGTCCCGCGCGCACTGGGGGGTCTTGCTTGTGCGCGCACCATGACTTGGAAAGACACCGGGTCCATGCGGGCCCAGCCGCATATCGCGGCGCCGATGATCAATTGGCGCCCACCTGCGCCTAGGGGATTGGCTCACGCGCGATCCGCCTCAAACCTTCGGGCGTTTGGGTGCAAGACGACGGCGCGTGAAGGCCGCTATGGTCGAATAACAGTGACCGTTGCGAGCCTGACGCCGCCCATGCCCACCACAACCGTCCTTCGCACCCAGCCGCTGAAGCCTGGCTTCGGCGCCCAGATTCTGGACCTGGACCTGACCCGTGCGGACGATGAGACCCTGGCGGCGGTGGTCGACACCTTCCACCGGCATGGCGCGATCCTGCTGCGCGACCAGACCCTGGCCCCGGCCGATCTGCTGGCCTTCATCCGCCGTTTCGGCGAGCCGGAGGGTCATACGCTGCAGGAATACACGATCCCCGGCTTTCCCAACGTCTTCGTGCTGTCCAACCGCCTGGTCGATGGCAAGCCGATCGGCGCGCACAATGACGGGATCGGCTGGCACACCGACTATTCCTACAAGGCCGAGCCGGTGATGAGCACCATGCTCTATGCGGTCGAGGTCCCGCCAGAGGGCAGCGACACCCTGCTGGCCGATGTCTGCGCCGCCTGGAACGCCCTGCCGGCTGAACGCCAGGCGCAGCTGGATGGCCTGGTGCTGCATCACAGCTATCAGCACTTCATGGAAAACCGCGAGTGGGGCCGAACTCAGCTGACCGATCAGCAGAAGGCGGAGAATCCGGACGTCTTCCATCCCCTGATCCGCACCCATCCCGCCGATGGCCGTAAGGCGCTGTGGGTGTCCACCGGCACGGTCAAGACGGTGGTCGGCATGGACCCGGCCGAGAGCCTGGCCCTGATCGACGAACTGGTCGAGTTCGTCACCCAGGACCAGTTCGTGTTCCGCCACAAATGGCGGGTCGGCGACGTGCTGATGTGGGACAACCGCTGCACCCTGCACACCGGCACGCTGTATGACGACCAGCGCTATATTCGCGAGATGCATCGCCTTTGGGTGAAGGGCGACCGCCCCTATTAAGATTGAGGTCCCAATGGCCCATTGGCTGATCACGGGCGTCGGCGGCGGACTGGGCCGGGCCTTGGCGCAGGCCGCCTTGGCGCGGGGCGACGTGGTCGCGGGGACCGCGCGTAAGGCCGGCGACCTGGCCGCCTTCGAGGAACTGGCGCCCGGACGCGCCCTGGGCTTTCAACTGGATGTCACGGACGAGGCGGCCGTGAACGCGGTGGTCGCGCGCGCCGAGGCCCGGACCGGCGGGATCGACATCCTGGTCAACAACGCCGGCTACGGCCTGGTCGGGGCGGTCGAGGAGGCCAGCCTGGCCGAGGCCCGCGCCCAGTTTGAGGTCAACCTGTTCGGCCCCCTGGCCCTGATCAAGGCGGTCTTGCCGCCCATGCGCGCGCGCCGCGGGGGGCACATCATCAATGTCACCTCGGTCAGCGGCCTGGCCGCCTGGGCCGGCACCGGGATCTATTGCGCCAGCAAGTTCGCCCTGGAGGGCCTTGGCGAAACCCTGGCCCAGGAGGTGGCCGAGCTGGGGATTCAGGTCACCAATGTGGAGCCGGGCGGCATGCGCACGGACTATGCCGGCCGCTCCCTGGTGGTGACGAAGCAGACTATCGCCGACTACGACGGCCTGGCGCGTCAAGCGCGGCTGATCCTGGCCGACCATGCCGGACACGAGCCGGGCGACCCGGCGCGCGTGGCGCAGGCCATCCTAAGCGTGGCTGGAATCCCCGGCGCGCCTTTGCACCTGTTGCTGGGCGCCGACGCCCTGTTCTATGCCAACCGCAAGCTCGAGGCCTTGCACGCGGAGCTCGAACAGTGGCGAACCGTCACCCTGAGCACAGCCTTTCCACAGGCGGATCACGCCTGAGTCGGATTCGGCGCCGCCGTCGCAGGGAAAAATATTTTAACCGGTGGGGCGGACCCTGCGCACGCTCGGTGCGACGAAACCGCGCCATCGGATGAGAAGCCAGCCCTTACACGGCAAGGGATCAGCCGATCACGCCGTCGGTCGGAACGCGCTCAGGAGCGGGTCCAGGATGCGGCATTTCGCCGCACTCGCATTTCACCATTCTTTGGGCCGGCCTTAACGCACGAGGGTTCAATGTGTGACCAACCTATAAGGAGGTCCATTGAGCCGTCTGGCCCTGCTCGCGAGCATCGGAATTGACAGGTGTCGTTTCGCCTTGCTCGATGGCATGGATGGATCACGCCCGCTCTTCTCCCAGTATCGGGAGATGGCGATCACCGAGTGCCGCGATGCGGCCGACGCCTTCGGTCAATATATCGCCGGTCTGGATGAGCCCCCGCCGACCCTGCTGGGTATGGAGGTCAGCGGTCTGGCCAACACTGATCAGGTCGAGGTGCCTCAGTCGGGGTGGAGCTTTTCGGTGCGCACGCTTGAGCGCCAGTTCGGCTTCACCCGGACCGTCAAGCTGAACGATGTCGCTTGCACCGCCCGCTCGCTGCCCGGTCTGACCTCCACCGACCTGACGCCAATCATTCGTCGGGGCCAGACCACGCTGCCGCTGGCGGCCGGCCGCTACGCCCTGATCAATTTCGACTTCGGCCTGGGCGTTTCAGCCGTATCGATCGACTCGGACGGCGCGGAGTGCCGACCGGTGGACACCGAGGGCGGGCATATCGCCTTCGCCCCCTCGGACGAGATCGGCGAGGTGATCGCCCACCACTTCGCCAAGGAATATGGCCGCGTCTCCTATGAGCGCGTGCTGACCTGGCAGGCCCTGCCCACGCTGCATCTACTGATCGCCGCCCACCGGGGCGAGCCGGCCGCCGAACTGACCCCGCTCGAGGTGGTGCTGTTCGGCCGGACCGGATCTGATCCGCTGTGCGTCGCGGCGTTGAACACCTATCTGCGCGTTCTGGGCGATTTCGCGGGCGATATCGCCTTGGCGCTGGGCGCGACCCATGGGGTGATCCTGTCTGGACGCCTGGTCCATGAAGCGCCGGAACTGCTGGCGGCCGGCGCCTTCCGTGAGCGATTCGACGCCAAGGGGCGCCTGACGCGCGCCGTCCAAGGCCTGCCGGTCTGGGGCATGGTCAATCCCGTCAGCGGACTTGTGGGCTTGGCCCGCGCGGTGACCGAGTCGGTTCAGGCCAGCAAGGCCCCCTTGGCGCGAGCCCAACGGCAACGACGCCCGGCCGCGCCATCGAACCTGTCCGAAGATCTGCTGGATGGCTGCGCCAATGGACTATTGGTGTTGAACGGCGACCTGACCATAGCGGCGGTCAGCGCGCGCTATCGCGCCGCGACCTCGGCCCCCTCGGATCGAATCGAGCCAGGCGCCAGCCTGACCGGCTACATCAACCACCTGCTGGCCGCCGGCGAGCTCAACGCCGACGCGGTGGCGCAGTTGATGGAGGGTTTCTCCAAGCTACAGTCCTTCACCTTCGAGCGACACGCGCCCGGCGGACGGCTGATCCGCGAGGACGCCCGTCCGCGCCCGGATGGCGGCTGGGTGCTGACCTCGGAAGACATCACTGTCTCAGCACGGCGCACCCGTGAGTTGGAGCTGCTGGCGGTGGAGCTGCGCGAGGCCAAGGCCAAGGCCGAGGCCGCCAACCTGACCAAGTCGACCTTCCTGGCCACGATGAGTCATGAAATCCGCACCCCGCTGAACGGCGTGCTCGGCATGGCGCAGGCGATCGCCTCCGACACCCTGTCCGACCCCCAGCGCGAGCGGCTGGACATCATCCGCCAGTCGGGCGAGGCCCTGCTGGCGATCCTCAACGACGTGCTGGACATCTCCAAGATCGAGGCCGGCAAGCTCGAGCTCGAGGATGTCGAGTTCGAGCTCAATGATTTGCTGCTGGGCGCCCATTCGGCCTTCACCGCCATCGCCAACAAACGCGGCCTGTCCTTCGCGCTCAATATCGATGCGGCCGCCCAGGGCTGGTATCGCGGGGACCCGACCCGCGTGCGTCAGATCGTCTACAACCTGATCTCCAACGCCTTGAAGTTCACCCCCTCGGGCGAGGTGCGGGTCAACGCCCAGCTGGGCCCCGCGGGGGAGCTGGTGCTGTCGGTCAAGGACACGGGTCTGGGCATTCAACCCGAACAGATGGAACGCCTGTTCGAGAAGTTCGTGCAGGCTGACGCCTCAACCACGCGCAAGTTCGGCGGCACGGGCCTGGGCCTGTCCATCTGTCGTGAACTCGCCCTGCTGATGGGCGGCGATATCAAGGTCGAGAGCGACAGCCAGGGCGCGACCTTCACCGTCTACCTGCCCCTGCCCAAGATCGATAGCGCACGGGCCGCCGCCGACGCCCGCGACGAGTCCTGCCTGGAGACGCCCGCGACCCTGCGGGTGCTCGCGGCGGAGGACAATCCGGTCAATCAGCTGGTGCTCAAGACCCTGCTGATGCAGGTCGGGATCGCCGTCACCCTGGTCGACAACGGCGCCCAGGCGGTCGAGGCCTGGCAGAACGGCGCCTGGGATCTGATCCTGATGGACGTGCAGATGCCGGAAATGGATGGCCCGACGGCCGCCGGCGTCATTCGCCAGCGCGAGATCGAACAGGGCCGTAAGCGCACTCCGATCCTGGCCCTGACCGCCAATGTCATGACCCACCAGATCGGCGAATATCTGCGGGCCGGCATGGACGGCCATGTGGCCAAGCCGATCCAGCTGCGCGCCCTGCTTGAAGGCATGTCCGCCGTGCTGGACGGCGAGGAACAGGACGCGGCCTAACCACGGGTTAAAGCAAAGCTTGTTGATTGCACTAAGGATCGATCCAACGCATGGTTCCGCCACCCAGGCGCGCAAGCCTGGGCAAGGGGGGAAATATGAATCGGATTATCACAAGCGCGGCGCTTAGCGCCGTCGCGCTATCCTTGGGCGCTTGCGCCACCATCACACGCGGTGAGCATACGGCCTGGGAGGTCAGCACGTCGCCTCCTGGCGCCACGGTCAAGACGACCAACAATATGGACTGCGACTCGACACCATGCTCCCTGAAGATGGAGCGGAAGGCCGAGTTCGACGCGACCATTTCAAAGGCGGGCTATAAGACCATCACCATCCATGTGACGCATAAGATCAGCGGCGCCGGCGGCGCCGGTATGGCTGGGAATGTGCTGGTGGGCGGGATTATTGGAGCCGGCGTCGATATGGCGTCCGGGGCGATGTACGATCTGACGCCAAATCCGGTGAATTTGAATCTGGAAAAGGACGACACCAGCGCCGTTGCCCCGGCCGCCGCACCGCCGCCGCCACAAGCCCCAACGGTCGCGGCCCCCGCACCGCCCCCGACAACGGGGCCAACGCCTGCACCCGCGGCGAAATAGGGCTTTTGGCTATATCCGCCATAACGCCGGACGCGCCTTCAACGCGTCCGGCGGCGCCTTGCGCTAAAAAGGCTTATCGCCCGCCACCGTCACCCGGAAACCTGATCGGGTCTGGGGGAAATAGTCCCAGGTCGCCAGGTGCTGGGTGCAGCGATTGTCCCAGAAGGCGACCGAGTGCGGCTTCCAGCGAAACCGCACCTGGAAGTTGGGATTCATGCAGTGCTGGTAGAGATAGGCCAGCACGGCGTCGCTCTCCTCCTTGGGAACCTCGACCAGACGGGTGGTGTAGGAGGCGTTGACGAACAGGCTCTTGCGGCCCGTCACCGGATGGGTGCGCACCACCGGGTGGGTGGAGCAGGGATATTTACGGTCCAGGTCCGGAAACAACGGCCGATAGACGTGGTCGCCGTCATGGATGGCGGTCATCCCGTCCAGATAGGCCTTCATCCGCGGCGAGAGGGCCTCATAGGCCGCGTACATGCTGGAGAACAGGGTGTCCCCGCCGAACTCCGGCACGGTATGCAGATAGAGGATGCTGCCCATGGGCGGCTCGGCGTTGCAGGTCAGGTCCGAGTGCCAGTTCTCGCCGGCGATGTAGCGACTGTTGGCGTCGGCGTGGATGGCCACGATCTCCGGATGGTCGGCCAGGCCAGCTACCCCCGAATGGATCGCCAGCTCGCCGAACAACCGCCCAAAGGCCTTGTGGCTGTCGTGATCGAGCCGCTGATCGCGGAAGAAAATCACCTGATACTGGGCGATGGCGTCCTTCAGCGCGCCGGCCTGGGCGTCCGAGATCGGCTGGGTCAGGTCCACGCCGAACACCTCGGCGCCGATCCGCGCGGTCATGGGGCGGATATCAAGCCCGGCGACGGTCATCGGCTCAGCCTGTTGATCATACACAGCGCTATTCCTCTGCGAACGGATTGTCGCCATAGACCGGGACCGAACCCCCGCTCGCCCGCGCGCCCTCGGCGCGGCCGCAGACCGCCAGGGCGGTGAGAGCGTAGATCAGGGCGCTGTCGGCGAGGTCTTTGGGGGTCGGACGCCAGCGCTTGAAGCCGGTGGTGATGGCCGGAATGCGCTGCATGTTGAACACATTGTGGTCGCGCCACATGCTGGAATAGACCGGGGCTGCGCGCTGCACAGGGTGGCCCAGGGTCAGGCGGGTGGCGGCGTCGACCGCGCCCACCAGCGGGGCCACCGCGCCGGCGTCGGCCTCGAACCCGTGGCGGGCGACGACCGGCTCGATCTCCACCTCGCCCAGCCCAGCCTCGGCCACCAGCCGCTCCAACGCATGGAGAATATCGGCGACGGTCTGGCGGGGGGTCAGCCCGACCTCGAGATAGACATTGCACACCTCGGTGCCCGCGCCGAAGGCCGAGGGCAGGCCGGCGCGCACCGAGGCCACCTGCACCTTGGGGATGGCGGTCCCGCCGGCGCTCTCATAGCGATGGCGCACCTCATAGTCGCGCGCCCAGGCGTTCAGGGCGGCCATCATGGCGCCCATGCGATAGATCGGGTTGGGGTGATCGGCCGGATTCTCCGGCGTGGTCAGCAAGGGGGTGAACACAGCCTCGCCCAGCATGCGCAGCCGAAACACCGCATAGCCGCAGCCGACCCAGGTCAGGCCGAAATCGCAGCCCTCGGCGGCGATGGCGAAGTCGGGCGCGACGCCGCCGTGATGGAACAGGTAGTGGGCGCCGATATCCTTGCCCAGATAAGCGACGCCGCGCTGCTCTTCGATCGGCTCGGGTCCGATCTCGCCTGGGCAGGCGGTCAGATAGAGCTTGCCGGCCAGCTCGATCCCCGCCGTCTTCAGCGCCTTGGCGGCGATCAGGAAACAGCTCATCGGCCCGCGGTCATTGGCGATCGGATAGCCGTAGAGCACCCCGTCCTCGAGCCAGCATTCCAGCCACTCGCGGTTCTTCAGAGTCGCCGGCCGGAACTTGAAGGCGTCCAGGTCGGGGTCCCAGCTCGGGCTTTCGGTGTCCAGGTGAGCGGTGAACAGCAGGTTGCGGCCGACGCCCGGCCGGCCCTGCCCGCCATAGGTTCCGATGATGTTCGAGCGCTCGGGCGTCGCGCCGACCTTGCGCGGCGAAAAGCCCTCGGCCGCCATCCAGTCATGGACGAAGTTCCCGGCCGCCAGCTCATGGCCGGCGGGGCTGGGGATATTGCCCAGGGTCAGGGCCAGCTGGACCAGCTCATCGCTGTTGATCGCCGCTGCGATCGCCGCGCGATCAGCCTCGGAGACGGTGAAGGGCGCCGCCGCGCCCAGGGGCGGAAATCCGTCGGCCATGGTCAGATCGCCTTGCTCCACGCGGCCGCCACCTGGCCGGTCTCGACCAGAATAGCGCAATTCAGGTCCAGGCTTTTCAGCGCGCCCTGATGCAGATCCGGCTCATAGGCCGCGCAGGCGTCTGTGGCCACAAACACATGATAGTCCAGGTGAAAGGCGTCCCGCGCAGTGCAATCGACGCAGCATTCCGTGGTCAACCCGCTGACGATCACCGTGTCGATCCCCTGGGCGCGCAATGCGGCGTCCAGGGGCGTGCCGAAGAAGCCGGAATAGCGCAGCTTGGGCACCACCAGCTCGCCCGGCAGCGGGGTGGGTCCCACAAAGGCGGCGCCGGGCTGGCCAGCGCGGCATAGGCCAGACTCGTCCTCCGCGCTGCCGCCGCGACGGCGCATCCGCTCGCTCCAGGCCGCTGAATCCAGGGCCGCCGTGGTCTGCAGGCCGATGAAGATCACCGGGACCCCGGCCTTGCGCGCCGCCGCGACCAGGCGTTCAGCCGCAGCCAAGGCCGCCGGCACGCTGGACAGGTCCGCGCCCCATTGGCCGACCTGCCCCTCCGGCGAGGCGAAATCGACCTGCATGTCGATGACCAGAACCGCCGTGCGGCCCGGCGCGATCCAATCGGCCAGGGCCGTCGGCGCGGCGGCCGAGCCGGTCTGGGCCACGGCGTTCACGCGACCACCTTGAAGTGCGGAAGAATCTCCGCGCCGAACATCTTCAGACCCTCGACATACTCGGGGAAGATCAGCATCAGGCCGTCCAACTCGCAATAATCGATGAATTCGGCGACCTGTTCGGCGCAGGTGGCCGGCGAGCCGACCGCGGTCTGGGTCATGAACGGACCCTGGGCCTGCGCCGCCGCCGTCAGCTTGTCCGGCGGCACGCCCCAGTTCTTCAGCATGCTGATGATCGCGCCCATGTCGGCGCCCCCGGCATAGTGACGCACCAGGGCTTCGGCGGCGGCGTCGGTGTCGGCGTGGATCAGGGTGCACATGGCGTAGGTCTTGATGGTCGTGCCCAGCTGATCCGCCACCGCCTTTGCGCGGCGGCTGGCGTCACGGCGCTCGTCCGGGGTGCGGCCGCCGATGAACACGGCGTCGGATTCGCGCACCGAGAACTGGAACCCGCGATCAGACATCCCGGCGCAAATCAGGTCGGGCCGGGGGCGCGACAGCGGCTTGGGATCAGAGACGCAGTCCTTCATGTGGAAGAAACGCCCGTCGAAATCGACGCTGGGTTCGCTCCACAGCCGCTTGACGATGGTGGTCCATTCCTCGGCCAGGGCGTAGCGATCATCATGGTCGAGCCGGCTGTCCCAGGCCCCCATCTGGCCGAACTCGTCCTTGAAGGCGCCGGCCACGATATTGAGCCCCGCCCGGCCGCCGGAGATGTGGTCGAGGGTGGTGATCATCTTGGCCGTGA
>Ga0302198_10002186_pt1 | contig 20718 bp, 16 predicted proteins | sample II_Bog_N2_2_FD_193521 | JGI IMG/M metagenome (GOLD analysis project Ga0302198, IMG submission 193521) | Peat permafrost microbial communities from Stordalen Mire near Abisko, Sweden - II_Bog_N2_2 | ecosystem: Environmental > Terrestrial > Soil > Wetlands > Peat | place: Sweden: Abisko... | reverse complement strand
CGAATTCGCCCTTGACGAAGTAGGCCCGAGCGCCGACCTGCTCTCCTAGCCGCCGGTCCTCCACGCCATTCCTGGAGGTGACCAGGATGGCGGGGATATCGCGCAAAGCCGCGTCGGACCGGGTCTGAGCCACAAACTCGAAGCCGTCCATGCCGGGCATCTCGACATCGACGATGAAGAGGCTGTAGCGACGATCGTGAGCCTTCGTGAGTGCATCCCCGGCCGAGACGGCGAGCTCGACCTCGTAGCCCGCCGATTCCAAGATGCTCTGCTCCAGCACTCGGGTCGTCAGCGAGTCGTCGATGACGAGGACCGGCGCCCGCCGCGGGCGGGCTTCCTCGGAAGTTGCGCCGCGACCGCGCTCGGCGGCCGCCACGAGACCTCCTGGGTCCAGCACGAGCTGAGGGTTGCCCTCGGCATCCAGAGATGCGCCCAAAACCACTGGATCGGCCTCGACCACGCCGGGAAGCGCCCTCATCACGATGTTGGAGGTGCCAAGCAGCCTGTCAACTCCAACCGCGACGCTCCGGTCCCCGGCTGCGACGACCACGGCCGACCAGACGCCACGGTTCCGGCCGGCCGAGCCCGAGCGCCGTAGCATACGGTCGAGCGGCAAGAAGGGGATGACGTTGCCGTTGTGGAGAATCGAGTCGCTCTCCGCCGAGCGAACGACCTCTGAATCGCGAACTCGAAGCGTCTGCTGCACGGCGTCGAGCGGGATCGCAGCCAACTCGCCTGCCGCCTCGACGACGATCCCCTGCAGCGATGCGATGGAAATCGGAACCCGGACCTCAACGGTCGCACCGCACCCCGGCTCGCTACGAATGCTCATTTCTCCTTTCAGCCGGCACATGGTCGCCCGCACGACATCCAGGCCTATTCCCCTTCCCGACAATTCGGTGACGTCGTTTGACGTCGTGAGTCCGCCGGCGCCAAGCAACGCGATGATCTTGTCTGCCGGCAGGGACTTCGCCTCGGATGCGGGCACGAGCCCTCGATCCACCGCGGCCCTTCTGACCGCCTCGACGTCGATGCCCCGTCCGTCGTCGCTGCATACGAAAGCCACCCGACCGCCGCGCCGCAAGACCTCCAGCCGCACCTGCCCAGCCGGGGACTTCCCAAGCGCGACACGCTCGGCCTCGGTTTCCACTCCGTGCGCGACGGCGTTGCGCACCACGTGCATGAGCGCATCCCGCAGCGATGCCAGCACGTTCGCGTCGAGGCGCACCTCGCCGCCCGAAGCCTCGAAAACGACGCGCTTGCCGAGCGTCTGGGCTGCGTCACGCACGGAGCGCTCGAGCGACGGAAACACGGTCTGAGCCGGGATCAGCCGAAATCGATGCGCGACGTCGCGAATCTCGACAAGCTCCCCATCGACGCGATCAAGGTCGACAGCAAGGCTGCGCTGAAAGCGATCGAGGCTTGACCGCAGTTCCTCCGCGAGGGAGTGCGCGCGGACCATGCCCGCAGAGGCTCCGGCCCCGTTCTCACCGGGACGCGCGACGAGCAGATCCACTAGTAGGCTCGTCAAATCACGAAGGCGGTCGGCGGCACCGAGTCCCTTGCGTACAGCGCCGAGCTGCACGCCGGCCTCGGTGACCGTGCGAAGCAGCGAGTCCATCTCCTGGATCTCGACCCGCAAGGTTTCCAGTGGCTCCTCGGCTGGCGGGCGAGCGGGGCCGGCGACCACGACGTCGCTCGCGGGCTCGAGGGCCGAAAGACGCGAGGCGATCTCGTCCAAGAGGCCCAGTAGCTCGCTCCCTTGCTCCTTAGATAGGGGCTGTCCGGCCTCACGATGGGTCGTCAGAATGCCTTCGACGGTGTGCGCCAGCTCGGCGATCCCAGGCTGCTTGACCACACGGGCGGCGCCTTTGAGCGTGTGCGCCAGGCGCAGCAGGCGAGCCATGACCTCGGGCGCGGGGGTATCCTTCTCGAGCTGCAGGATGCCCTGCGACAGCCCATCGAGGAGCTCCCGCGCCTCGACACGGAAATACTTGTACGGGTCCTTCGCCATTCGGCTACCCGTTCGCCTGGGGCTGAACCAGCCGCATTAGGTCCCGTGAAAGGTTGGCGAGCTGGGACGCCGTCTGGAGCGTCTGGCTCGAGCTGGCCTCTGTCTCCCTGGTCGCCTGCGCGACGTTGGAGACGGCGATGTGGACCTGCTCGACCGCCGTCGACTGCTGCTTCGTGCTGAGCTCGATCTCTCGAGCCGCCTCGGTGGTCGTGCTCACGAGGCTTACGATCTGCCTGAAGGCTGTTGCCACGTCCGAGAACTGACGGGCGCCCGCGTCGACCGCCTTGGTACCGCCCTCGGTGGTCATCACGGTCGTATTTACGGCGGCGCGGATCTCATCGATGAGCCCACGGATCTCCTTGGTGGAACCCCCGACGCGGTCGGCGAGCTTACGGATTTCGTCGGCGACCACGGCGAAACGCTTGCCGCTCTCGCCGGCACCGGCCGCTTCGATGGTAGCGTTGATCGCGAGGATGTTCGTCTGTTCGGCGAGCTCGTTGGTGATTTCGAGAATGCCGCCGATCTGCTGGGACTTCTTCCCGAGGTCGAGCATGTGGGTCACGATGAGGTCGACGTTTCGTTTGATGCTTCCGATCGCGTCGTTGGCCTTCGAAACCGTCTGTTCTCCGGAGCGCGCGCCTTTGGCCGTTTCCTCGGCGATCTGGGCCACGCGCTGGGCGCTCTCGGCGATCTGCTTCGACGTCGCCCGCAGCTCGCTCATCGTCGTCGTGATCTCATTCATCGCGGTGGACTGCTCCTTGGCGCCTGTCGCCTGCTGATTGGCTGCGGCCTGCAGCTCGCCGGATGAGCTCTGCATGTGCTGAACCGCCGCTCCGATTTGACTCGTCAACGACCGCGTGATTGTAAAGCCAGCGGCGGTTACGACCAGCAGGCACAACAGGGTCCCAATCGTAATGGCAATGGTCGCACCGGTTGCCGCGGCTCGCACTTCCCCGGCGCGTTGTTCGAGTAGATTTCGTTCTTCCCGCTCCATCTCCGCAAGTATGCCGCGAAGCTCATCCATGAGCCTTTTCCCCTCTCCGGCCTGTATGGCTTTCATCGCCTGGTCGACATCCCGGTTTCTGCGCATCTCGATGACTCGCTTCAGCTCGAATAGCTTCGCCGCGATGAGGGGTTCCGCTTGGCCGATCCGCTTCTGCTGAGCGGGATTGTCGGAGGTCAGCTCCCGGAGGTCGTTGACGGTTGTCGCGATCTCGGGGACCGCTGCCTGATAAGGCCCGAGAAAGCTCTCATCGCCGGTGATGATGTAGCCTCGCTGTCCGGTCTCTGCATCCTTCAGCAGGCTGAGCACGCTGGCGATGCGCTCCAGGACAACGTGCGTGTGCGCCACCGAGTCGCTGGTTTGCGAAAGTGCGTTGATGCTCCGATACGCTATCGCTCCGATCGCCGCCAGGAGTACAAACGACAGCGCGAAGCCAGCCGCGATCTTCTTTCCAAATGTCCACGAACGAGCCATTGGTCACTGCTCCTTTGCCAACCGGTGATGGCCGATGCGATTCCGGATTGTTGCCACAATAAGTGGAATGCCGATAACAGCGCGAGCTTCAGCCTCCGTGCTCGCGACTTGGTTCACGTATTGGCGTGTGGCGCGAAGGTTCTCATCCGCATGGAGAGAGGACTTCGGAAGTCGCAAGTAACCCTCGAAGTCGGAGAAGGCCAGGGCGATGGGTTCCTCCGCTCCGCAAAGGATCATCCACCGGAGCGAACCGGGGACTTGTCCGTAGCCGAGGATCGACGCCAGTCCGAACACCGGGACGACACCACCGCGGATGCCCGCCAGACCGAGCAGGTCGAGCGTGACAGCGGGGACGGGGGCCACCTTGCGTCCCGCTACTATCCCGGCGATATCGCGAAGACGAATTGCGTAAGGATTGCCCGCCACGCGAATCGCGAGGAGGTCTTCGACCTCCTGCGACGCCGGTGGCGGTGGCAAGGCGAATGACTGGTCGAACGCTTGACGAAGCGCGGCGGCCTTGCTTTCGACGAGTTGGGGCTCGTTCATCCTTCACCCCCAGCGGCGCGCAGCTCCGTACGACAGAGCTGCAGGAGGGTGTCCCGAGAGAACCCGCCCCCGAACAGAAGAAGTCGGGAGGCATCCTCACGGCCGAGGAGGATCAACGCCTGCCCAAGTTCACGCTGCGCGGTCGCGGCGTCGCCCGAGCGTTTGGCCATGATTCCCAGGTGAAGGTGGGGCATTGCAAAACCGGCGTCGAGATAGATGGCGGTCTGGCCGTGCTCGATGGCGCCGGTCGAATCGCCGGCATGTTCGCGGCAGAGGGCCATGAGGTAATGAGCGCCTGCGTTGAGCTCATCGACAGCGAGGAGACGGCTGCAGACTTCCTCGGATTCATCGAGCCTGCCATTGTTCGTGAGGAGGACGGCTCGCAGGAGCAATGCGTCGGGGTCCTCGTGGGAGTCCGGGGGTAACGAGCGGATGAGTTCCAGCGCGTCCGAAAAGCGTTCCTGCCTCAGCGCCTCGAGCACGAGCCCCAGGTCCCACGCGCGCGGGGCAGCCGTCGCAGCGGCCTGACCGGCCGGGGTGGTGAGCGGCGCGTCTTGGCTCGGCGAACCAGAACGGCCATCGGCCAGAGTGGCGATTCGCTCTGAGGCTCGTTGAATGACGTCGACCCAGGATGCCGTCGATTCGACGACTGCGGGGAGCGAATCCTCCGCTTGCTCCCTGGATAGTCCTACCCATGTCGCCGTTGCCACCACAGCCTCGGAGGCATCGCGCCGCCGGTAGTAGAACGTGTCGTGGGTATGGCAAAGATGGAACTCCTGCGTGAGCCCCCGAAGTGTTTCCGCGTGGCCCAGGAAGAAAAATCCGCCCGGAAGCAGCGCCCCGCCGATGCGGCGCACAACGTCACGCGCTTTGTCGGGCGTGAAGTACATGAGAACGTTTCGACAGAAGACGACGTCGCAGGCGAGCGACTGCCAGAAGAGAGGGTCTTCATCGACGAGGTTACGCTCCTCGAAAGTCACCATCTTCTGAATTGCGGGAGCGAGCACGAAGTCCGGACCGTCTGCCCGAAAGTAGCGGCGCTTGGCGTCCTCCGAGGTTGCCCGAAGCGACCAGGCGGAGTAGCGGGCTTGGGCCGCCTTCGCGAGGACCGCCGGGTTGACGTCAAGGCCGATGATCTTCACGTCCCAGTTTCCGAGGTCGGACAACGCTTCGCGCACCAGGACCGCCAACGAATACGGCTCCTCACCCGAGGCACATCCGGCCGAGAGGATGCGAAGTCGCTTCTCCCGGGTCTTCGCGCGAATCCGCTCGGGAAGAACAGTCTCGGCAAACGCCCGGAAGTTGTCGGCGTTGCGGAAAAAGAACGTCTCGTTGACGGTGAGCTCCTCGGCGAGCGCCCGAAACTCATCGGAGCCCTTGGGCGAAGAAATCAGATGATCGAGGTAGGACTCGAAGCGGGTGCTGCCCACCAACTCCATACGTCGACGCGCGACCTCGGCGAGGTAGTCGAGCTTTCCGTCCTCGTACTGCAGCCCGAGACGGCGTGCGATGATGGTCCGAAACTGATCGAGGCCGGTTCGGTCGAGGACCGGCGTCATCGCGTCGCCTCCGCCGCCGCGAGGGTTGTCCAGACTTCATCGGGAACGATGCGCGCAGCACGAAGCACAACGAGGAGCTGCGCGTCGCGGGTGCCGATCGCCTCGATGAGGTCGGCGGCGACATCTCGCAGAATCGGCGGCAAGTCTCCAAGCTGGGCCGAATCGAGGTTCGTCAAGCCGACAACGCCATCCACGCCGATGGCCACCCGCCGCTCTCCTAGCTTTATGGTCACAAAGCGACCATAGGTTGCGCTGTTTTCGCCGTTCTCCAAGAGCGCCTTGAGGTCGACGACGGGAGTCGGCGCACCACGGATTACGGACACGCCCCGCACGAAACCTGGCGTCCCGGCAACGGGCTCAATCGGGAGAGGGCGCATGGTCTCCGCCACGTGGTGCAGCGGGATGGCACAGGCACGTGCGCCGGCCATGACGATCAGCACCGGGCTTCTTTCCCAGGCGTGGACGATCACTTGGCGCTCCGCCTTCTCGCCGCGGTCATAGCGGTGTTATCGGCGCTCCGGCAGCCCAGGAACCAAGTCTTCACCTGGCCCTTGCCCTTGAGGTTGATGACACCCCGCACCTCGAGCAAGAACGGCTCACTCTGCCGCCTGTTTGGAGATGTGACGCTTCTCCTTGTTGGAGTGTTGCATTTTGGCGGAGATTTCCACCGGCATTTCTGCTTTGGGCTTCTAGCCGGAATTTCCGATATGGACCTCCAACTATCTTCTCTGAGCAAGTTGCATGCCGCGCACGGAGTGAGACCTTTCACTCACTTGCCGGGATAACGCGCCTGCACCTTCCGTACGCAAAGTGCAAATCTTGCATCAACTTTCGAACGGCGTTGCTCCTGTGACACGCCGACTACAGAATCAACCCCGCCTTATTGCGCTGCGTTTAGAGCCCAGACCGGCAGCGTGGAGGATACCGAATCCGGGGGCTGACTCTCCCGGTCCCAGTATTTGCTTGATGTCCTCAACCGCCCCGAGGTAACCCGCGGACCCGCCAAGGTGGCAAGATCGCAACGACGATCGGGTCGACTGGTCCGCCGCTTGGGAGTTGTTTCCCGGCGATGTCGCCTACGTCTGGCATGCGGGCATTCACGCCGCCGAGGTGGAGTTGGGCCTGCAGTCCTGCGGGTTCCAAATCCGCTCCCAGATCATCTGGCTGAAGCAGCACTTCGCCACCTAGCTTCGCAGTGGTGATCGTTCATCGCACGCGCCGCTTAATCTGGATCGAGCGAGCCCGCGAAGTGCTCTCATGACCAGCCGGACAACGGCCGAAGGAACTTCGACTCCGGCCGCCTCATGATTCCCTGCTGAGGATTCCTCATGAGTAGCCGCGCAGCGTTTAGGAACGTTTTCCGCCCGCGATTGATGGTTCCGGGCGAGTCACGCTAGATCTCTATCGGAAGCGGCCCGGCCGACGATGCTTGGGTGAAACGGGCGTGAGGCAGAGGCCGGGCCGTTTCGGATAGAGTCGTAAGAAGGAAGCGACTGGCGCGGCGCCTGGGGTGCCGCGAAATATGGGTTTTGAATGCTGATGTCTCCAGTGGAGTCCGGGATAGAGTACGGCTGACGGAGGTTGCAGGACTGGGGCGGGGCGAGATCCCGGCTGGAAAGGGCTGCGGCAATACCGTTGTCAGGCAATGCGGGGGACGAAAAGCAGTCGTGTGGACGGAGCAGACACACGTGAAGTAAGGTGTCGCCGAAGCCACGCCCAGTGAACGAAAGTGGTGCGGTGTTAAGAGCTGTCAAGGCGTTTGACCGGGCGACTTTCCTCTCGGCGTAGTTGGCTGGCCGTCAGCCGTTCGACGACCCGCATGGTTCCCTGACAGCAAGGGCACAGCCAGAGCATCGGCGCCACGGCCGGCTTTATCGGAACCGGTGTTGGTTGGAGGGCCAGCAGCGTACGGCAAAGCGGCAGGAGCGCTCCACGCCGGCGGTTGGCAAACCACCGGAAGAAGCGGATGCGGGGAAACCCGCGAGGCAAGACGTGCTGGAGGAAACGCCGCAAGAACTCCTCGTGTGTCAGCGTCATTACGCGGCGCTTGCTGTAGTGCGCATAATCTTTCCAGCGGATGCTCACCTGAGTATCGGCGATCTCGACCAGGCGATGATTCGAGATGGCGACGCGATGCGTGTAGCGGGCAAGGTAGTGGAGCACGTGTTCCGGCCCGCCGAAAGGCTTCTTAGCGTACACGACCCAGTCGTCGCGGAATAGTGTTCGCAGGAAATCATAGAACGCCTTCGGCTGAGCCAGTGATCCGCAGGTTCCGAAGAAGACGAGCTTCTCCTGGCGAAAGGCTCGTCGTAGCCCCGCTACAAACTTGCCGCGAAAGACCCGGCTCAGCACCCTACCGGCAGGAAGAAGTGATTGGGCGCACGGATCCACTGTTGATGATCCGGCGACAACCCGCCGCCGGGCACCACACAGTGAACGTGGGGATGCGGCTGTAAGGTCTGGCCCCAGGTATGCAGAACACTCAGGAAGCCGATCTCGGCACCGATGTGCTTGGGATCGGCAGCGATGACGTTCGATGCGCACCTGAATCCCGCGGGAGGCGGCCTGGTCTTCCACTTTTGCCAAGTGCGCAACAAAGTGCGTGGAGAGGAAATTCCGGAAACGGCGATCAGCAGAAACCGGAATGGGCCGAGAACTCGCTGGGTCTTCAAGGCCCATTATCGCGAGTACGGGGCAATGGCGGAACTATCGCGGTTTCATGCAGATCCAGTTTCCGGACACTACGCCTTTTTATCGGTAGAATACGCAATTCCATTAGGGTGTGGATCCCGCCGCAATCGGTCCCAGCCGGCCAAGTTCCAATGCATACAGCGGATTCTCGGGAAAATCGTGGCATAGGCCGTCCAGCAGGCTTCGGACCTGGTCCTGGTGGTGGTCGCGCAGCGCCGCCACCGCCAGCAGCAGCCGCGCAAAGGGCGCCAGGTAGTGGCCCTTCTCTGCCGCCAGCCGCAGCTTTTCTAGGCCCAGCGCCTTGTCGGTCTGGCCACCCCCCACCCGCAAGAGAAAGCGCACCGGCGCCGGTCTCACGCTCAGCATATAGTTCTCCAGCCCCACCGCCACCCAGGCATCATAGTATGTGGGATTGGCCGCCAGCAGTTTCTCGGCGCGCGTGCGCGAAGCCTTCATTCGCGCAAAGGAGGCCGCATAGCGCTTTTCGATCAGCGCCATATAGTCGGATTCCAGCCCATCGCACAGCACCGCGGCGAACTCGGCCGTGGATTCCCTGGGGTTGCGATTGGCCAGCCCGCGGCTGACGGCCAGCGCTTCCCGGAAGCGCTGCTTCCTCGCCGGATCGGGCGTCAGCTTGTGGTCGGTGATGAAGTGTTGGTCGTGAGTGAAGAATTCCGACTGCAGAATGTGCATCCGGTCGAATTCCGCGAACAGGTACTGCGCGGCGTCCGAAGCCGCCGCCAGCGGATCGTCCGGATGGATCCCTTCCCAGTCCCGAAACGTCTCATGTGCCTGCGCGAATTGCAGATTGTACATCTGGCGGTAACCCGCTTCGAGGGTTGCGGGCCGCGCCTCGCTGATGGCGTCGGCGTGCAGCGCGCCGCCCGCAACGGAACCAAGCAGGCCGGAGATCAATAAAATTCGTAACATCGATTGAATAAGAAGCATGTGCCTGGCCATTCCCAGCGCCTCGCTCCAGAAGGCCGTCAGGGAGCCCCTGAGAGAGTCCGAAGCCACCGCAGCAATTATTCATTAGCTGCCGGTCTCCTGGCTGAGATAAACCTGAACGGGTCCGACCCCTCTTTCTACCTTGTACCGTTACGATCAGGCGGGCCGCGGCACCGCACTGCAATTCCACATCCCATCCGTGCGATGGACTTTCAAGGCCACCTACACGTGGGATAATCAAGGCGGGACGACCTCGCAAGTCCTATCCGGCGCAACGGTTTACCGGCCGACACCCTTGAGTTGCCAGTACGGCTCGATGGGCCGCCTGTCAAGCATCACGCAATGCTCCTGCCTGTACTATGCCGCCCGACAATGATTGTACGACGATGCGACGCCCCGCGAAAGCCCTCGCAGATTCATGTCATCGTACCGATCCCTGGCCCAGTGCATTAGGATTCCAGATGCTAAACGGGGTTTCTGGAAAGTGGATCGGCGACGTCCACAACAAAACCTTTCTGCCGGAGCTAGCTTGAATTCTTCGAGAATTGCTTTCGAAGTTCGGCGATTTCTTCACTGGATGGAGTCCAGTCCGTGTCGCATGTATTACAGTGGAACACCAACGTGTCGGATTTCAACGCCGCGTCGAATTCTTCCGGGCTAAATCTAACTGTCTGGTTGTGATTGTTGGGACAGACAATATCAAACTCCACGCGGTCGCTCATGAATCCTCCGGCTGGCTGCAATTCTCGTCGATTTGCTTGCGCCGGCCCTGCATTGCGCTGCCGGGCACTAAAGTCAACGTCCTGGTGCTCGGCCGATCCGGTGCAGCGCCTGCTCGTCCAGGCTTGTCAATTCCTGATGGTAGCGCAAACCCGCGTCTGCAGACCGACGACACCCAGAACCTTCGGGAGGATTGCGGGCTGAGGGGAAGTTGGACATCCGATGCGCCGTGAGTTTTTTCGCCTGTTAGCGACCCAAGCTGGCAACTGTATCGGAAAGTTCTGCAAAAAAGGTACCGGTGCTGTAGTTGAATTGAAGCCGCTCGGCGGTCTTAGATATGTGAATCGTACGCTACTGGTCCTTTTTCTCTTTACTCCAATCGTTTTTTCCCAACCCCGACTTGAAATGGGAGTGCGAATCGATGCACCGCTCGTAGGGCCGTTAACTACTTACTCCTACCCCGAGCTTTGTGCGACCGGTGCGCAATGCGGGTATTACCAGAGCGCGCCTCTCCACCCAGCCATTGGGCTTTCAGCTTCAATTCCGATTGCGCCGCGGCTGCGAATTCGCTTCGACCCGGTCTATCAACGTGTCGGGATCAGCGCTACGAGCTACATTGACGTATATCAGTACGGGGTGAACAGCCCGCTTGGCGAGGCAGTGGGCAAAACGTCGAGCACCGCAAACCGGTGGCAATTCCCCGCCCTGGTTGAGGCAGAACCGCTTCGGCATTTCCGGTTCTGCATGGGACCCGCGGTTCCTCACGGGCACGGAAGGCATGGCCAAGCTTGTAGATCCGTTCTCCGGAACTTCTACCTCCGTGGACAACTACTCCTTTCCCGTCTCCCGCCAAGCGATCGCGGGAGCAGCCGCCGCGCTGGAATTCCCGTTCCGCTTTGGAAACGTGACGGTCGCTCCCGAGCTGCGATACGAGCCCTGGTTCGATAAACACTACGGCGGCAATTGGATGATGGACGAGTTTACCGGCGGAGTTGCAATCCGGTTCTCGCGCTAATTAACGGCCCGCACAGCGTGCGATCTTCGCCACCGCAACAGCTTCCTCCAGCTTCAACGCTCCACGCCGCAATCGCGCCGCCAGCGCCTCGCCTTCCACTAATTCCATCACCAGGTAGTTCGGCCCGACATCGTACAACTGGCAGATGTTCGGATGGTTCAGCGCGGCCACTGCGCGGGCCTCGCGCTCGAAGCAGTCGGAGAATCGTTCCTGAGAAACTTTGATGGCGACGTGGCGATTGAGGCGCGGATCGCGTGCGCGATACACTTCTCCCATGCCGCCCGCACCTAGCGGCGCGAGGATTTCGTATGGACCAAGTTTGTCGCCCGGTGACAGCGGCATAGAAGGGGTTCAGCTAAGTTTAGCCGATCAGAAAACGGATGGGGAACGTGTTACGCGCTACTCGGAAACAGCGCAGCGGTCGGCTTGCTTGTGGAGTTGGCTACCGATATCGAACCATATCGCTCGCGCGGAACGGGCGTCGCTCATGGCAGGGGAACACACGCATCCCTCTTTGGTATCGTGAAGGAGTTCCAATTCTGACCGCGTGTGAGCGCGCCAGAATTAATCTTTCATAAGAGGAGCTCAATTCCATGAATCTCTTCGCCCGTTCCGCCTCACTGCTGCTCTTGCTGACTTCCGCAATCGTCCAAGCGCAGGAGCCCACCGCCGCCCCCCAGCCCACGACGGCAACTCAGTCTCCCACACGTGACACCAGCTACATCGACACCCAGGGCACGGCGCACGTCACCCGGATTGTTCCGGTTCCGAAGACCATCAGCGCCGAGGCTCAGCGCTCGTTGAGTCGACAAATGCCCGACCAGGGCCCCCCGCAATCTCTAGCCGAGCGCCGCCGGGGCACCGATGGCTACACGGCCCGTGCGCGTGTGGAATGGAGCCGGCTCTGCCCCAATCAGCTCGTTGAGGACAAGATCGCCGCAGTTCCGGTTCGCGTTGTCACCCCGGAAGGGCTGCCCGAGGCCAACCGTGACAAGGTCCTCCTCAACCTGCACGGTGGCGGCTTCAACTCAGATTCCGGCTCCTATACGGAGTCAATTCCCATCGCAGGCTACAGCAGGATCAAGGTGGTAGCCGTGCTATACCGGCTGGCGCCGGAGCATCCGTTTCCCGCGGCCGTCGATGATTCGGTCGCCGTCTACAAGGAGTTGCTGAAAACCTACAAGCCCAGCCAGATAGTGATCTATGGCACCTCGGCCGGGGCCATTCTGACCGCAGAGGTGGCCGCTCGCCTGAAGCAACTGGGCCTGCCGCTGCCGGCTGCACTCGGCATCTTCAGCGGGATGGGCGACTTCGCACGCTACGGCGACTCGGAGGCGGTTTACGGCTTGCGGGGCTTCTCGGGGCATCTGGATTCGCCTGAGCCAGAACCTCATGACTCGGAGTACGCAGCCGCCACTGACCGACGGGATCCCTTGCTCTCGCCGATCTTCTCCGACCTGCATGGGCTGCCGCCCACCCTATTCATCACCAGCGGCCGCGATTTGCTGCTCTCAGGCACCGTCAACCTGCACCGCGCCTACCTGAACGCCGGCGTCGATGCGCGGTTGGTTGTCTTCGACGCTCTGCCCCACGCCTTCTGGTACGACTCTGCGCTTCCCGAGGCCATCGAGGCTAACCACATGATGGCGGATTTCTTCGTCCAGCAATTAAGAAAGTGAGCCGTTAACAGTGTGATCATTCTGGACTCGGCTGTTCAGTGCGCGGAAGAAGAGCAAAGCAGCAGCAGCGCAGGGCATCAGGCGCGAACCACCGATGTGCCTGAGCTGTAGGGCAGCGCAGGGCTGCCGATATCAGGTCTTAACGCCCGTTCGGTTGTGCCCACTTCCCGGAACGCCGCTTGGCGAGTTATCGAACCGCCACTATAAATAACGCTTCAGCCACGCCAGCACTTCTTCCATGTGCAATCTGTTGTTTTCGCCTTTTAGAATCCAGTGACCTTCGTCTGGGAAAACAATTAACCGCGCAGGGATGCCTCTCCGCTGCAGGATCTTGAAAGTCGTAATGCTCTCTGTCAACGGCACGCGGAAGTCTTGCTCGCCATCCGTGATGAGCGCGGGGGTTGAAAATTCATTCGCATAGCGCAACGGACTCTCATCGTTCCACTGGCCGCCCTTCTCCCAGATAGGACCGCCCATGCGCAGTTCACGGTCGATGCCACCATCGTTTGAGCCGTACTGCGATTCGTTGTTTATCGCGCCGGCGTGAATTACCAGGCACTTGAACTGCTTCGTGTGCCCGTTGAACCAATTCATCAAGTAACCCCCGTAGCTCGCGCCTATCGCCGCCTGCCGGCTGGTGTCGATGTAGGGATACCGCTTAGCCGCCTCGTCAATCGCCTCCAAGATCTCCTGGGCCGGGCCACGCAGCACATCGTGCTCGATATCATCGGCGAATTTTTCGCCAAAACCCGTCGAACCGGTGTAGTCGGTTCTGAGTAGTACGTAGCCGGGCGACGTAAGCAGGTAACTGTTCCAGCGTGTCGTGAAGTTATCCTTCGACATCGAGTTCGGCCGGCCATGCGGAGACACCACCAGGGGATATTTCTTGGCTGGATCGAACCTCGGCGGCAGGGTCATAATGCTGTGGATGCGTTTGCCATTCTTGGCCACAAACCAGAAATGAATGGAAGCGGGTGCGTCAATATCGGCCACCGCCGCCGCGTTGAAGTTCGTCAGCATGGTGTGCGAGCCCTTGGCGGGATCGAGGCGCACAATCTCTGGCGGCCGCAAGGACGTCTGAAACTCAGCAACCATACCACCTTCAACCGGCTGAACGCTTGTATAGCCGCCCTCCGTCACTTGCATGATCCGTTCCAGCTTCTCACTTGATACCGTGAGTTCGAAGAGTTGGTCGAATCCGTCATCCTCCGCCGCAAGGTAGACGTTACGCCCGTCATGCGAAATCGAGAACGACCCGATCGACCGGTCCCAACCCTTAGTCAGGATCTTTACTTTCCCTGTATCGGGCCAGCCGAACTGCGCCAAGCGGGTCAGCGAATAGAGTCGTCCGGCCGGGTCCGGGCTGCGCTCGGTCTGCGCATATAAATAATTGCCCGTCGGCGAAAAGTGCGGATGCTCATAGCTAGCGCCTCTTTCCGTAATCGCGGCCGGTTCACCACCGGCCGCCGCGACGAAAAAGAGCTTCGACTCGACTTCTTCGCCCATCATCCGGTCTCGATTGGCATATGCGACAAACACGATGGACTTGCCGTCAGGCGCCCACACCGCCTGCAGGTCCTGCCCGCCCGTTTCGTTGAAAACACCATTGAAGCCCGCGCTTTCCGCGAGCCTAGATCCCTTTACTAGGTCGAGCGGCTGGGCGGAATCACTCAGCTCCTGGACAAAGACATGAGGTCGCCGCTCATCGAGCCAGGCATTCCAAAAGCGGATCGGCATGGCATCGTAAATGCGAGCGTTCCATTTTCGGTCCTTTCGCTGCTCGGCAATGGGGTCCACTTGGCTTTGAAAGAGGATCGCCTTTCCGTCCGGACGCCATTGCGGCCCGGTAGCGCCACCAGGGACGTTTGTGACGCGTCGCGCTTCGCCGCCCGACATCGGCAAGATGTAGATTTGCGGCGTTTGATCGCCTTCCCGCTTGGTGGAGAAAGCCATTCGTGTTCCGTCGGGAGACCAAGCCACTCCGTTCTCAGGTTCCTTCGTATATGTCAACCGCCGAGGCGGCTCGGTGCCATCGGACCGGAGAACCCAGAGATCCGAAGTTTGTTTTGCAGGATCGTAATCGGGCTCCGTCAGGGAGAAAACAATCCAACGGCCGTCTGGGCTCACCACGGGTTCGCCCATGCGCTTCATCATCCAGACGTCCTGATGGGTAATCGGCCGCTTTTTGCGCTAATGCCGCAAGCGGCGCACCTGCCAGCCACGCCAGCGCCAGCAGCAGTCCCGCCGTGGCTCGGCTTACATTCGTCGGCCGAAGAGCCATGGCAGATTCAATCGAGCACCGGCGAAAAGGCAGCAGGAAAAGGCGGATCATTTGTAAAGCGTATCAAAGATCAGGAAACCACGGGCCGGTTGTGGGAAGTGCCCGCAGCGGCCGAAACCAACAGTCTGAAAGCTGCTTCTACCGATAAGGCGCGATAACGTCCTCCACTACCAAGCCGTTTGAAGAAAACAGCAGTTTCGCGATGCAAGTATAGAGAGTCGGCTTGGCGGCTATCTGAGCGATGCGCGGTCGGCACCGGCCTGTCCACGATGCGGCATAAGAGAAAAGGCCAAGCAGACAGCGACTGCCTGCGCAAGCACGCTGAGCCGGGCGATGGGCATGGCTCGAAAGAGGCTGGCGCGGAGGGTACCTACCTGTCAGACTTAAATTATGAAGGCAGCCGCCAGCGTCTTGATTGGCGTGTGGTTCGCTTCGGGGCAGCAGCCTGCCGTGCCGGCGCCGGACTCCCCGCGGCCCGAGGCGGTTTTTGCCGTCACCTCGACGCTGGTGCAGTTGGACGCTATAGTGACCGATTCCAAAGGGCACCAGGTCACCAATCTCATCCCGGCGGATTTCCAGGTCTTCGAGGACGGCAAGCTGCAAAAGCTGACGCATTTTTCGTACGTCCAGATAACCCCGGTATCCAAGGCGGCGGAACTCAAGGCGGCGCGTGAAAAACCTTCGCCCAGCTCCGTTGCGACCTTGCCGCCTCCACCGCTGGCGCAGCTTCGTCCGGAAGACGTGCGGCGGACCATCGTGCTGATGGTGGATGATCTCGGCCTTTCCTTCAAAAGCATGGCACTGGTGCGCAATTCGCTGGGCAAGTTTGTCAGCGAACAGATGCAGCCGGGCGACCTGGTCGCGGTCTGCCGGACGGGCGCCGGATCGGGCGCCTTGCAGCAATTCAGCGCAGATAAACGGGTGCTGCTGTCGGTCATCGACGGCTTGCGTTGGAACCCCAATGGACGCTTTGGCATAACGTACTTCGATCCATACGCCAAATCCTCGTCGTGGGGGGACCTGATCGGCTCCGCCCTCAGCGACGATTCCCAGTCGCTCGATGCGCGATATGACAGCGAAAACAGCGCCATCTCAACCGTCGGCACGCTCGGGGCAATCAACTATATCGTCGGCGCGCTCAGCGAGATGCCTGGGCGCAAATCAATCGTGCTGTTCTCCGATGGGCTGCAAGTGTCTGAAGCCGGCGTCGGTTCGCACGCCCACAGACTAAATACGCAGGCGGCGGACGATGCCCTGGATACTAACGCCGACGTTCAGCGGGCCCTTCGGATCCTGACCGATCGGGCCAACCAGTCGGGCACCGTGATCTACACCATGTGCGCGACCGGATTGCAGAGTTTGCAGTTCGACGCACAGGACAATCCGCCACCGGATGAGACGCCGGTAACTCCAGTGGGCGCCCCCGCAAACAACCTGACCCGAGTCGTCGATCGCAGCGGAAAGGGCATCAGAAACAATATCCTGCAGGAGAATCTCGGTTACCTCGCGGACCAGACGGGCGGGCTGGCCTACGATAACGGCAACGACCTGAACAGGGGGCTTGATCGGGTGCTGGAGGACCAGGCGGGTTACTACCTGCTGGGGTATCACCCACCCGAAAGTACGTTGCTGGGCAAGAACAAGAGGAGCGACTTCCACCGCATCCAGGTGAAAGTGACGCGCGCCGGGCTGCACGTGCGCTCGCGATCCGGGTTCCTCGGCGAGACGGACGATCAGCCGCTTCCGAAGTTCAACACACCTGTCGAACAATTGCGTGCCGCCATGCTATCGCCTTTCCGGTCCTCCGGCGTGGGAATGCGGCTGACGGCGCTATATACGGAGGTGCCCAAACCACGTGGTCCGGTGGTCCGCAACCTTATGAGAATCAATGTGGCCGACCTGACTTGGGAGCATAACGTCGACGGCAGCGATGGGGCGCGGGTTATGGTATTGGCGGTCGCCACCGGCACCGGCGACCAACCGTTGGCCGCGGTGGGCCGCACTTTCAATATACGGGTAGCCCCGGGCAGGATGGCTGAGGCGCAGCGGAATGGTGCACTCTACCAGCTGGACGTGCCGGTTCCAAAACGCGGGGCGTTCCAGATTCGCGTGGCGGCACGGGACGAGGCGACGGGCAGGATCGGCTCGGCCACCCAGTTCATCCAAATTCCGGATTTGAAAAAGACGGGTTTCGCGCTGGCCAGCGTGATCCTGCTGGATGGCGAACGGTCGCACGACGTGCACGACCTGCCGGACATCATGCCGGCGCTGCGGCAGTTCAAGCGCGGCGGCTCGCTCGAGTTTCTTTGCATGGTTGAGAACGGCCGCAAGAAGAAGCCGGATGTAGATCTGACCACGCGGGTGCGCCTTCTGCGCGATGGCAAGGAAGTGTTCTCGGCGCCGGCGCAGGTGATCGACGTGCAAGGCAGCGGGAAGGTCGTGTTCGGCGCGCTGAAACTGACGGACAGACTTACTCCCGGCGACTACGATCTGCAAGTGCTCGCGGCGGAGACAAACGGCGGCAAAGCCGCCGCCGGCCAGTGGACCGATTTCACCGTGCTGCCGTAGCGCGCCAGGCGTGATCGGCGATGTAGCCACCGATAACCCGAAATAACGCCGTCGCCAGGTCGATTCGCAATTCGGTCGACCAGGACCTCCACTCGGTCAGGGTGCTGACGAATCGCGCTCGATGACCATCAATGTAAACGATCCGGGCAGCACCGGTGGCCTGCCTCTGCCAGCCGCATCCGCCGGCACTGGTCCAAACTTTGCGGAGACGATGAACACGCGGTGATTCGTTGGGTCGAGCCCCATGTTGCGCGCCCCCTGCGGCGTCTGCACGTTTTCGACAACGCGATATTGGTCCGGAGTGTCTTGATGAATCACGGTGAGCGTGCCATTCGCATTCGAGGCAAACGCGTTGCCTGAGGCCGCATCGTACCCGGCGCCGTCGACGCCGGTGCCGATCGCGACCGTCGCCACCACCTTGCCGGCCTGATAGTCGGAGACCGCCATGAGGCCGCTGCGGCATCCGCTGAACAGCCGATGGTGGGCGGTGTCGATGGCCATGGAGACCGGTTGCTTGCACGGGGCCGTGGACCAGCGCCGCAACACGGTCGCCGCGTTCGCGTCGATCTCAACCACTTCGCTCCTGTCCGTGAGGTTTGCGTACACCTTGCCGCCTCCGGCTGACGCGCCGTATTCGGGCTTGCCGCCGAGCGGAATGTTCGTCATCCTCGTCCCCGCCCGCGGGTCGATCACCGTCGAGGAGTGCGCATCCCCATTCATTGTGAAGACGCGGTTCGATACGCTGTCGTAGACGATCGCATCGGCGTCTTCGGCGGCCGGAATCCGGCCGAGCACCTTGAACGTTTTCAAATCGAACATCACCACGGACTGGTCGTTACCTGAGGTGGCGAATCCATGACCCGTGGCAGGCGCCAGCGCAGTCCCGTGCGCGCCATCGATGCCGTTGACTTCGCCAAGCAGCGACCCGCTGTCTTCGTCGACGACCATCAGGCGATTCTGCCTGGCGATAAACAGACGGTGATTGGGTGGGTCGGGCACAACGTAGTCCCAGCGGCCATCCCCGCCCAGTGTGTAGGTGTGGGTGATGCGGTAAGACGATGGTGACTGTGCAAAGAGCGCCGTCACACTAGCCAGTGCGACGACGAGCGCGATGTTGCGCATGAATCTCCTTTCTGCCCGAGTATATCCCAGTCGGCACTCGTTTGAGCCGAGATGCCAAGTCGTGCAATTCAGCGCCGGGTGTTCTCCGATTCTGGCCGGATCACGGCGTACTCGGAGTCGGGCTCCACACCCTGTTCAGGCTGCGGACCAGCGAAATTCCGCAAGGCCCAGGATTCCCCGCTTCCTGGATGTTGCCGTCGCAACGGGTTGGTGCGATTTGTCCGGCAGAACGGCTAGCGATAACACCACTTAACGCTCCGCCGCCGGGATCGCAATGCTGTGCTCGCCTACGAAAACGGAGAGGCCACGGGACGTGAAAGTGCCGGCGTCGGCACTCGCCGCTCTCCGCGCGCATCGGAAGCGCCAGGATGAATTCCGCAAAAAGTTCGGGCCTGCTTACCGGGCGGACCTGGACCTGATCTTCGCCAACCCGGACGGAACGGCGCTGCGGCCGAATTCAGTCTCGTCGGTGGTTTCGCTTCTGTTCCGCAGGCTGAATCTCCCGAAGGGCGCGAGTCTGCACTCCCTACGCCACAGTCACGGGTCGCACCTGCTGGCCGATGGTGTGCCACTGCCGGTGGTGTCGGAGCGCCTCGGGCACTCCTCGGTGCGGACGACGGCGGAGGTCTACGCGCATGCGATCCGAGGCCAAGACGACGAGGCGGCCCTGCGCTGGGACGAATTTCAACGCCGCGGAACCGGGGATCGCGTAGAAGGAAAACTCCAGTGATGACAAGGGAGTGATATCCCACATCGCCGTATCTGGGGCGTCCACTAACTGGAAGCTTGCTATGGGCGAACTGCGGCGACGCGCTCGATGCAAACGCGCAGGCTTATCGCAACGTCGTCATGATTGAGCGGACGCACCTTCAGGACCCACGCCTCTGACCGTCGGCCAGGCTTGGTTACCTCAGCGCAAAAGGTTGGTTTTGGCGAGATCAATGATCTCGCTGCCGCGGCCATCGAGAACAGCCTTGATCATGAACAGGCTGAAGCCCTTGATCTGATCGACGCTAATGGTAGGCGGCATAGAGAGTTCCTGCCGGCTCACCATAGCTTCAATCAGAGCCGGCCCGTCATGGCTGAGCGCCTGCCGGATCATCGGTTCAACCTGATCCGCCGTTTCGGCCCGGAGCCCCAGGATGCCTGCGGCCTCGGCCATCTTCGCGAAATTCGGGTTATGCAAGTCGGTTCCAAAATCGAGGATGCCGGCGGCCTTCATTTCCAATTCGACAAAGGCCAGGGAACTGTTGTTGAAGACGATCATCTTGACCGGCAACTGCAACTGGCGAAGCGAGAGCAGATCGCCCATGAGCATGGCGAACCCACCGTCTCCGGACATTGAGATCACTTGACGGCCGGGATGACTGACCTGCGCTCCAACCGCTTGCGGGAGCGCGTTGGCCATGGAGCCGTGCGTGAAAGAGCCGAGCAATCTGCGCTTGCCATTCATATGGAGATAGCGCGCGGCCCAGATGGTTGGCGTACCGACGTCGCAGGTGAAGATCGCATCTTCCGCCGCAAGCTCATTCAGAAGTTTTGCGACGTATTGGGGGTGAATTGGTTTTTGTCCAGGTCCGCCGGCCGCCAAATCGTCCAAGCCTTTGCGGGCCTCGCTATAGTGCCTGAGCGAAGCACTTAAGTGCGCCTCATCCGACTTGGTGCGAAGCTGGGGGCTGAGCGCGGCCAGCGTAGATTTCACATCGCCGATCAAGCCTAAGTCTACTTTGGTGCGACGGCCGATCTGCTCACCCCGAATGTCGATCTGGACGACGGTCGCGTCTTGCGGGTAAAATTGCCGGTACGGGAAGTCGGTTCCGAGCATCAGGAGCGTGTCGCAATTCATCATCGCGTGATAGCCGGAGGAGAAGCCCAGAAGCCCCGTCATACCGACACTGAAGGGGTTGTCGTATTCGACAAACTCCTTGCCACGCAGGGCATGCACAATGGGGGCTTTTAGCTTGCCCGCGAGTTCGATCAACTCATCGTGAGCTCCGGCGCAGCCCGCTCCTGCCAGAATCGTCGTTTTCTTTGAGTTATTCAGGAGTGTGGCCAGTTCTGCGATTTCGTCATCGGAAGGGCATACCGTCGGTTTCGG
>Ga0302198_10002181_pt1 | contig 20741 bp, 19 predicted proteins | sample II_Bog_N2_2_FD_193521 | JGI IMG/M metagenome (GOLD analysis project Ga0302198, IMG submission 193521) | Peat permafrost microbial communities from Stordalen Mire near Abisko, Sweden - II_Bog_N2_2 | ecosystem: Environmental > Terrestrial > Soil > Wetlands > Peat | place: Sweden: Abisko... | reverse complement strand
AAAGAATTAGAGTCTGATTTAAAGAATTTATATAATTTAAAGACAGAGATTCAAGATTTTCTAAAAGACATGGAAGAATTAAATAAAACTTCTAAAAAAGAGAACATCTCAGAAGTTGATAAAGTTTTAATCAAAAAAATCATTGAAGATACTTTTAAAAATTCTAGAATTGGGTTTAACTTCAATAACTTTGATCCTGAAACTGATAACTTTCCTGAAATAGAAAATATAGATGAATTGGAAAAGGCTATCTATGAAAATTTAAAAGATGCTGATATAGAAACTCAGGATAAAGAAGTAATAAAAATGATTAATGAAGTTTTCTTTGATACCTGCTGTAAATATGGAGAAAAAGCAGTTCAAAAAAGTAATCATGAATATCGTCTAAATCAAAGTGAAAAAACTCCTACTTTTACTAAACATGAAAATCAAGATGAAGAGTATCATGAGGATAGACTCAAAGGACTATACAGGGATGCAAAAAGATTTTTTACTAAAAACCCAGAAAGTACAGAAGAAGATTTCTTTTATTGGATAGAACAGAATTACAACACATTACCAGTAAGCTATGATGAATATGAAAATATTTTAGAAAAAGTAGCAAAAGAATGTAATATTAAGAATATTTTTGAATCCGAAGAAATTCTAAAATGGAAAAAACATAAAAGTACATTAGGGGAATATTATTCTGCGGACACAGGGGATTATAGTTACATTATTTATGAAGATTCTACTTATTTAGGTAAAAGAGAGTTTCATTGGTTTTCTGAAGAAAGTTCAAATAGAGGAATAACTGAAACTCTAGAAGATGCTAAGGAAGAGTGTCAAAATGATTATGAATCTTCAAATCAGGAAAATATTTTAGAAGAGAGCAATTCTCAAGAAATAAAAAATCAAATTAAAAAATTAGAAAAGGAATATAATTTAATACCAACTCCTAAATCTAAAGAAGAGTTAGATTCTAAAATTGATTTACATTTGAAACTTATAGCTTTGAAACAAAAACTTATAACTGCTGAGAAGCAAGAGAAAACTAAAATAGAAAATGAAAAAGTAATACTCTCTAATTTAAAAAATGTGGATTGGGAAGATCTTAATGATGAAGAACACGCAGAAAATTATGATTACATTATAGAGTATCCTTTTAGAAATTTAACTAAAGCTCAAAAAGATTTTGTTAAAGATTTTAAAATTAATTTTAATACTTCTGAAATATTAGGAACTAACAGAGATAACAAAAAAACTGTCTATGGTTTCAATATAACTTCAAAATCAGCTCCAATTAACAATAAATTCAAAAAGGAAGCTAAAGATGCACATTCTGATTTTATGAGATTTCAAAAATTATTATCTAATGCACTTATTAATGGAAAAATAACAAGAAAAGAATATACTAAACTTTCTAATTATGTAAATAAATTTTCATTAGAAGAATTAGATAAAGCTAAAGCTTCTTTTGAAGATTTAATTTCTAAGCAAAAAACTTTTGAAATAGAAGAAATGAAAGAAGACTCTGAAAATTCTGGAGATTATACTTTATTAACTATACAGTTGGAGTTTATTTCTTTAGAAGATTTTTTGCATGTTCAAAATATATCTAGATCTTGTGGTATATCAAAACCAGAACAATGGAAGGAATTATGCTATACTTCAGCTATAGAGTCTACTAGAAGTATAACTTATCAAATTCAACTTAATAAAAAAGAGAATTTAGAAGTTCAAAAAGAACAAGTTTTAAAAGAACTAGAAAATACCATTTACACAAATTTAGGTATTGAGTTAAATAAAGAATACATAATTAAAAAAATTAACCTTGAAAATAAAGTAAAAGAGGCTAATACTCCTGTGAATCAGCAAATACCTTCTATTGATTATTATGCCTATAAAACAGATGTTATAGAGAATCTTGAAGAAGAAACTAATTTTTCTTGTACTCCTACGGAGTCTTTAAGTCAAGAAGACTTAGTAAACTTTGATGAATTTTGTTACTTTAGAGCTTGTGAAATTTACAAAGAATTAGAAGAAATTACTCCAGAAGAACTTTACATTGATTTTGAGAAACATTTCGGAGTTACTTATGTTGGAGTTATGTTAGAAGATAAAGTTTTAAAAATATTAAATTCTGCTTATCTTAATTATCTATTAGTTTAGAAGAAATTTGAGTTTAAAATATATAAAAATTTTAGTTTGTAGACTTATTAATAATAAAATAAAATTGAATGTAAAGGGTAGCAATGAACAATAGATCAATACTTAAAAAATTTGGAATTAAAGAAAATGAGAATCTTACTAGATCTCAAGGTCAATTTAAAATGAATCCTCACCCTTCAGAGCAAGATTTTGATATGACAAACTACAAATTAGTTCAAAAAAGAAAATTTAACATGAATAAAGATAATATGCTTACTGAAGAAAATGAAGAAATGTATCAAACAGATTTATTTTCTGGAGATGTTGAAGAAAAAACTGCAGAAGTTGCATTTTCTCTACATGTAGTGTACATAAGTGAAGATGGTGAAATATTAGATGATATGGATTCTGATAAAGCTCAAAATTTCACAATTACTTATACTACTAAGGAAGACTTAATTGAAAAATTAAAAAAAGAAGTTACGAAAAAGTACAATGTAAAACTTGAAGATTTAGAAGTTAGAGATGATAATTTGTTTGATTCTGAAGAAATTTCTTTTGAGTCTAGTTTTACTAGAAAAGATTACACTGAAATTTATATTTGGAATTTTCAACTATACAGAGATAATGATAAAGGTCTTTTTGAAACAGATATAAGTCCTGAAAAAAGAAGTTATGATGAATTGGATGCTAAAGAAAGACACACTTATAAAAACTCTAAAGCAAGAAAATCTTTAGATCAAGAATATGATCTTCTAGATAAAGCTTATGACAGTAAATATGAATCAATTTTAAGTAATTTTGGAATTAAAAAAGAAGAAAAATTAAATGTTGCTAAATTTTTACAATCTAATTCTGATTTAATTAATTATGAGTATTTAAAAGATATGTATGCAGAACCAGAGGGTGAATTTAAATCTTTTAATTCTGAAGATCTATTCACAGATGAGGCTTCTAAGTATTTATCAAAAGAACAAATGGAAGCTATATCTAATAAAATGACAATTGCTTTACATAGTTTACGTGAGGAATTAGAAAATTCAGGAGAAGATCAGCCTACTCTTATTAAGTGGTACAAGAATACTAATAATATTCTTAGAGAAATATCTAGATTACTTCAAAATGACTCAGAAGTAATTGAGTATAACTCAAGAGAAATTAGGAAAGAAGATGTTATGGTTCCTCGTAAAAAATATGCTAGGATAATGTATAATATAGACACTTATTCAAAAAATAATAAAGGAGAATACACTCATCTAGATAGTAGCGATCAGGAAACTAGTACAATAACTTATACAACGGAAAAAGACTTAATATCTCAGATAGAAGATAAAATACCTAAATATTACGGTTATAGCTCTGAAGAATTTATATTAAAAGACTTTTGGTTAAATGATTTTGAAAATGAAATGGAAGTAGTATTAACTAAAGAAGATACTAACGAAGAAGGCGAAGAGATACTTGAAAAATTAAATGTAACAGTCTATGATCCTGACGGAGAATCTATATTTGATGAATTACTTGATTATAACTCTGATGAATTTCCTGAAGAATACTACGATAATTTTGAAGAATCTAAAGAGCATCCTGGTTTTGAGAAAACTGCGGAACATATGGCACATCAGCAACACATACCTTATAAAAATGCTAGAGCTGAATTAGCTGCTGCTGCTCATAATGCATCTAATGCTGCTCGTAAACTTAACCCCAATATTAATAAAGTAAAAGGTGAAACAATGCTTAATAAACTAGAAAATAATACTAGAAATATGTATAAATCTGAATCTAAGAAAATTCAAAATAAAGAAAAATCTTTAACTAAAAAACAATGTATGTCAGAAAAATATGGGGATGATTGGAATGGTGAAGAATTTGTTCAGGAAAAACCAGTTAGAACTGCTGCAGGTGAAGTAGTTAAAAAAGAGCCCACAGAAAAAGTTAAAAAGCAGTGGGCTGAAAAACCTGTGGCTAAAATAAAAAATCCAGGTAAATCGGCTTCTCTGCCATTAAAAGTTATGTTACGTGGTGCTTTAGATGCTGATATTAAAGAAGATAAAAATGGAGACTTACTAATTAGCTCTATGGAATACTTTGAACCAGAATCTCTAGCTAGAGGTATAAAGTCTTTGATTGTTAAGTCAAAAGAACCTAGAATTAAAGAAGTTGCAGATAGTATAGAAGTTGAGGCAATCCCTATGCACGGATTATCTAGAGATGAATTAAGAAAGATGAATAGAGAAGGAAATAAAATGGAAAATGATAATAAACTTACAGAATCTTACATTAGAGAATGTATTGTTAGTGGTAAAATAGTTTCATTAAAAGCTTTAAACGGTCTTAAATCTTTGAAGAAAGAGGGATCTGATGGAGAAGAGACTACGGATAATACTGGTGGAAATATTCGTATAGTACCTGGTAATGCTTACATTGTTTTCGAAAAAGGTAGTTACAATAATGTTAGTAGACGTAAAGAAGTTACTAGAGGTATAGCTCTGAATGTTTTTGGAAAGAAATGTATAATTAACCACAAACCTTATAACATTCAAGATTATTACTTCCTTCCTCTTGACAGTAACTAAAATTTTATTACCTTACTTGATAAGAAATTTGACTTATCAAGTAAGGATTTTTATTTAATAAAGATTATACTCAATTGGAAATAAGAAATGCAAAGAAACAATGAACCAAGAAACTCTAGACCTGGGAATTACCTTAACCCTTATTTGGAGTATAATATTATTGCTCTCTCAGGTTTTTCTATAAAGCAATCTCTAGCAGATAGAGGTTCTTTTATCAAGCTTATACCTAAGCAATCAATGAATTTTGTTTTAGATGATATAGTAGTTTTCTCAGCTAAAAATAATGAGGAAATTAGAGATTTTGCTATGAAATATGCGGATATGCTTAATCTACCAGCTCAAGGATACTCAGAGCTTTTATCTTACATTGACTTTCTTTTAAGAAAATCGGAGTTTTAGTTTGATGGTTTATAAGATTGCATATTCTTTGAATAAGGATCAGGAAGGTTACTCTTTTTATTATTTTTTGGAAAAAATTTGTATAAAATTTACTTCTAAAGAAATAATAGAAAAAGGAGACTCTGTTGAAGTTGAATTCAAAGATAAAGAAATTATTTTAAAGAAATCAAACCAAGAAACTAAAAAGTATTTAACTTTAGTAAGTACAATATTTCCTCTAGATTCTTCAGAAGATTATACTTTTTATTCTAAAAATAAAGATGTGACTCTTCATGATATATATAAATCTGAAGATAAATATGGTAATGCTAAATACCTCATGCTTATAAGTGGAGAAGTCAACAAAGAAACTTCTTTTGACTTTATTTGTTCTACTTGCATTAATTCTTCAATGAAATTTTTTGTGAATGGTAGAGAAGAGAATCAAAATAGATATTAAACTCTATTGTTTCTTCTAAAAAGGAGTTTTGAGAGTTTTAAACATATTCTTATAATAGTTTATCAAAGTTCTTACTAAACCTCTCAAAACTCCTTTAATGTGGATTTGTTATGATAATTTTGAGAAATAACCTATTATTATAGATTTTGAAGATTAAGTGTGCTTTTAATAGTACAGAAATCACTATTAATATTTGTTGTTAATTTTTATTATGTTATTTAATTCAAAGTTATTATAACAACTCCTCATTAAAGTAGACTTATTAAGCAAGTAATTAAGATAGGTTGCTACTTGGTTAACTTCAGAAAACTTTTTTACAGAAAAGAATTTTGAAATTTCATAAAGAATTTTAATTTTAGTACTAAGTGAATTATTAAGGGTTCTATTAATCTATAAAAATTAAAAAATTTGAAAAAGTTTCAGAAAATTTTTATTATAGTAGAAAATTTAAATTTATTTTTGAAAAAGGAAAAATATGTCTGATTATACAAAAAAGCTCTATGAAATGGTGGAGGCTTATAATTCACCTCCTGTATTAGGAAGTAATGTTCCAAAAAGAAAAGGATTTCTAAGTTTATTTGAAAATGGAAGAAATTGGTTCGCTGGGGCATCACAATATTATTATCCCGATAGAGAGAAACCGAGGATTGCTGTTGGGGATATTGAAAAATATGCTCAGTATGTAGGGTTTGATATTGTCACGGACGTTGGCGGTAAAATTATACCTGTGCCTAAAAACATTTCTAATATTCAAGAGTTCTCTACTTTTACAGATTTGTGGCGTTCAATACAATATAGTGCTTCTCCTATTACAGAGAATAGAAACATAAGATTTAGATCTTATGATAGGATTAATTGCGTTAGTTCTATTTAAATTACATTAATTGCTGGAATACCCTTAGAGCTAATTAAACTACAAAGTAATCTGTAAAGATAAGCTTGAATGTTTGAAAATTAATTAGATTGGGCAATCAGCAGCGAAGCCTCCTAGAAATAGGTTGAACGTTCAACGACTATCCTGTAAAGGAGTACTTCTTAAGTAAGAAGGAAATGTGTAACTTTAACAATTAATAATTGTTAAATGAAGATATAGTCTGACCTTATAGGAAACTATAAGAAATTATTAAATTAATTATTAAGCTTAACGAACTTAATTTAACAAAAATTATTTTAAATTCTAGGAATTTATGAGATCTGGTTATCTTTACAAAACTACTAATATTCTAAATAATAAATGGTATTTAGGAAGTAGCAGAAAATTTAAAACTATGAAAGAAGCAAAATTAGATCCCTATTTAGGATCTGGTAAAATTTTTAAACAAGCTTTAAAGAAGTATGGTAAAGAAAATTTTAAAAAAGAAATTCTTTGCACAACTGAAGATGCTTATGAACTTGAAGAGTTAATATTAGAAGTATTGGATGCAGCTAATGATCCAATGAGCTATAATATTAAAAATAAAGGTATTGGTGCCACTTCAGAAAGTATATTAGGAAGTAATAATCCTTTATCTAAAGAAAACTCAAATTCTAAACTTATAAGGGAAAAATTTAGTAAAATTTTCTCTGGTGAAAATAATCCTTCTAAAAAATATAAGAAGGATCATGGTCATGGTTGGAATAAAGGTAAAGTTTCTGGTGAAAATAATCCAATGTATGGAACTATTTCACCTAATAAAGGAGTTATTCCTAGTGAGTATACAAGAAACTTACTTTCTAAAGGAAGCATTGATAGAATAGCAATAAATCATAAAAATTTTAGTAAATCTAAGAAAGTTAAATCTTTTGAATTACAAAAATTTTTAGATGAAGGTTGGGAATTAGGTGAAAAAACAATTCCTTGCCAAAATTGTGGAAGAAATCTTACAGGCGGTAATTATTCTAGACATTTGAAAAAATGTAAAAATTTAAAATAAGTGGGACGCAAGTGGCTCTGAAGTTTCTTTAACTTTAGATACTTATGCAGATGAAGCTTTAGGAGTATCTGCTACAGGTTCAGATTCTGTAAGATTTAATGTTAATGATGAAATATTACAAAAGAAAATAGCTAAAGTTTTAGCTACTAATGGTATTTTAAGAAATGCTCACGAAGATATAAGAACTTTAGCAAAGTATGGAGATTTAGCATATAGTATAGAAGTTCCTCCTCAAACAGAAATAAATTCTTATGGTATTTTATCTGGAGGAACTACAATATCTAAACCTTACAGACCTGAAGACTTAACCTTGAGATTTATACATCCTAGAAATTATGAGTTGAGAGGTTTTAATGGACAGCTATTCCAACTCGTAGGAAATCCTGGAGCTGTAAATGGTATAGAGAGAGATTATAATCCTTGGGAATTTGTTGTTTTTGCTTTAAGAAGTAGAGAAACTTTCCCTTATGGTATGCCTGTAATTGAAAAAATGCGTGTGAAGTATGAACAATTACTAGTTATGGAACAACTTTTAGCAATTTGTAGAGACTCCAAACGTCAAAAACTTGTAATCTCTGTAGACACAGGTAATAGTGATCCTGCTACTTCTACTCAAAAACTTTCCCAGATGAAATCCAATTGGAAAAATATCATGTTCGGGGGAGAGGGTGCTAGACAAACTAGAAATGCTGACCAATCAATGACAGAATACATCTGGACTACAGATAAATTTACTGTAAAAAACATAGAGAATAGTTTAGATGTCTCTTCTACTGAGGATGTAGAGTATTTTCGTGAACAAGTTATAACTTCCTCAAGGTTACCTAGAGGTTATTTTATTTCTGATAATGCAGATCATGTCTATGGTAGTGCTTTAAAGATGCAGGATGCAAAATTTGGTAAAAGTTTACTTCCAGTTATAAAAGATTATGAGAATTGCTTAGTTAATCTCATAAAATTAATTGCCTTTTATTTAGGTGCTGATTTAGATAAACTTAGAGTAAAAGTGTATTTAAGTTCTCCTGGTTCTGTAAATGAGACTTCTCATGAAGACATGGAACGTGCTATTAAGATTATGACTGATTATGTGAACTTGAGAAAACTGGCAAATCCTAATGCAGAAATATCTGATAAACAACTTTATCACATGTGTGCTGAATTAAATTTACCACCTGAAATTTTTGGTTTAAAAAATGAAATTAAAGCTAAAGATGAAATTAAAACTACTGGGGAAGATAAAAAGTATCTTTCTGGAAAACCTGCTCTAAATAATCCAGATGAAGAGAATTTTGAAGAAGATAATTTCGAAGAAATTCCTGTAGGGGAATCTATTAAAAAGTTCATTTCACCTTTAGTCCAATTTTCAGACGGAAGTAAAATGCAAGAAAGTTTATACAATGCTTTAAGATTATCTAGAGAGGTTATCCAATGTTAAATATTTACTGTAAATCTCTTTTTGTGGAATCTTTTAGATTTCCAACAAAGGAAATGAGAGATCATCTAAGAAATAAGTTCTTAGAACTTTTATCTCAAGCTAAAGGTTATAAGCTACAAGATGAAGATTATAAGAATATTGCAGAATTAAGAACTAGGATAAAATTAGGTAAAGAGAATATTGATACTCTTCTTGCAAAGTCAGAAAATTTAAAACTGTTAGATAATTACATTTACTTAAAAAATATTTCGGTAGACTTATTATCTTATGTATATGTAATCTTATGTAAGAAGTAAAGTTTAAAATTATTTATATTTTATTTAACTAAATAATAAAATTTTAATTTAAGTAAAATTACACATTTAAAAATTTGTATTGGGAAATTTATGAATACTAGAAAACTACTAATAGAAACTATAGGTTTCTCGGTTCCTCCAGATAAAATTAAAAATATTACATATCTAGACAATAAGGAAAAAATAACAGAAGCTATTTCTAGAAATGAAAATGCTAGTAAATTTGGTTTACTTACAGTTAATTTACCTGTTACTTACTTAAACACCAGAAATGAAAATAATAGAACTTATTCCACCATGATTATGGAAAATGCTATTAGAAAAGCAAAACCTTGGTTCGAATCTAGATCATCTTTAAGTAGATCAAATGAGCACCCTGAGACAGAACATGTGACCCCTACGGATGCTTCTCATATTGTTACTGCTGCTTGGATAGAAGGTAATGAACTTTGGAATACTTGGGAAATACTGAATACTTATTACGGTCAACAACTTAAAGCTTTAATAGAAGCTGGGATATCAATACCTGTTAGTATCAGAGGAGTTGGTTCTGAAGATAGTATGGGAAATATTCAAGATGATTATGAGTACCTAGGTTGTGATTGTGTAGCAACTCCTTCGGCACGTATTAGAAGTCAACCAGAAATAGTTCAAAAATTAAATCAAAATAGCTCTCCTGATGTAAAATTTAACTCAGTTAGACAAGAGTCAAACTCAAAAATGGAAAACAACACTAATAATCAGACTTATTCTAATAAAGAAATAAGTGTAGGAAGGAATCAAATGAATTTTTCTAATTTAAAGGAATTTAAAGCTTTTGTTGAGGAGATTATGGATAATCTTCAAGAATCTACTAGCTTTGATAAATATAAGGCAGCTATACAAATAGAGAATGCATTAATGCAAAATTCATCTTTACCAAAAGATGAATTTGGTAAATGCTATAAACATTGGGAAGAAAAGAAACAAGAAATTTTCAAAGAAAACTCAGTAGATATTTCTAATGAGAAGAAAAACCCAAGAATGGTAGCTGATCTTATAGATAACAAATCTGATTTAGAAAAAAGTTTAGTTAAACCTTTAAATTTAGCTAAAAATCAGTTTGATGTGGCACAGCAAAATGTTTCTAAAAAAGAAGATACTGCGGAAGTTGTATCAGGTGATAATGGTGATGTTCAAAACTATGATAAACCCTCTGATGCAGTTTCTGCTTCCAAAGAAGGTGATACCGTAATAGCAAAAAAATCTAATGGAGAAGAAATTGTGATCAAAAAAGAAGAAAAAGTAGCACTTCCTGAGTCAGTAACTAAGTTGATGAATAATCTTTGGAGAGAAAATCAACTTATCAAAAAAGAAAATGCTGAATTAAAGAAACAAAATTGTAATGAAGAAGATACAGAAATGAATTCTGAAGTTATGGAAGAGAAAGATAAGAAGATTGCCAGACTTGAAAATATAGTTACTTTCTTGAAAAAAGAAGCTAATTCTTGGATTCTGCAACAAGAAAAACAACCTGAACAAAAGGAAATGACAAATAATGTCACAGATGGGTCAGAAAACTTTGAATACTCTGAAAAAGTTATGAACCATATGAAAGAAAGTAGAAAAAATTCTATTATAGAGAAGAAAAAACTATTGCATGCATTATCAGTTGCTATGAAAGAAGCAGCTATTTATCGTAAGATAGCGGTTAAATTAATGGAAAATGAAATTTCTAGAGAAGAGGAAGAAGAAGGTCAAGATTTAAATCTTGATATGGATCAAATGGATGACACTGTCGGATTTGTAGGTGAGGATTCAGTTGATTGTGCTCCAGAAAGAGCTGATTGGATGAAAACTGGTGCTATTAAGAAAGAAAACAAAAAATCTAAAACTTCTACTGAATCTTATCTACTTGAATCAGTTCATGCTTGGAGTTCTGAATCTATGGGAGAACAAAAAGAAAATAGTACCTCTGAAGAAGCTAGAAGTAGAAACATGACAGAAGCTAATATTTCTGGTGAAACTTCTATCCCTGGATTTTTCTAAAATGATTAATTTAAAAACTTTAATAACTCAGGATGTTTCTTTATTGGAAAAGTTTCAGTCTTTAGATAAGAAACTTTTTGAATCTGTTGAAGCAGCTAAAAATTATTTAAGTGAAAAGAACATAAAAAATATAACAGTAACAGAAACTAGTAATGGTTTAGCTGTTCGTAGACTCTTGTTAGGATAGAAGGAAAAATAAATGTCAAAAAATAAATTCTCCAAAGCTTTCAGTAAAAAATTTGAAGCAGAAAAAATAGAACCAATGGTAGAGCCTTTAAAATCTCCTTACACTTTTTACCCAAAAATTGGAGAAGTGAATGGTAATTTTACTGATGGTGGTTTTGAACAAGTTAAAAAACTCAAAGTAGGTGGAGTTGGTGATGATGTGAACCAACCAATTTCTAGTATTAATAAAATGAGACCTACTTCCATAAAAACATCTATGGAGCCAGGATGGTCAATCAAGCAAGAAGCTGCCAAACTTGTGGATAGAATAGCTAGATCTTACAGATCTGAAGGTGAAGTAGAAGTTTTAACCAACTTAGATAAAATTGGTGGAGTGGGTTCTGAAGTTAATCAGAAAATAGATGGTATTTCTAAGCCACATGATCAAAAAATCTCTAATAATGGTAAAAAAGCATCTATGGAGCCAAGTTTTAAAGGTGTTAATCCAGTTTACAACTATAAGGATGAAAAGTAAAATGAAATATTTAAACCCTAAACTTTATTTATTTCCACAACTTTACTCTCAAGTTTTAAATGCTAAACATGTATTTGAAAAAGATGTAAAAGTGATGTCTGAAAAGTTCATTGAAACTCTTAAAAAACCTGGTAAACACAAGAACACTCCTACTGTTGAAAATACTTCTGTTGTTGAACAAACTATCACTGCTCCCGAAGTTGTTACTGCACAAGCAACAGAAGTTGCAACAGTTGAAGATAATACAATAATTGCCACTGAAGAAGAGCAACAAAATACAAGTGGTAAAAAAGCCAATAAAAAAGCTTAAAAAAATAAATTTTATGAAATCTTCTCCATTGTGATTTTATAATATAGAGATCACCCGCAAGGGAAATTTAACATTTAAAGGAGATTGAATGTGAAATTAAACCAACAGAGTATTATAGAAAACCTAATATACTCACCATTAGGTGTTCCTACTTTACCTGTGGAATTAAAGTTAACTCTTAGTGACTTTCAAACGGGGTTATTGAAATATTGGACTTATGCACCAAAACACATAAGTAGAAATTATCAAATAACTACAGGTTCAAGAGAAATTGTTGTACCCATGGAATCTCTATATCCTACTGTTCCTGGATCGGTTAATCCTAATTCAGATGAATGGTTTTATGTAGGTGTATTTGGAATAGGAACTAGAAACCAACTAGGTCAAACAAGATTCGATGAATATTTGTTAGGGATGAATTATTCAACCCCAATATATGATCCGTTGCAAAGAGAGTTAGCTAATGATATCATAGATTTCAATGTCTATGTAAAACATTTTTAATTGCTGGAATACCCTTAGAGCTAATTAAACTACAAAGTAATCTGTAAAGATAAGCTTGAATGTTTGAAAATTAATTAGATTGGGCAATCAGCAGCGAAGCCTCCTAGAAATAGGTTGAACGTTCAACGACTAGTCGAAAGACGTAGACTTTAAGTGAAGTCGAAATGGAATGCCTCTTATTTACTACAATAAGAGTGAAGATATAGTCTCGCCTTATAGGAAACTATAAGAAGTTATTAAGTTAACTATTCTAACATAACGAATTAGAATGAAGAAAAATTATTTTGAAATTATTATGAATAAAATTTTTTTAAAAAATAAGTTTACAGAAGATTACTTTCTTTTAATAGAAAAAGCTAGAAGTAGAAATATTTTTTCTAAAGAAAAAGCTAAAGAAGTTTTGGGTTATTGTGAAAAACATCACATTATACCTGTTTCTTTAAAAGGTAAAAATACAAAAGATAATTTAGTATTTTTAACACCTAAAGAACACTTTATAGCTCATAGACTTTTAACTAAAATGTGTATTAGTAAAAAAGATGAGTATAAGATGTTATGTGCTTTTGATTGTTTGAGAAATTATAAATCTAAATTTACTTTGGAACGATATTGTCCTATAAATGAAGAAGAATACTCTGAATTAAAGATTCATTTATCTAGAGTAAGATCCGAGATCTATTCTGGAAAAAATAATCCTAATTTTGAGAATTACTGGGGTTTAGAGAAGAAAGAGAATTTTTCTAAAAGAAGACTAGGAAAAAATAATCCTTCTTTTGGCAGAAAAAGACCAGAACAATCTAAATTAATGATAGGAAATAAGATAGCTAAAACTCTGAATACTAAACATATTCATAATAAAGAAAAACTTTTACAAACTAGAATTAAACCAGAGGAAATACAGCAGTACTTAAGTGAAGGTTGGGAATTAGGAGAATTAAAATATCTTTGTGAATATTGTCAAAAAAGTTACACAAAAGGTAATTATTCCCGTTGGCATGAAAATAACTGTAGTTTGAATCCAAATAAGTCTATAAATAAAATAGAGTGTATTAACTGCTCTAAGCTGGTAGATGAAAGAGTTTTTAATTCTAAGCATGGAAAGAATTGTAAATTAAAATAATTAACGATGAACGTTGGAGATGTATATTATGAAGAAAATACAGATACTCAGACTGTTAACTTTGTAGTGGGTGGAGCCATGTGGCTTTCAGTATCTTTTGGTATAGGTTCTATGAATGTGCAAAATTTGCCTCCTAGACATTTACCTATAGCTTCTAAATGTATTGCCCAACCTTATTATGAGAAAATATTAGCCATAAGAGATTCTGGAACTTGGGACTCTTTAGATATGAAACCTAATCTAGATCAAATAAAATCTAGATTAGATAAAATAAATGAGACTCTGGAAGCAGATTTAGCTTTAATTGGTACAATACCTATGTTACACTCTTAAAAGGAATAAAGATGAATTATTATCAAGATTTTTCATCTTCTGTAGGTCAGGATGTATTTGAGGATACTGGAGGAAATGCAGGAGTTCAGAACGATTTAAAAGATTATTCTGAGGAGTTAGGCTCAACTATTAGTGAAGAAACTTCAAACCTAGTTTCTTACATAAATAATGGAGATTTTTATACAATAAGCATTTTAGGTCAACCTAAATTTACTTTGAGTTTAGAATCAATACAAAATAAACCAGAGTCACAATTGGCTTCTGAATTACGTTACAATATTACAAATTATATTACTGATTTTTCCTTGGAGGAAGCAATGGCACTAACAAATAGTATTAAAAACTCTTTTAAAAATTCAAAAATGGAAACTGAATCTAAAAGTTCTAAAAAACTTAAAAACTTAATGCAGTCTATGACAAAATCTCAAATTAAAGATTTAGAAGAATTTCATGATTCCCTTGGAAATAGTAAAGAAGATTTGAAATCTAAGAAAGAGATTCTTTCAAAGATTACTGAATTGAAAAATAAAATGAAGAAAGAATCAAGTATGATGCCTCGTGAACAAAATGTAGCCATGTCTTTAGATGATGAAGATGAAATTGTACACGATGAAGAAGAACTTATGAAAGATATGGGTAAAATGCCTACTTATATGAAATTTAAAAACTCTAAAACTTTTCAAGAAGATGAAGAAGATTCTGAAAATGAAGTGAATTTAGATGGGGATGATGAAGTTAATCGTTCTGAATACAGTTTTGAAAATCCAGAAATTAGTGAAACTGAAGTTTATGCTATAACAGATATGGATATTTTAGAAAAACTTAATTGTGAATTAGCTGATGAAACTAATACTTTTTTAGTTCAAAATCCAGGAATTTCTGAGAAATCTATCTATGTTACGCTTCCTGATGCAGAATCAACTGATGGTGTTGAAATCACAGTTATAAACGTAGTAGATTCTAAAGGTAATAAAGATACAGAAGCTGCAATTGATATTGCAGAGAAAATTATTAATGATTTGAAAGAATCTAGATACTTTAAAGGTTTACCACAAGTTTATAAAGTAGAATCTAAAAGAATTAAAATGGAAGATGATAGCCAAGGCGATGCAGATTACAGATCTGGAACAGATGTAGAAATGGGTACAGTAGATCTTTCTGATGAATTACCTGGTTCTAAAGCTAAATCAGATGAAATGGAAGACTTTATGGTTTCTAACGATGGTTCTGTTGAGCTTACTTATGATCGTGAAGAAGTACTAGTACCTTTAGTTGGTGAACAAACTGCTGAAGATATTATGACAGATATTACTGAAATAACTCCAAGTGAAGATGACTTAACTTATGTTAGTGAGTCTATTAGGAACTATATTAAGAAATTGAAGATTTAAAGACTTATTAAATAGTTACCTTGTAAGGCACTTTCTAGTGCCTTATTTAATTTGAAAATTTAGTTATATTTATTGAAGAGTAGTAGAAATGGCAGAGGTGTCTCTTAATACAGGTGTAAGTCAAGTAAGGGCTACTAGTGATGTATTGTATGCTGCTGCCAAAACAAAAAATCTTTTGAGAGATGCTATTATAGACCAACAAGGTTTTGAGGCAATACTTTACTCTTCTTTTACAGATCAGAATACTAGAGATTTATTTGGTGAAATCTCTTACAATTTACAAAGAACTAAAACTACGATAAGATTTATCCCTGATTTCAAACAATATATGGCAGCTGTAGATTTTTATCAAGCTGGAGCTATTAGGGAAAATGAAAAGATTCCTTTAAAAGCTAAAGTTAGATCTGACCTTAATATAAAGACAGGAGATATCTTATCTTATGCTTTTTCTTATTTTGAATCTACACTAGAAGTAAAATTTTGGGAGGTTACTAAAACTATGGTGTACTCCATGCCAGTAGGAATTTCTAAGTACATTGTACTTGTTCCTTGGTATAAATCTCCTCCTGTTTCTGTGGACTCTTAAAATGATAAATAATGTAATAGAAACAGTACAGGAAACTCCTTATTTATTTCAAGTTTTTACAGAAGGAATACCTCCAACAGGTATTTATGAACATGCCATTGAGGGTAACACTCCGTATAGTTCTACAGCTTTAATAGAGAAAGCTTTTGTTTATGCTCTAGGTTCTGTTTTTAGATTATTTGAACCCTCGACTACAGCTGTAATTTTAGCAGCAACTTTAGATAAAGACACAGACTTATTAAGAGCAAGACAAAGTTCAGGAGATAATAGAATAAAATTTCCAATAGCTTTAGCTGCACAAAATTCAACTAGAATGATATACAGTGCTTCAAGCAACGTACGTAAATATGTAGGTACTTCAGAGAATTTAAAAAGTAGTGATGGTAAAATAAAAACTAATAAATTAGGATTTTTATTTAGACCTGTAGAGATGGATTGGACTATAAGATTTTATTCATTCAATAATGCTATCATGAAAAGATATATTGAAGGTATTTATATGAATGGTCCCATAGTGAATAAAAAGTTCCAATATACTATACCTTATATTCCAGATGAAGTTTTTGAAGGTACTTGGATTCCTCATGTTGAAGAGGATATGAAACCAAATGCAATAAACTTACAGGAATTTTCAGATCAAGGTCAACTTTGGTATGTAGATTTTAAAACTACAGTTTATGCTAGCTTAGTATCTAAACCAGCTGTAAGCCCAATTGTTAGTCAAGTTATAGTTAAATTTTCAATAACAGAATAAGAAGGAATTTAAAATTAAAACAATTATAGAAAACCACAGTGGACAACATGTAAGAGTTAAAACTAATTTAGGTTCAACATTATTTGTTAAACCTGGAGTTCATGAGTTAAGTAACATCATGGTAGTTTCCTCTTCAAATAAAAAAGTTAAAATAACTACTGTCCACGATAAATCATCTGCTAAAGTTAAATCTACTGAAGAAGTTGTACAAAATAGTAATACTAAATCTAAATCCCAAAGTAAAAGTGATAAATAGTTTGGTAAAGTTAAATACTGAAAATAGAATAAATAAAGGAAAAAAATATGACAATTAATACGTCCCAATTACCACCAGGCGTTTACACGAGTGAGACTGATGAAGCTATAGTATTAAATTATGCAACTACCACAGGAGCTTCAATTGCTGTACGTACTCTTCAAGGTGCTACAAATCCTCAACTAGTTACTAGTGCTAGCCAATTTAATGCCCTTTATGGTGAATTCTTAGGGTTAACTGTTTCTCCATCTTTATTTTGTGCTGAAGATTATTTGAATTTAGGTACTCAACTTTACACCACTAGAGTAATATTATCTGGGGATCAATATGCTTGGAATGTGTACAATAATAGTACAGGTTGGTTAAACCCTACAGTTCAAAGTGCTCCTTCTTCTTATTCCTGGGCTTCTGGGGATGCTTTCCAAATAACTTCCATTGGTCCTGGAGCTTATTATAATGGAATTAGCATATCTATAGTAGAGAATACAGGGAGTAACACTCCTTATCCTACTTATTCTCTATCTGTTATTAATTCCAGCAATTCCGTTCTTGAAGTTTGGACTGTTTCATTTGCTAATAACAAAAATACTGCTGGGGTTAATACTTTTGCACCTCAAGTTATAAATGGTAATTCCCTTTATGTAACAATAAAAGTAAACCCAGCTTTTACTGATGGAATCTTAAATCCAATTAATGAACTTTCTACTTACTCTTCACTAAATAGTGCTCCTACACTACTAACTGGAGTGGGGGCAGGTACAGCTAATCCAACTACAAACTTAGATAATTATTCTTCTTGTTCTTCAGATTTAGGTTTTTATATATTTGGAGGTCAATTCGACTCAACAGTAGGTGGAGATACAGTTACAGTCTATAGTACTGCTTTAATTAATTACAATAATGCTCAAAATATTTGGAGCACAGTAGCACTTACAGACAATGTGTTAAACGCAGTTTTAGTTTCTCCTCCAGATAGTGCTGTTTCAGTATTTAGTGATGGAACATTATTTTATTTTAATAATTCTGTATACTGGTATGGTACTTGGCAATATGCTGTAGATGGAGAGATACCTGTACAGACAGCTATTCCTATGCTTGTAGAAATTGATCTTATAACTAGTAGTATAAATTATTTAAGTTTAACTGGCACAGGATCTGTAGCTAGTTTTGCATGTACTGAAGAAGTTTCTGTTTTCAACAATCAAGATTTATATGGAAGTCAAGTGTACTTTGTAGGAGGTAAAACTCCGTCTTGGGCTGCAAGTGCTAAAGTTGCTACAACCTCTTACATAATTAATGTAGACACATTAGCTTGTACTGCTTCCGCAGCCCTTCCAGTTGGGTCTTCTTATAACTACTCTAAAGCAGTTTGGAGTAATTATGACCAAGCATTCATTCTAGCTGGGGGAAGAACTGCTTTAACACCAGATTTGCATATGTACTCTTACAATGCGTTTGCAGGAACTTTTAATACCTTAGGTCCAATATCTACTTCTATGCAAGGTGCTAGTTTATATAACATAGATTATAATACAGTATATTTACTAAGTAATAAAGCTAACTACTCTTCCGCTACTACAAGTTTATACCAGTTTGATGTAACAACAAATACTTTTGAAGTTTTACAAACTAATTATGAAGGAACTAATGTAGCTGATAATGGATTTATAAGTAATAATTTATTTGCTTCTTTAGCTTTAGTAAGTATTTCTGTAACTAGTGATCTGGCTACTCCTACTTTGTATAGTAATAGCTCTTCTTTATCTCAGCAAAATAACTTAGTTTTAGGAGCTAATGATCCTGTGGGGATACCTTCTGATTCTGATGTAATTAATGCTTACACTAAAATGTCAGATACAAAACAATATCCTTATAGCTTAATCCTAAATGCTGGTTGGGTAGATATTGGAGTTCAAAAATTCTTACAAAATCAAGCTTTAGTAAGAAAACAAACTTTTGTAATTTTGGATGGTGATGAAAATTATCAATATACTGCACAATCTGTAGTTAATTATAGAGATAGTTTGAATATTAATGCTGATAATTGCGGGTTATATGCTCCCTTTCAATACGTTAGATACTCTACAGCAGAAGGTCAACAGGTATTAGTATATTTCTCTGGATTAATAGCTAATCAAATGGTATATAATGATACAGTGAGTTACGTTTGGAAAGCTGTTGCAGGTCCTAACAGAGGTATCTTAAATCAAGTCATATCATTACCTCCTGCTAATGGGGATACTTCTCAAATTGGTGGAAGTTATACTGCAATAAATTATACAGACGGTGATCAAGCTTTAATGTATAACCACCAAGTTAACCCAATAATTAGACAACCTGGTTATGGTATTATGATTAATGGTAACAGAACTTTATCAAGCACTCCAATTATAACTGTATATGAAAATGTTAGAAGAAGTGTAAACTATATTGAATTAACTTGTAAGAGTATAGCTAATGCATATCAGTTTGAAGATAATGATACAGCTACACAAACTGCATTAGCATCTGCAGAAAATTCTTTTCTAGCTACTGTTGCTGCCCAAGGTGGTTTGTATAATTACTCTGTAGTCTGTGATTCTACTAATAATACTCCGGTTATAGTTGCTCAAGGTATATTACTTTGTAATATTGGTCTACAACCTTCCATCTCCGCAGAATGGATAGAGTTAGTCTTTGCTATAGAATTACCTACTTCCGCTGGGGTTATCTAAAAAGACTTATTAGTAGTTATGGATAGGGAAACGTAACCGAAAGGTGGTTAACCTGACCACCTTCCATAATTTAAAATTCAGGTAATTTTTATTGAGGAATAAAAATTAATTTAAAAGAAGAGCTAGATAAACTTTGTCTACGACATAAAGATTTTATGTTATTTAAAATTCTGAAAAAAGATAATATTTCAGGTTATGTGTATCTGACAACTAATTTGACGACTGGGAAATGGTATATTGGTTCAAGCAGAAAAGCTAAAACAGTCCAAGAAGCAAAAGATCATAAATACTTTGGAAGTTGTAAAGAATTAAAATTAGATATACAAGAAAATGGTAAAGAAATTTTTAAAAAACAAATCTTGATGGTTTGTGATAATCCTTACTCGTGGGAACAATATTTTTTAAGAAGAAATTTATTAGAAAATAGTTTAACATATAATAAGAGCCTATATACTAATACTTTGCCTATTTTATTTGGAGACAATAACCCAAGTAGAAAAAAGGAAGTAAAGGAAAAAATTAGAAAAACCATGAAAAGTAGATATGGGAATACTAGTGCTCAAAAGTGTAAAGAAATAAGAATAAAGACTCAGAAAACTTGTTTAGAAAAATTCGGAGTTATTAATGTTTTACAATCACAAACTATAAAAGATAAAATTGAACAAACCAATTTAAATAAATATCAAGTAAAAAATCCTTTAAGTAGTGATTTTGTAAAACATAAAGTTAAAAAAACTTGTTTAGAAAAATTTGGTTTTGAAAATCCTATGTTAAACTTAAAAGTTCAAGATAAAAGAAAGAAATCTTGTATAGCTTCTACAGGTAGTGAATTTCCATTTAATAGTAAAAAAATA
>Ga0302198_10002177_pt1 | contig 20751 bp, 15 predicted proteins | sample II_Bog_N2_2_FD_193521 | JGI IMG/M metagenome (GOLD analysis project Ga0302198, IMG submission 193521) | Peat permafrost microbial communities from Stordalen Mire near Abisko, Sweden - II_Bog_N2_2 | ecosystem: Environmental > Terrestrial > Soil > Wetlands > Peat | place: Sweden: Abisko... | reverse complement strand
CTCGTTCCTGAACGCGCACGAGGCCAACCGTCGCAGCCTCTACTGGTCGCGCGGCAATGGCTGGGTGTTCGCAGCGCTGGCGCGGGTGCTCGCGGAGATGCCGGCGGACTATCCCAGCCGGCCACGCTACGTGGCGCAGTTTCGCGCAATGGCCGAGGAGCTTACTTCCATTCAAGGATCTGACGGGCTTTGGACGGCCGGGCTGCTGGATGCGGCCGGCTACAAGCTGCCGGAAGTCTCCGGCTCGGCGTTCAATACGTTTGGGTTTGCTTATGGCATCAACACCGGCCTGCTCGATCGCGCCAGGTACAAGCCGGTGGTGGAGCGAGCGTGGAAGGGACTGCTCGGGCATATCTACCAGGATGGGCGCCTAGGCTGCATCCAGCCCGTGGGCGGATCGCCGGGTGTTTATGCTGCGACGTCAAGCTACGTGTATGGGACCGGCGCGTTTCTGCTGGCCGGGTCTCAGGTCTACCAACTCGCACACTGAGTCGCGCGTCTTGCGCGGGGCATTCTTTGTCCGCTCTTTGTCGGCGAATCTCCGGCTAAGGTAGATTGAATCTACACGGCGCATAAGGTTTCCCACGCCGTGTGGGGGCCGGGAGGCGGATGCGGACTCTTACCATGATTGCCGGCGTACTCTGCCTGTTCGCCGTGCTGCTGGATGCATTCCAGACCATCATTCTGCCGCGCCGCGCCACGGGACGCTTCCGGCTCACGCGCATCTTCTATGTCGTCACCTGGAAGCCTTGGGTGTTTTTCACCACGCGGCTGTGCGGGCTCAAGCGCCGCGAGTCGGTCTTCAGCTATTACGGCCCCCTGTCGCTCATCATTCTGCTGGCTGTGTGGGCGGGGGCAATGGTGGTGGGCTTCGCGCTTGTCTACTACGCTCTGGGCAGCCCGTTCAACGACCCGGCGCAGGGGACCGGCTTTCGGTCGGACGTGTATGTGAGCGGGACAACGCTGTTCACGCTGGGGCTGGGAGATGTGACGCCTCATACCGGCTGGGTGCGCGCCGTCATCATTCTGGAATCGGGCACCGGCCTGGGGTTGCTGGCGGTGGTGATGGGTTACTTCCCCGTTCTCTACAGCGCTTTTTCGCGGCGCGAGGTGAGCATCTCCCTGCTGGACGCGCGGGCCGGCTCGCCGCCCACCGCGGCCGAACTCTTGCGCCGCCACTCCCACGAAGGCGGGGAGAGCGCGCTGGGGCTGCTGCTGGTGGAGTGGGAACGCTGGTCGGCGGAGCTGCTGGAGAGCCACATCTCCTATCCGCTGCTGTGCTACTTCCGCTCCCAGCACACCAACCAGAGCTGGATCAGCGCGCTGACGGCGGTGCTGGACACCTCCGCACTGCTGATTGCCGGGGTGAAGGGCCACGAGGCGCGGCAGGCGCAACTCACCTTCGCCATGGCCCGGCATGCGCTGGTTGACCTGGTGCAGATCTTCTCGCTGGCGCCGGTCAGCAATGAGCCTGACCGGCTGCCCCAGGCGCGCTATGACCAGCTTTACGGGCTGCTGTGCCAGAGCGGGGTGAGCGTTTGCCGCGACGGGCACTCCTATGAGCGGCTGCGCGATATGCGCCAGCTCTACGAGGGCTACGCCGAGGCGCTGAGCAATTATCTCTGCATGCCCTTGCCGCCCTGGATCGCCGACCAGCCCCACAAAGACAACTGGCTGGCCGTGGCCAAGCTGCGCGCCCAGACCGAAGCGGCCAATTCGCCGGCGGGCACGGCGGAGCCGGCCGGAGTTCCGGCACAGACCATTGCTACCTTGGTCGACGATCACCACGACTTTTGACCACCTGCGGTGGGGCAGACGGCGCTTGCGCGCCAGGAGGGTTCTTGGCTTCCCATTCTTTCCACCAAGTGTGTGAAAGATATGGGGCCCGGCGGAACGGGGAAATGAATCCCAAAAGAGCCAGCAACTAAATGATTAGTTATGCGTCTATATGAACGAGAAGCGACTCTCACAGAGTGCTTCTGTTCATCTTTACTATGCCGCCAAAACGATCCAACACGCTGACCCCGGCCGAGTTGAGGCTGATGAAGGTGCTCTGGGAGCGCGGTGAGTCGACGGTTGCCGAAATGGTGACGGCGACCACGGACGACGGCGAGCTGGCGTACACGTCTGTTCTGACCACCATACGGATTCTTGAGACCAAGGGCTACGTGGCCCACCGCCAAGAGGGACGTGCTTTTCTTTACAGCTCGTCGGTGGGGGAGATGGAGGCGGGGCGGTCTGAGGTTCGCCATGTGTTGAAGCGGTTTTTCGGGGATTCGCGCGAGCGGCTGCTGCTCTCCCTGCTGGGCGACGACGAGATCGGCGCAGAGGAGTTGAAGCGGCTTAAAGAAGCCATCGCCGCCGCGCCGGATGACGACACACCCGATGACGAAATAGAGGAGGCGAGCTAGATGGAAGCACTCTTGCACACGGCTTCTTTTTTCGCCGCGATGGCGGTGAGCGCGCTGGCTTCAGCCGTGTGGGAGGGCGCCGTTTTGGCGGCCTGCGTCTACTTCTGCCTGCAGATGTTCCCTACGCTGAGCGCGGCGGCGCGGTCAGTGGTGTGGCTGAATGTGTTTGTGCTGCTGGTGCTGCTCCAGTTTGTGCCTGCCATGGGGCCGCAGGTGTCTGCCGGGAATGCGTTGCGGCCTGCGCCGTTCGAGCTGGACCTGGGCTGGAGTTTCGCCATCGCAGGCGCGTGGGGAATTCTGTCTCTGCTGCGAGCTGTGCAACTGATCTGGAGCGCAATTCGGTCGAGCGGGCTGGCGCAGCGGGCGACGGCTATAGACGCGGGCGATGCTCTGCTGGCGCTGCTCGAGGTGAGAGCCGCCGGCCCAAAGCTGAGCCGGTCTGGAAAAATCAGCCGTGTAGCCGAGCTTTGCCTCTCCGATGAGGTGGAACGGCCCAGCGTCTTCGGCTTCTTCCATCCGCGCATTCTGCTCCCCGCCGCGCTCATGGAACGGCTGACGCCGCAGGAACTGGAGCAGGTGGTGGTGCACGAGATGGAGCATCTGCGCCGCAGCGACGACTGGACCAACCTCTTCCAGAAGATCGCGCTGATGGTGTTTCCGCTGAACCCGGCGTTGCTTTGGGTGGAGCGGCGCCTGTGTGCGGAGCGGGAGCTGGCCTGCGACGACAGCGTTCTGCGCGCGAGCCGGGGGCGCAAGGCGTATGCCCTTTGCCTCACGCGGCTTGCCGAGTACTCCATGGTGCGGCGCAGCCTGTCACTGGTGCTGGGCGCTTGGGAGCGGCAATCGGAACTGGCGCAGCGCGTGCATCGTATTCTGCGGCGGCCGGTCGCGACGATGAGAGGCCGACAGTCGATAGTCGTGACAGCTTGCCTGATGGCGGCCGTACTGACCGGCGGTGCGGCTCTGGCGCGAAGCCCGCGGCTGGTGAGCTTTGTTCCGCACGCGCCAGATGCGGCGCAGGCCCAGCTTTTGCCGGCTGCGAATCTTCAAGAAGGGCGCGCTGAGCAGCGGAGTGAGCAGTCCGGAATGAAGGCGGAGATGGTCAAGGCAATCATGCCGCAACCTTCGCTGCATGGCTTATCCGCGGCCCGGCCGCTGCGGACCAACGCCATTCTGCGCGCTCCGAAGCAGCGCCCCGTAGCGCAACCGCAGACATGGGTTGTGTTGGCCGATTGGAGCGACGCGGTGGCTGCACCGCAACTGGTGTTTGCCGTGCAGCGCTCGATTCGAGTTTCGCCGATGGAAGACCCCAATCAAAGCCCCGATCAAGGCCCTCGTCGAGGCCCAGCCAATCAGCCTCGCTATGCCGCCGTTCCGTTTGCGAATGGCTGGCTGATCGTACAAATCTAAACGCAACTCATGCGAAGACGTTCCTGTCTTCGCCCAGTTTTTTTGCACTCTAACCATCAACAAGGAGAAGACGATTCATGAAACTATCAACTAATCAATTAGTATCAGGCGCGAAGATGCTTGCTGCTTCCGCCGCCGTGGTGGGGGCCTTCGCCCTGGGCGCGGTTCTGTTTGTTGGCCGCGGCAGCGTGCAGGCCGCCAGCGCCATTGACGACAACAGCGTGGAAGCGCTGACCGCGCTCGACCACGCCATGGAGGCGGTTGCTTCGCGCGTGACGCCGGCCGTAGTGAACGTAGCCGTGACCTCGCGCAGCAACGGCGATGGGGACGCATCCGAGGGACAGATGCAGGGACCAATGAAGGGGCTGCCGCCGGGCCTACAGCAGTTCTTTGGCCAGTTGCCGCAGACGCAACAGCAGCCGCAGATTGAGCATGGCGTGGGCTCGGGCATCATCATCTCGCCCGACGGCTACATTGTGACCAACAACCACGTGGTGGAGGGAGCCACCAACATCAAGGTGACACTCAATGATCGCCGCATCCTGAGCGGAAAGGTGGTGGGCGTGGACAAACTAAACGACCTGGCGGTGATCAAGGTGAACGCGACCAACCTGCCCAGCATTGCCTGGGGCGACTCAACCAAGCTGCAGCCGGGACAAACAGTGCTGGCCTTCGGCAGCCCCTTCGGCTACTTCCAGTTCTCGGTCACACGCGGCATCGTGAGCGCGGTCAACCGGCCCAACCCCTACTCCGACGATCCGCGCAAGCCAGGCAACTTCATCCAGACCGACGCAGCCATCAACCCAGGCAACTCCGGCGGTGCGCTGGTGAACGCGCACGGCGAGCTGGTGGGCATCAACACCTTCATCATTTCGAATAGCGGCTCGTTTGCGGGCGCGGGCTTCGCCATCCCCTCGCAGATTGTGCGCGCAACGGCCGAACAGCTCATCAAGAACGGCAAGGTCGAGCACGGCTACCTGGGCATCAGCATGAACGATGTGACGCCGGAGAACGCGCACTTCTTCAATCTCGAGGATGCACGCGGGGCAATTGTTGCGCAGGTCACCCCCGACTCGCCCGCCAGCCGCGGCGGCGTGCAGACCGGCGATGTGATCGGCGAGCTCAACGGCAGCAAGATCGATAACGGCAGCGCGCTGCAGGTTGCAGTGAGCGAGATGACGCCGGGAACGAAACTTGCTCTGGGCGTAATCCGCGACGGCAAGCCGGTGACGCTGAACCTGACGGTGGGTCAGTTCCACGGCAGCACCGAGGTGGCCTCTAACAACAGCGAGGGCGGATCGGACGGCGCAAAGACCGGCAAGCTGGGCCTGGCGGTGAGCAACCTGACGGCGGATGCGCGGCAGCAGATCAATGCGCCTGACCAACTGCACGGTGTTGTGGTCGAGAGCGTGCGTCCTGCCAGCCCGGCCGACGATGCGGGCATTCAGCCCGGCGACGTGATTCTGGAAGTGAACCGCAAGCCGGCCGAGTCGGCCAGCCAGTTTGCCAGCGCGGTGCACGAGAACCAGCAGGGACGGCCTCTGCTGCTGCTGGTCTGGTCCAAAGGCAACGCCAGCTACAGGACCATTAATCCCGACCAGGGCCAGCCGCAGGGATAGTTGATCGATCATGCGGCGATGGGCAGCCCCAGGTCTCACAAGCGAGGCCTGGGGCACTCGCATTGACGGGAGAAATCCCACAGTCAGATCGCTGCAAAATTGGATTCCCCTTCCATCCTTCCCTCCAACTATCTCCATTCATTCGCTATCTTCTAATCCAGCTGGTTTCCCCTACAAAGTCGATAGCGAATTTATCTCTACAATATTGTGTGCGCCTATTCGTCTTCAGCATTGGATGGACGAGGCATGAGCGCGACCACGATGACCGAGCAAGACCGTCACATCACCGCTGTCATCGCCAAAGAGCGCCCGCGGCTGCGCAACTTCATCCGCAAGCGCGTGCTCAATGAATCCGATGTGGAGGATCTGCTGCAAGAGGTCTTCTGCGAGCTGGTGGAAGCCAACCGGCTGCTGACGCCCATTGACTACATGAGCGCGTGGCTGTTTCGCGTGGCGCGCAACCGCATCACCGACCTGTTCCGCAAGAAGAAGCCAGTCAACTTTACCGATGCGGAGGTCATGGGCGAAGACGGCGAACTGCTCCGGTTTGAAGATCTGCTGCCTTCGCCCGACGGCGGACCGGAGGCGCTCTACCTGCGCAGCGTGCTGCTTGAGGAAATGGAGATCGCGCTGGACGAATTGCCGGAGGAACAGCGGGACGTGTTCCTTGCGCACGAGGTGGAGGGGCTCAGCTTCAAGGAGATTGCGGTCGAGAGCGGCGTCAACGTCAACACGCTGCTGTCACGCAAACGCTACGCCGTGCTCCACCTGCGCGAACGGCTGCAAACGATTCACGATCAGTTTACGAAGAAATGAGGAAGGCAACATGAAAAGGAAATGGATCTTTGTTCTGGCGCCGATCGCGCTCGTGGCTTTCATGGCGATTGTGGGCGAAGTGGTGATGCACCTGTGGAACTGGCTGCTGCCGGGGCTGTTCGGATGGCATGCGATCAGCTTCTGGCAGGCGTTGGGGCTGCTGGTGTTGAGCCGGATATTGGTGGGCGGGTTTGGCGGCCACCGGCATCATGACCGCTCCAAACTGCGGCGGAAGCTGGAAGAACGCTGGGAGCGCCTGACGCCGGAAGAGCGCGAGAAACTCCGCGGCGGTTTCAGCGGCTCGCACTGCGGCCCATTCGGGCGGCCAGACCGCGAGACAAACGAGCCGGCCTGAGGGCTTGGCTGCTCATCCGCAGTAGGCGAGCCCTCGACCAGAGACCGTCAGTTGGTTCCCTTGCCGATGACGAGGATCTGGAAAGAACCGGGGATCATGGGCGGGCGCGGGCCGCGCATCCAGGCAGGAACGCCAGGCGGCAGGGCCGGCGCCTGGGCCGGCGCGGCAGGCACCGGCCCATACTCGGCAGTGATGGTGAGAATCTGATTGGTTTTTGAATCCAGGGTCAGAGTCTTGGCCCTGGCGGGCGTGGGCACCGTCTGCTCCACGGAAAAGCTGGTGGGCGAATCTTCCTTGACCACGGTAAGCGTGCCGTCACCCTGCGAGCTGAACGCCTCCATGGTGGCGGGATTGAAGACCGCACCGTCTGAACCGCTGCCGGTAGGCAGGTCGGTGATGATGTGCCCATCGGTTGCCGAGAGAATGATCATGTTCGTTTTTTCTCTGCAGGTGGCGAAGAGAATGCTGTTCTTCGCATCCAGAGCCAGCCCGGCGCAGCCGCTGCCTTTGCTTGAAACATCGTACTTGCCGATCATGGTCATGGTGTTTGCATCGATTACCGCGACAGCGGCCTTATCCACTATGTCGACATAAATCTTGCCGTGGCCATCGGTGGCGGCCTGCTCCGGAGCGCCGCCGATATTGATGGTGCCCAGGATGGTGCCATCTTTATCGTCAAGCACGGTGATGTTCGGCTCCTGGTGGCTGAGAACGTAAAAGCGGTGATTGTATGCGTCGTTGAGGTAACCGTCGGGACTGCCCTGCACCTCGATCTTCTTCAGGACGGTGAAGGTCCGGGAGTCGAACATGGTCACCGGCGTTGAGGTCGCGAAGCCGTGGCCGGTCGCGGTGTCAACTGCGCCGCCGTGAGCGCTGGCGCCGGGGATGTCGCCCACTTGGGCAAGGGTGTCGAGATTGAAGACGCCGATGTGCCCGGCTGGGCCGGAGCGGGCCACATACAGGTTGCGGCCGTCGGGGTCGGCGGTCACGTAGTCGAAGCCGCCATCGCCGCCCACGAGCTGGATCTTCAGAACCTTGTAAGGGCTGCTGTCCTGGGCATGGGCAGGGGCCACGCAAGCAAAGGAAAGCATGACAGCGAGGGTAGCAACAACGAGGCGCTTGCTTGGCATGGTGGTGTCTCCAGGGTGCAATCTTCTCCGCAATTCGACAATCCTGACTGCTTAAGGCTGCGGATTCTTCGCGCGCTAAGTCTCGAAATAGAGCATACACGGGCGAACCTGAAGGCGAACTGAATGTCCTTCCTTGTTCCTCAAGCAAGCCGTCGCGGCACTGAATGCAGCAGGGCCTTTGTAGAACATACGATTTCAGGGGACAACACTCACCACCGGGATGGTATGCTCCTTGCGTTCTTTCCCACGGTTATTTTATGGCTTCATAATTTTGGGCGATCGGTCGGATGGTCAGACAGGTCAGGCGGAGAAGAATATGTTGAATAGAAGATTGCAATGGGGAGTTTTGCTGCTGTGTGTGGCGAGTTTGCTTGGAGCGGCCGCGGCGCAGGAGGCCGTCCGGTTCGATCCCGCCAATCCGAAATATCTTCTGTTTCGCGGCAAGCCCCTGGTGCTTGTCTCCGCGTCGGAGCATTACGGCTCGGTGATCAACCGGCCCTTCGATTTTGAGAAATATCTGGACGACGCCGCGGCCCACAAGATCACCATGACGCGCACATTCCTGCTCTACCGGGAGCAGCAGAGCTCGCGCAACCCTTCGTCGCCGTGCAAGCCGGAGTCTCCGGACTTTATTGCGCCGTGGGTGCGCAAAGGCCCGGCCAAGGCCATGGATGGCGAGCCGGTGTACGATCTGGACGAGTGGAACCCGGAGTATTTCGAGCGGCTGCACCACTTCCTCGACGCGGCTTCCAAGAGAGGCATCGTGGTGGAGCTGACAGTGTTCAGCAATGCCTATTCGCCCGGAACCTGGGCGCTGGAACCACTGCGCGCGGCCAATAATCTGCAGCATGTGGGCGACGTGGAGTGGGAAGAGTATTTGACGCTGAAGGACAAGGAACTGGTTCGCAGGCAGACCGCGTATGCGCGCAAGATCATCGAGGAGACCAGCGGCTACGACAATGTGTATTACGAGATTTGCAATGAGCCGGGAGGGGGGATTCCGGGACATGCAACCCCCGCAGACGTGGACGCGTGGCAGGACGAGATGGGGCGTGTGATGCGCGCGGAGATGAAGCGCCTGAACCATCCGCACCTGCTCTCGGGGCAGCAGGCGTTTACTTACGGCGCGAAGAACGCATTTCCGATGGATGCCACATTTTCCGGCAAGACCTTCGAAATCGCGAACGACCATCCCTTGCCAAATACGCTGCTGAACGGGCAGGTGTTTGAGATGGGTGAATTCATGGCGGAACAACTGATGCTGGAAGGCGTGGCAGGCTATTGCCGCGCTTCCGACTCCCTGCCGAAACCCTCCGTGCTGGATGAAGATAATGCGGCGAGCATGTACCGCGACGCGAATGGATGGACCATTCATCGCAAGCGGGCATGGACGGCGCTGCTGAATGGATGCATGTATGACTACATCGATTTCTCCATCACCGTGGGCAGCGAGAGCGGGACTGCGGCGTCGCGTGCTGGGATCCGTTCCTGGATGCAGCATCTTTCCGAGTTCATGGACTCGTTCGATTATGTGCATTCCAAGCTCTCATCGAATTGGGTTGCAGCCCACCCCGCGCACCTGGTTCTCTCCGGACTATCGAGCGCAGATCATGATTACGTTGCATATCTTGGAGACGACCGCGAGCTGAGCGACACTGGCGCGGGCGAGCCTATCGAGGGCAGTGTTACTCTCGCATTGCCGCCCGGAAGCTACGATGTTTCGCTTTACTCGCCCGCGAGCGGACTGTATTCGCCGGCCATCCGGGTCGAGGGCGGCGGGAAAAGCACGGTTGCGTTGCCGCAATTTACGCAGGATCTTGTGATTCGCGCCAGGCTGCGGGAGAAGTGAGTGAAGAGCGCGATCCCGCAGGGGCTAGAGCCCAGCCTCTCTTGTGCTGTTTATGGCACGACTGAAGTCGTGCCCTGACACTTCTTGCCGCTTGCGATGAGATTGCCGGAAGTTTATTACTCTTCTGCGGCGATGCGGCGGCGGCGCGGGGCGAAGGTGGCCATGTCCTGCAGGTGCTTGCGCATTTCCCTGCGCGCCCCTGCGCCATCCTTCTTGCGAATGGCTGCGAGCACGCGCTGATGCTGGGCGCAAGCCTTTTCCGGAACGCCCTTGATGCCTACGGCGCCGAGAATCCACTGCTGCAGCAGATTGCGGATCAGCTGAAGTGCGTTCATGAGGATGCTGTTAGAGGCCGCGCGCCCGATGGCCAGATGAAAATCGACGTCAGCTTGGACGAACTCGGACGGCGTCTTCTGCGCCTTGTTCATGCGGTCGAGATGGCCGGCCAACTCAAGCAGATTTTCCGGGGTAGCGTGCTCGGCGGCAAGGCCGGCCAACTCGACTTCAATCAGCATGCGCGCTTCAATCAGCTCGCGCGTGTCCGCCTCGGAGCTGCTGGCGATGGCCCACAACAGCGGCCGCGAAAAGAAATCCGAGCGCTTGCAGACGTAGGTTCCGTCGCCAAGGCGCGTCTCGATCATGCCCATGATTTCGAGGGCCTTGAGCGCCTCGCGCAGCGACGCGCGCCCCACGCCCAGCTTCAGGCAAAGCTCCCGCTCCGCGGGAATCTTCTCGCCTTCGCCCCAGGTTCCGCGGATGAGCTGGCCCACCATTTTGCGGCAGATGTCTGCCGTGAGCGTGGTTCTGACCACCGGCGTGAGGCTGTCTTCCTGCGTGCTCCGCTTCATTCGGGTGGAATCCTCCGTGATCCATGCCCCTCAATCTTACAAGGTGCGGGGCTCAGGCGATCACGCCGCCGGGATGACGCGCGAAGACTTCGGGATCGTAGATGGAGGCGAAGATGTCGGCCTCTTTGCGAATGCGCGCCCAGGTTGCATCCGCTTCCATCATGCTTTCCATCACGCCCAGGTAGCGACCGGCTTCAACGTTGCCGTATTTGAAGAAGCAGTCGGTGAGGATGACGGTGCCTTTTTCGGTATCGACAGCCACAGCCATGGACGAGCGGTGATGGACGCCGGCCCAGAAGACGCGCAGTCCAGGAAGAATCTCTTCTTCGTCGGCGAGCAGGCGCACCTTTTCCCAACCTTCGTTTTGCAGGTAGTTGTTGACCTCGACCGGAATGCGGAGATGACGCGGGACGTGGAGGTGATAGTAAGGCGCCTGAAAATCTTCGATCCAGCCGCGGCGGGAGATGCCGATGGTGGCGTTGGTGAACATGTGGATGTTTGCCGTGGCGTAGGCCTGCAAGGGAGTGACGAGAACGGTATCGATGTCCGCGGGGGTGAGGCCCTGGGAGCGGAGAATGTTTTGCGGCAACTGGTCGTCGGTGCGCACAATCTGCGCCTCAGGGTAGCCGAAGAAGCCGAGCCAGGCATTGTTGATGACGGTGAGGTCCTGCGGAGGGCCGGTGTTGATGAGGATGTTGTGGCCGCCGCCGCGGATGAGATAGATGATCGCGTTCATCTCTTCGCGGGTGTTCCAGTTTTCCATCCAATACACTTCCGGTCCCGGAACCCAGAATGTGCCTCCATTGAAGGCCTGCACGGAATATTTCATGCTTGATTTCCTCGTTCGATGACATATTTGCGGAACTTGCGGACGCCGTCGAGAAACACGCCGATGTCGCTGCCCAGGCTAATGGCGCGGAAGCCCTTGTTGATCCAGTGGACAGCGGAGTCGGCCGTGGGCGGCAGGAAACCGGGGGCGACGCCGTGCCTGCGGCAAGCGGCGACCAGATCGTCCATGGCGGCGAGCAGGCGCGGGTGGGTGAAGTCGGCAGGGATGCCCATGGAGACGGTGAGATCGTAGTGGCCCATCCAGGCGATGTCGACGCCGGGAACGGAGACGATGTCTTCAAGATTTTCAAAGGCGCGGACGGTTTCAAGCAGGAGGATGACAACGATCTCCTCGTTGGTTTGCGCAAAGACCTCGGGCGTGCCGGCGCGATAGAGATCGTGGGCGATGCCGAGAGCGACGCCGCGCTTGCCCTGGGGCGCGTACTTGAGCTGGCTGACGATGTCCTCAGCCTGCTGACGGGTTTCAACGCGGGGCACCATGACGCCCCGGGCGCCGAGGTCGAGAGCGCGGGAGAGCGGGGCGAAGTTGACATCGGGCACGCGGGCCATGGGGACGATGTTGCTGCCGCGGCAGGAAGCGATCATCTCGGCGAGCAGAGCGATGTCGCAGCGGCCGTGCTCCATGTCGAAGATGACGAAGTCGAGGTCGCAGGCGGCGAGCATGGGGCCGATGCCTGAGGTGAACAGCTCAAGCACCATCTGGCCGAGGAGCACGTCGCCCTGTTGCAGGCGCTGACGAAGGTTGTTCATTGGCTGCCTCCGCGGGCTGCGAAGGCAGCTTTGTGGCGGGCGAGTTTCTGGATGAAGAGCGGGTTGCCAAGCACGTCGCGATTGACGACGTTGGAGGGGATTTCGCCGCGATAGATGGCGAGCGCGCCCTCGCAGTCGATGCGGCCCATGTCGCGGAACAGCTCCTCGGTCCAGGCGATGGAGTGGGAGCTGAGGATGACGTTGTCCATGCCGGCGAGGGGCGACGCGGGGTCGAGCGGCTCCTGCTCGAAGACGTCAAGGGCGGCGCCGGCGATCTGGCCGCTTTGCAAGGCGTCGATGAGCGCAGCCTGATCGACGATGGGGCCGCGCGCGGTGTTGATGATCACGGCGTCGGGCTTCATGAGGGTGAACTGCACTGGGCCGATCAGGCCGCGGGTCTGCGGGGTGAGCGGGCAGTTGACGAGCACGTAGTCGGAGGTGCGGAGCAGTTCGTCGAGCGAGACCAGCTCGACGCCCAGCTCAGCGGCGCGCTCGGGGGTGGTGTAGGGATCGAAGGCGAGGAAGCGGGCAACGTCGAGCGTGCGAAGCAGGCGGATGGCCTCCGACGCGATGTTGCCCATACCGATGGTGCCGACGACGCGGTCGCGCGGCTCGCGGCCGAGGATGCGCGTGCTCTCTGCCCATTGGCCCTGGCGGACCTGGCGGTCCTTGATGGTGAGCCGGTGCGAGAGCGCGAGAACAAAGAGCAGGATGGACTCGGCGACGGGACGAACGACGCCGCCGGGGGTGATGTAGACGGCGATGCCGGCGCGGGTGCAGGCTTCCAGATCCACGTTGTCATAGCCGACGCCGCAGCGGCCAATGGCGGCGAGGCGCGTGTTGCCCGTGAGCGAAGCCGCTGTGAAGCGCGGCTTGAGCGAGATGACGACGTCGTAGCCGGCGAGCTGATCGGCGGTGTACTCGGGCTTGTAGGCCGAGACAAACTCGCGGGTCAGGCCGGCGTGGTCGTCGAGCAGAGACAAGCCGATGTCCGGAAAGATGAGCTTGCCCTGGTCGTCACAAAAGTCGGCGGAGAGGCCGACACGGAATTTTTCTTCTTGAGATTTTGCAGGTGTTGCCAGTTCACTCATGATTTGCTCTCGAGCACCACGACCCAATCCTGGAAGATGGGCACTTCTGCTATCTTCCACGATCCGGCGGCGTCGGGGGAAACGGAGCCGATTTCAGTTTCGATGCCGTTGGTGGGGTTGAAGAAGAAGGCGCGATACGTGCCGGGCTTGAGGTTGCGGATTTCGCGCGCCTCAGTGGTTGACGGCGCATAAACGAGAACGGCCTCGCCAGGGATTTGGGCGGCGAAGGGCTGCCAGTAATTGGGCTTCTCCCAGTGCGGGTCGACCATCTCCGGATGGGCTTCGAGCTTCCACCAGGAGTAGCGGGTGAGTAGGCCCTTGGCGAGGCCGAGCTGGCCGGAGCCGGGGAGCTGGGCGGCGATGTCCCAGGCCGGGCCGCCCCAGGAGTGGCCGTGGGGCGAGAGGCCATAGGGCTTTTCGCGGGTGTTGACCTGCCAGATGCCGTTGGCGCCGTAGGTGTGTCCGCCATTGCCCGAGAGGATGGCGGCCCAGAACATGAAGCGCTGCACCTCCTGGCGGCTGGCCTCCTGAATGCCTTCGTAACAGACTTCGCCGATCACGACGGGCATGGTGGGACTGGCGGCGAGCGAGCGATTGACGACCTCAATGGTGTTAGGAGCGCTTTTGCGATCGTCGTGACCGGTCTGGAGCATGTCGAAGTCAAGTACGGATGGGTCGTCGACGCACTGGCGCGAGCTCGAAGAAGGGTGAATCGTGATGGGGTGATGATGGGGATCGATGGAGCGCACGTAGCGGGCCAGCTCGGTGAGGCCGTGGCGCTGGGTGTCTTCATCTTCTTTGGGCGTTTTGGAGAGGTAGTAGGGCATGGTGCCCTCGCCGGCGAGACACCACACTGTCGGGTACGCACTCCAGCGCGCGATGATGTAGCGCCAGTGCTGCTTGACGCGATCCATGCCCATGCGCGGAATGAAGTAACCCCAGAAGCCGACGATGCAGGCGGCGAGGCCGTGATCGGCGAGGTGCTGGATGCGGATATCGGCCATGTCGAAGTAGGCGGGGTTGATGCTGGTGTAATCGCGATTCCAGGGATAGCCGGCTTCATTGGCGCCGCGCTCGTCGAAAGGCTCCATATCGGGATAGAGGCCGGCGACGATCTGCACCATGGTGTAGCCCTTGAGCAGGCGGTCGGCGGTGAGGGTCTGGAAGCCGTCGGGCCAGCTGAGGCGCTTGCACAGGCCCATCCACCAGGTATCACCGAGCCAGAAAAAGGGCGTGCCGTCGGCGTGCTGGAAGTGGTGCTTGTCGTCGGAGATTTTGAGCACGCCGTGTTTGTAGTGCGGATTGTCGCCGGCGTAGGCCTCGACGTGCAGGGTGCTCTTCTGATCGTGAAGGTCGTGATTGGCACTGTCATTGCAGACGGTGCGAATGCGATACACACCAGGGGCGGACGGGTTGTAGCGGATACGCCACGCGGAGCCGCCGGCCCAGAAGCCGGGTATGCGTTCCTCGGCGCCGGAGGGCAGGGTGATGACGGCATCGAGCTCGACCTGATTGAAGGGATCGGAGTATTGCTTGCCGCTCAGATAAGACCACTCGGTGGCCTGGCCGGAGACTCCGGCTCTTTCCTCGGCATGGGCGGGGGTTTGTGCGGCTGCGACGAGGCCGGAGATGGCAGCCGCTTTGACGAAGGTGCGCCGGGAAATGCCGTCGGACATAGGGTGAGTCTCCTGCAGGCGAGGTATCAGACCATCCGATGATTGTTCAGGCACTCGGATTGTGTCAAGCGCGGACTCGATGATTTTCTGGGAGAATTCTTGGGGATGAAGAGCGCAGGCTGGCGCATGGCACGGGCCCGATGAAGGATTGCCGGAAATGGCGCGGAAATCGCGGCTTGACAGGCCTCCGACCGGACAGTAATTCTCTAGTACGAGAGACGGGTCATCTGATGGTCTGATGTCCCGAGGAGGCAGATTGGCGGAGAGCGAGATTTTGCGGGAGACGATTGTGAGCGCGCGGGCCTGTGAGGCGGCGGCAACGGGGCCGGCGGAGGTGGGCATTTCCACATTTGTGTCCGAGGCCTGCGGCGCGAACGGGTTCAGCACTGGGACGGCGCGCTTCAAGCCGGGCGCGTATCTGCCGTATCACACCCACGGATTCAGCGAGGCCATCACGATTGTGGAGGGGACCGCGCGGGTGCTGGTTGAGGGCAGAGCGTACCTGTTGCACCCGCAGGACTGCATTCATGTCCCGGCGGGCGTGGCGCATCGGGTAGAGAATGCCGGCAGCGATGAAGAGATGCTGGCGCACTGGGCCTTTGCCACGGCGACGCCCTCGCGGGAGCTGGTGGACGATAGGTTTCGATTAGAGGATCGCGGCGAGGGAATGCCGCACTCTGGCGATCCTGAAAACCTGATCCGGTACAGCGCCGATGCGACGTATGAGTTGTCAAAGAACGCATTTTTTCTGGATCTTTTTGCGCGGCGCTACGGGTCGGTGGGGATTTGCGGAGGGGTGGGGCGGTTTGAGCCGGGCGCTTCCCTGCCCTGCCACATTCACGACTTCGACGAGTCGATCACGATTACCAGGGGCCGCGCGGTTTGCCTGGTACAGGGCCGCCGCTATGTGCTGAGCGGATGCGACACGGCGTTTATTCCCAAGGGAATTCCGCACCGGTTCTTGAATTTGTCGGACGAGGACATGTCAATGATCTGGGTGTATGCGGGCAGCGAGCCGGACCGGCTGATTGTGGACGCGGGATTCTGCTCAGGCGAGAAGGCGTGGACGGGGGCGGACTCAGCGTAGAACGCGAGTGAGAGTGACGGGATGAAGCTGGCGGGACGGGTTGCGATTGTGACAGGAGCGGCGAGCGGCATTGGCAGGGCAAGTGCAATTGCCTTTGCGGCCGAGGGCGCGCGGGTGCTGGCGGTGGACTGGAACGAGGCCGGCGGAGCGGCCACGGTGGCGGCTATCTCCGCGGCCGGCAACGAGGGCGTTTTTGCGCGGGCCGATGTGACCAGCGAAGCGGACGTGAAGCAGGCGATCGAGTTGGCCGTGGAGCGGTGGGGGCGGATCGATATCCTGTTCAACAATGCCGGCATTGTGCAGGTGAAATCAGTCGAAGAGACGACCGGGGAAGACTGGGACCGGGTGATGGCGGTGAACGTGAAGGGCACGTTTCTGGCCGTCAAGCACGCGCTGCCGCACATGCGGCGGGGCGGGGGCGGGGCGATCCTGAATACCGGTTCCACCTCGAGCCTGATGGGACAGCTGGGGACGCCGGCCTATAGCGCGTCAAAGGGTGCGATTGCGCTGCTGACGAAGTCGCTGGCGCTGGACCTGGGCCGGGACCACATCCGCGTGAACTGTATTTGCCCAGGGATTACCGATACGCCGATGCTACGCGAGCACCTGGGGCACGGGCCGGAGGGCGAGGCGCGCATTCGCGCCCGCCTGGCGCGGGTGCCCACGGGCGAGATACTGAGCCCGGAAGACATTGCGCGCGCGGCGATCTACCTGGTGAGCGATGACTCGAAGGGCGTGACGGGGATTCTGCACGTGGTGGATGGCGGGCTGATTGCCACGGCGGAGTACAACGTCCCGCTATAAAGGAAAAAGAAAAGGCCCAGGGTTTTGTCTGCTGTTGCGGACTCAACCCTGGGCTGTTTTTATTTGATTCTTCCGGTCGGCCTATTTATTGAGGCTTGCGGTTTCGGTGCGGCCGCCGCGAATCCACTCGAGGATGGTGCGGTACTGGTCGCTGGACTCGTTGCCGTGCCAGCGCTGGCCTCCGTTGTGCGTGCCCAGGTAGTCGCCCACGTTGCCTTCGCTGTCTGTGGGCCGGGTGGGCTTGATAAGCAGCAGGCTCTTGTCGGGGTTGGTGATATCAACCACGCGCATGGCGTACTGGTAGTTCTCCTTGCTGTCCTGGTCGGAGAAGACGCCGTCGTTGTTGGGCGGCAGGAGCTTGAAGATGACGTGGCTGGCGTGGCAGAAGACGCAGGCCTTGCCATCAGCGCCGGGCTTGGCGAGGATGGGCTCGATGCGAGTGACGAAGTAGCGGAAGTCAAGCACCGAGCCGGGCTGGACATCGCGCAGGGCCTCGCCCAGGTCTTTGCCCTGGAGGACACTGGTGGCGATGAGCTTGAGACGCGGATTGCTGCTTGACTGCAGCTTGTCCATGGCGGCGCGGAAGTCAGGCCGCTTTTCAACATCGGGCACCTTGCGCAGCGTGTCGAGAGCCGCGGCGCTGACATTGGCGTCGGGGCTGAGCAGGCTCTGGAGCGCGATGTCGACCACAAGCGGATACTCGAGCGGCTCCTTGACCTTCAAGCCAGAGGTGTGGCGGTTGAGATAGTCCTGATCCTGGGAGATGGCGCCGCCCGCCTGACCGAGACGCCGCTTGAGGAACTGAGGATTGCCTGCCTCGGCGAGAAAGACGCCCAGGGCGGAGTTGCTGAGATTTGCAAAAGCAGCCTTGACCTCGGGTTCCGTTTGCGGATTGCCAAGGAAGTGCTCGAAGCAGATGCGCACGGCGGCCCGCTGCACGTCGGGGTTGAAGCTGCGCAGGCCGGCCAGCACCTGCTCCTGCAACTGAGGCTCCTGCATCAGGGTTGGGAACGAAGCGGCGGCATCGAGAATCTGCGCGTAGTTTGCCGGGCGCGGTTTTTCCTGGAGCTTGGAGCGGATGGCGTCGAGGACCGGCTTTTGCTGATCCCAGGCCGAATTGGCGGGCAAGGCGGCGAGCAATGGTAGCACGACAGCCTGGCTGTCGGAGTTGCCGGTGTTGAGGATCTCGACAACCCGGTCGACGAGCTTCGGATCGGGCGCGTCCTGGGTGTTGAGGTTGAGAATGCCGCGCTGGCCGCCCTCGTAGACATAGCGAACGGTCTGGCGAACTTCAGGGTTTTGATCTTCAGAAAGATTGAGCGCGGCCAGAGTAAAGCGCGCGTCGCCTGAGTCGTTGAGCGTGCTGCCGGCCTTGAGCACCTCGATCTTCATGGTGTCGTCAGCATTTTCAAGGCAGGCGAGCAGGGCCTCTTCAAGCTCCGGCCCGGAGCTCTTGAAGAAGTGGATCAGATCGCTGTCGTTGCCGATGCGGGTCTGGAAGAAGCCGTTGTGCACGTCGTATTTGAAGTCGACGGTTTCGCGGTAGGGCGAGTACTCGTAGCCGGGGCGATGCAGGTCGGGCACGCCGGTGATGTACTTGGTGAGCACCGCGGGCAGGCCGATGGAGACCGTGTCTGCCTTGAGCTGAGGCAGGGCGTAGTGGCGGATGTGGAAGTCCCACATGGCGTTGAGAATGCCTTCGCGGCCGAGCGGGGTGCCCTCGCGGATGACCTTGGCGAGGACCTGGGCCTGATCGCGCGCGGCGGCTTCGTAGCCGGTATTGATGCGGTCCTTATCCTCCTGCGTGGCGGCGGTGCGGACCCACGAAGACAGGTAGCCGGTATTCTCGTCGAGCAGGTCGTAGACGCTCTCCTCAAGGCCGCGGCGTACCATGGGATCGGTCTCGGTGTTGAGGCGGGTGGCCAGGGCTTCAAGGGTGCCGCGGCGCATGTCGGGTTTGTCGACCTGCCAGTAGTACCAGCGCCAGACGCCGCCGGCTGCTTCAAAGCGGACGTAGGGGACCGGATCGTTGAGATCGCGCTCCAGAGCGGCGAGCAGCTTGGGGTCGTCGGTCAGATCGCGGAAGTGCTGGTTGAAGACGCGGGTGGCGCCCCAGCGGGTGCGCGGGTCCGGCGAGCCGAGGGCTTCGGCGAGCATGGCGCGGCCTTCCGGAGCGATGTCCTGGCGGCGCGAGAGGACCATGCGGATGGCGTAGGCCGCGGCGTTCTGCACCATCTTGGTGGGATCGCCGAGGCCCTTGATCAGCACGGAGACGGAGCCGGGATCGGCCATGTGACCGAGGGCGCGGGCGGCAGCTTCACGGGCGAGTGGTTGATCGCTGTCGGTGAGCACTTGGCGGATCTGATGCAGAACCGGCTCGGGTGCGAGATCCCAGAACTGATCGAGCTGCTGCAGGAGCAGGGGCAGATCGTTGGTGGCCAGAGTGGTCGCAGGCGGCGCGTAACCGGCATCCCAGTTCTTGGCCTTGGTGGGCCCGGGATAGAGCGTGGACAACGCCATGACGGCAAACTGCGTGGCGCGGAAGGGCGTGTTGAAGCCCTGGTAGACGGGATCGCCTTCCCAACTGCCCTCAGGCCGCTGCGCGGCGAGCATGGCCTTGACGGCGACGTCGAGGTGCGGATCGGTCTCGGGGCGATGGCCGGCCTCGGCGAGCGCAAGCACGGCATTGTAGGAGATAAAGTCTGCCGGCTTGGCCTTCTTGTCGAACATGTACGGCCAGCCGCCCTGCGGGGTCTCGTACTCATAGAGCTTCTGGATGAGCGCGTCAATCTGCGTGGCGTATTTCTCGCGATTGATGCCGGCGAGGAACATGATCTTCCAGTTCACGTCGATCATATTCTTCGGCTCGTAGGGCACAGCGAGCTTTTCAACGTGGTCGCGCTCGGCGATCCAGTCCTGGTTGTGGGTTTCGTTGTAGGACAGGTCAAAGGTATGCCAGCTCTGCTGGGCAATTTCAAAGGGGCTGACTTCGGGCTCGCAGCCGTCAGGCTCGTCGCCGGGCATCTCGGTCAGGCCTTTGTAGTGGATCTTGAGGAACCTGGCGTTGGGGATGTCGAAGTCCTTGCGCGGCTTGTCGTGGGTGACGAACTGCTCGTAGGAGTGCATGATGAGCGGCAGGCGGCTGGCCTCAGTGCGGGCGGTGTAGATCATGCGCACCCAGTTGGTGCCGGGCTCGCCGTAGAGGGGACGCGTGTTGTTGTAAATGCGGTCGGTGATGAACTCGAGGCTGGCGCGCTGGGTGGGCGCGTAGCCGTTCTGCACGGCCTTGAGATAGCCGCGGGTGGTGAACTGCGAGGGATGGCAGGCGATGCAGAGCTGGGTCTCAGAGTGCTGCATGGAGGTGCGCAGGGCGATGGCTCCGCGGCGCGGCGTGTTGGAGAGCCAGGTGTCGCCCATGTTGATAAGGAAGTCCATGCCGGCGCGGACGGCTTCATGCGGGTCCTTGTTGGGCGGCACGGCGTAGGTGTAGGTGTGCAGCTGATAGGCAGGATGATCGGCGGCGACGCGGACGTAGTATTCCTGGCCGGGCTCGAGGATGCGGGTGCGGAAGCGGTAGAGGCCCGGATAGTTCTGCGTGGCCTCCACCTGATAGGTGAACTCGCCCTTGTCGTAGGGAACCACATCGGGCTTGCCTTCGGAGTCTTTGCCCATCTTGAAAATGTCGACGTCGAGGGGGACGTCGCGATCGGTGACGTTGAGCACAAAGTAGACGAGCTTGGGCTCCTTGCCATGGAAGGTGAAGTGGAACCACTGGAAGCCCTTGAGCATGGCTTCGTAGGCGTCTTCATATTTGGAGGGGGCGTAGGGGCGCTCGTCGTCGCCGCCGAAGATGGTCTGGCCGAGTTCGAAAGCCTGCGCGTTCTGCCAGGTGCCGTTGGGGGCAGCGGAGATGACGCCGCGCTTGAGATCGGGCGCGCTGCCGGCCAGAGGCGCGGCAGGCTCGAGGATCTTCTTCATGGTGGCGCCGACCTCAGGCGCCGAGACGCCGGCGGGCGAGGAGAGACTGACGGTGACCGGACCGGCGGCGCGCGGATG
>Ga0302198_10002174_pt1 | contig 20773 bp, 19 predicted proteins | sample II_Bog_N2_2_FD_193521 | JGI IMG/M metagenome (GOLD analysis project Ga0302198, IMG submission 193521) | Peat permafrost microbial communities from Stordalen Mire near Abisko, Sweden - II_Bog_N2_2 | ecosystem: Environmental > Terrestrial > Soil > Wetlands > Peat | place: Sweden: Abisko... | reverse complement strand
CCGATCCAGCCGGAGCAATACCGTTCGTGGAAATGAATTGCTCCGGGTACTGCGCCTTTGCGACGCAGGCCGTCCCCAGCAACAGTAGGAGACGGCAACCAGGAACGAGCCATGATCTGAGCCGCATAGTGCCGCCATCGTAGCGTGCCCGTACCCATTTGCAAAGGGAAATTCCTGCTATTTCATGACACCACACGGTGGAACGCTGAAATGGCCGGAGTTACAACGGGAAGGTGTTGACGCGGCATAAGAGGCCCAGGGCGCGCAGGGCTTATCTTCCCGTTCCACCGACGGTCATCTTGTCGAGCTTAATGGTGGGCATGCCGACGCCGACCGGGACGCTCTGGCCCTGCTTGCCGCAGGTGCCGATGCCTTCGTCGAGCGCGAGGTCGTTGCCGACCATGCTGACGTACTTGAGCGCCTCGGGGCCGTTGCCGATGAGCGTTGCGCCCTTGACCGGCGCGGTGACCACGCCGTCTTCGATGAGGTAGGCCTCGCTGGCGGAGAAGACGAACTTGCCGTTGGTAATATCTACCTGGCCGCCGCCAAAGTTTACGGCGTAGAGGCCGCGCTTGACGCTCTTGAGGATGTCACCGGGGTCGTCGTCGCCGTTGAGCATGTAGGTGTTGGTCATGCGCGGCATGGGGATGGCCTGGTAGCTCTCGCGACGGCCGGAGCCGGTGTTGGGCATGTTCATCAGGCGCGCGCTGAGCTTGTCGGAGAGGTAGCCGCGCAGGATGCCGTTTTCGATGAGGACGTTCTCCTGCGTGGGGTTGCCCTCGTCGTCGACGTTGAGGGAGCCGCGGCGGCCGGGCATGCGGCCGTTGTCGACGACGGTGACCTTTTCGCTGGCGACCTTTTGCCCGATGAGGCCGGCGAAGGCAGAGGTCTTCTTGCGGTTGAAGTCGGCTTCGAGACCGTGGCCGACGGCCTCATGCAGCAGCACGCCCGGCCAGCCGGGGCCGAGAACGACCTCCATCTCGCCGGCGGGGGCGGCGACCGCGCCGAGCTGCAGGATGGCGGTGCGGGCGGCCTCGCGGGCGAAGTGCTCGGGGGATTTGTCGCCCTCGAAGAAGTCGATGCCTACGCGACCGCCGCCGCCGCTGGTGCCCTTGGCGGTGTTGGTTGCGTCTTTGGCGATGACGAAGACGTTGAAGCGGGCGAGCGGCTGGGTGTCCGAGGCGAAGGTTCCGTCGGAGGCGGCGATGAGGATGCGGCGCAGCTCGTCGTTGATGCCGACGCGTACCTGCACGATGGAGGGTGAGAAGTCACGAGCGGCCTTGTTGGCGCGTTCGATGAGTTTCAGCTTGGCGGCGATCTCCGCATCGGCGCTGACCATGGGATAGAGCGAGGGCGAGTGGTTCTGATGTGTGAAGCCCTGCACGCGCTCGGTCTGCGGGCCGCTGGCGATGAGTGCGGCGGTGCGCGCGGCGCGCAGCAGGCGCTCGGGAGAGAGCTCATCGGTGTAGGCGAAGCCGGTGCGCTCGCCGGAGAGCACGCGGATGCCGCAGCCGACGCTGATGCCCTGCGAGGCGGTCTTGACGATACCCTCGTCCATGCCGAGCGAGGTGGAGGTGACGGCCTCAAAGTAGAGGTCGGCGAACTCGCCGCCGGCGGAGAGCGCCTCGCCCAGGCAGCGCTCCAGCAGGCGCTCGGTCAGGCCGAGGTGCGAGAAGAAGTAGCGCTTGTGGTCGAGGGTCTCGGTGGAGAGTGGTTTGGGGGCAGCGGCCATGGCTCGATTGTAGCCTCAGCGTCCGTGGCTGGGGTCGGCGCTGCTGGCTTCATCCATATCGAGAAATACGGTGGGGAAGCCCGGCGCGTAGCAACTACCGTTGGCTGCATAGGTGGCAGCGCAGCTTCGCGTGAGCGACGGGCGGCGCGGCGACTGCGAGTACTGCCAAGCTGTGAGGCCGAGTTCGCCGCTGGCGTCGAGCGGTTTGGTTTGGAGCGTGCATCCGGGCGCGGGCGGGCAGGCGTCCTGCGCGTCAAAGACGGCGATCTCATGGAGGTGTTGCGCCTGAACATGCTTGCGGATGTCGTCGATGGTGGTGATGGTGGTGCCGGGATCGTCGGGTGTTGGCTGGCCACTGGCGTAGACGCCGGGGCGGAACCCGCTGGTCGCGACGGCCTCGGTCCAGCCGAGCAGATAGGCTGCCTGTTCGTCCAAGAGCGCCCCACCTTCCTCCTGATCCAGGAAGAGGATGGTGTGCGGAGGAAAGCCCTCGCGCTTTGCCGCAGCGATGGCGATGGCAGCGTCGGCGCGCGCGAGGTTTGCAGGCGGGGTGCCGTGCTTCTGCGCGCTGAGAATCTCGGCGTCGAGCCGGCCGTTGGCCAGCACCAGGAATCCCCAGCCGTGCTGCTTGAGGAACTCGCGCTTGCCCAGCCAGGTGTTGCGGTGCGCGCCGGGAGGGTTGGTGAGCCAGTAGCCGGTGAAGGCGAAGCTGCTGCGCATGGCGATCATCGCAGCGTCGCCGGGGTACCCATTGCGGTCAAAGCCGACGGCGGGTGAGGCTGACAGCGTTGTAGGCGCGGCCTCAACGGCAGGCGTGCTGCGCGAGCATCCGCAGGCCGCCAGCAGGGCCAGTACGCAGACCGGCAGAGTGATCGAACGGCGCATGGCAACGCCTCCTGCAGCCAGAGTACAACCGCTCCGGCATTGAAGTGAACGGTGGAAAGAATCCTCAGTTGCTCGGCTACAATCGAGTCATCCGCGGTAGAGAGATTTGCGGGTCCCAGATCTCCCATCACCCGATTCTCCCCAATCGAGGTACGACCATCGTGACCGAAGCAATCGACGCGAGATTTCCCCTCGGCAAGTTCAAAATGCCCGCGACTATCACGCGGGAGGACTGCCGCTATGCCACCCAGACGCTGGCCGAGATACCGGAGCTGCTGCGTGAGGCGCTGCGTTCGCTGGACACCGACCAGAAGAACACGCCATATCGCGAGGGCGGATGGACGATTCGCCAGGTCGTGCATCACATCGCGGACTCGCACATGACCGCGTTCCACCGCATACGCCGTGCGCTGACCGAGGACAACCCGACGGTGATGGGCTACGACGAGAAGGCCTTCGCCACGCTGCCGGATGTAGTGGCGCCGACCGAGTGGTCCATGGAGTTGATTGAGGCGCTGCACGCGCGCTGGGTGATGATGCTGCAAGGGCTGGACGACGCGCAGTGGAAGCGCACCTACAACCACTCCGAGAGTGGCACGTCTTCGATTGAGCAGACGGTGCTGGTGTATGCGTGGCACTCGCGCCACCATCTGGCGCACATTACGCACCTGCGCGCGCAGCAGGGCTGGTAGATCATGCGTGCGATGCACAGGATCGCCGCGGTGCTGCTTCTAGTATTGGCAGCGAGTACTTCGCATGCGCAGAGCCGGTGGGTACATCTTGGCTCTAACGGTCGGCTGGTTTATGCGCAATCGCCACAGGGCGACCGAATCATTGACTTCTCTTATGCGGGCTATCGGGGAGGCGGAGTTCCACTGCCCGCCGTGCCGACCAGCCGAAGAGTCGCGCCGAGCGGCGGTGACGATACCTCAGCGATTCAGGCAGCGATTGATGCGGTGGCGAATCTTCCGCTGGTCCATGGCTTTCGTGGAGCAGTCGAGCTTCAGCCAGGCATCTTTCACTGCTCGGACACGCTGAAGATCGAGGCGTCCGGTGTGGTGTTGCGTGGCGCCGGCTGGAACGAGCAGAGCGGGACGACGCTGCAGATGACAGGCAAGCCCCACCTCGCGATCTCTGTTGCCGGGAAGTTGAAGCAACAGACGCTGAGCGGTTCGACCACGCTGGTTGACAGCTATGTGCCCTCCGGCGCGATGGTGATTCACGTGGCGGACGCGGCATCCATCCACGCCGGAGATACTCTGCTGCTGGTGAAGCCGGCGACGCCTGCGTGGGTGCAATTCATGGGTATGGACCGCCTGGAACGCGCCGACCGCGATGAACACTGGGTAGGAGAAGATTTGAAGGTTGTGCGACGCGTGGTGGCGGTTACTGGAAGTGCGGTAACGGTCGACGTGCCGCTGACTGATGACTTCGATTCGAGGTTCTATTCGGGCATGCAACCGCCGGTGACTCGCATAGAGCAGACTGGGCAGCTTGCGGAGACAGGTATCGAGGGCCTGCGCATCGTTGCGCCGGAGCGCAGTGTGAACTATCGCGAAGATGCCGAGTTTGACGGAATCCGGATGATGGATGTGGTGGATTCGTGGATCAGCTCCGTGCATCTGGAGAACACCACGAACTCTGTTCGCATCGAGTCCGGCACGGAGCGGATTACGGTCGCGCGCGTGGATGTGCAGCAGCGGGTCTCGGTGACGAGTTCGGCGAAGAACTTCCAGTTCTCCTGCAACGGAACGCAGGTGCTGTTTGACCGATGCACGGGACGAGGTAACGACCTGTTCTACTTCGCCACGCAGGCACGGCAGCAAGGTCCGGTGGTAGTACTGCACTGCCACTTCGACGGCGATGGACATATTCAGCCGCACCAGCGATGGTCGACCGGATTGCTGGTCGACAGTTGTGAGGTGCCGGGCGGAGGCATTGATTTGCTGAACCGCGGCACCATGGGCTCCGGGCATGGATGGACGATTGGGTGGTCCGTGCTCTGGAACAACACGGCCGCAGACTTTATGGTGCAGATGCCTCCCGGCGTGGTGAACTGGTCCATTGGTGACCGCGGGCCGCACGATACGCGGCCCATGCCAACCTCCGGTGGGCCAAAGGGAAGACCACTGCCGTATGGCGTGATTGAATCACAGGGCAAGCCTGTAGAGCCGGCGAGCTTGTACCTGGAGCAACTGCGCGAACGGCTGGGGCCGGCGGCGCTGGTGGCCATCGGGTATGGCAGCGCCGAGGCTTCGCCAAAGCTTTAGCGCGGGCGCATGTGGTGGTAGCGTATCTCCATGCCGCCGCCACGGGTAACCTCCGCGGAGAAGCCGCCGCCGCAACCGCCAGCGCAGATCGCCGCGGCGATGGAGGCGTTCTTTTCGCAGCACGCCGAGGCTGCGGTGCTGGAGGATGGCAAGGTCATCTTCGACCTGCGCACGGCAAAGTATTCCATCAGCACCGAGTACGAGCGCTGCACCCTGCACCTGTGGAGCGAGGAGCGGAACATGGTGCGGCGCGTGGTCGCCGCCACGGAGCGCGGCGGCGTGTTGCGGCTGGAGACGCTGCGCTTTGGGCAGGCGCAGAGCAAGCTGCTGGAGCTGGTGACCTCGCGCGAGCGGCGCATGCCCACCACGCGCGATACGGCACGCTCGCGCTATGTGCCGCTGCTGGAGCGCGTGCTGCTGCGCGCGTTCCCGGAGTGGAAGGCCGAGGGCTTTCGCTCGGCGATGGACCTGGAGAAGAGCTTTGGTCCGGCGTACGCACGCGGGTCGCTGGTGCGCGGCAAGCAGGCGTGGGCCGTCATCGGGGTGAATGAGAACGAGACGGCCGTGACCATCGACGGCATCCTCACGCTTGGCATCCTATGGCTGCACCACTGCCGCGAGCAGGCGGGCGGGCGGCGGCTCTATCAGGGGTTGAAGATCATCGTTCCACGTGGAACAGCGACGCTGACTCTTTCAAGACTGGCGTGGATGAATTCTGACGCGGCGCAGTGGGAGCTGTGGGAGTTGGACCAGAGCAGCGAGGAGATGGAGTCTCGCGATGCCGCCGACCAGGGCAATCTTCGCACGCGGTTGGTACATCATCCTGACCCCGCTGCGGCGCAGGAGCGCTTTGCCAAGGCCATTGAGAAAGTGATGGAGCTGGTGCCGCCCGGCGAAGCTGACAGAGTCGACCAGCGTTTGCGCAGCACGGCGGAGCTGGCCTTCCTGCTGCACGGGTTGGAGTTCGCGCGCGCGCGCATCGGGCTGGCGCCTGAAAGCTTTGCGCACACCCTGGAGATTACGGTGGGCGAAGCCGGCACGCCGCTGACGGAGGCAAACTGTGCCGCGCTGGCTGCGCACGTTGCTGAGCTGTTCGCGCGCCGGCGCGTCGCGGAGCCGGGATTGTTTGCGCGGCGCAGCGGCTCGCCCTCGCGCCGGATTGGAGCGCCCTCCACCGCGCCGGCTCACGCACGCATGACGGCACGTGCGAAGGCGGGGGACAAGAACTCAGCGCAGGACCCGCTCTACCGTGCGGCGCCGGAGCGCTGGCTGGAGTCCGTGCTGCGTCGCGACCTGGCACCGCTCACGCGCAACCTCGCGGCCACGATGGAAGGATCGTCGCAGGGCAGGCGCGAAGGCTATGCCAACGAGACAGACCGCGACAACATCGGCAACCGCGCGGACGGTGCTGAGTCCTCTGCAGTCGAAGCCGCGGAGCACAGCCGCGTGATTCCGCGCCTTGACCCCGCGCACGTCTACGCGCAGGTCCCGGCGATTGCCGGAGCGAGCGACCGTGGTCTGCTCGATCTGCTGGGCGTGACGGCTGATGGCCGGCTCGCGGTGATTGAGTTGAAGGCGGATGATGATCTGCACCTAGCGCTGCAGGGGGTGGACTACTGGATTCGCGTGCGCTTTCACCACCTGCAAACGGCGGACGCGAAGACCGGCCTCGGCGAGTTCCAGCGCCACGGCTACTTCCGCGGCGTAGAGCTGTCGCCGCTGCCGCCGCGGCTGTATCTTGTGGCGCCGGCGCTGCACATCCACCCGGCGACGGAGACGATCCTGCGCTACCTCTCGCCGCGGGTGGAGTGGAATCTGCTGGCGCTCGATGAGCGCTGGCGACAGCAGATTCGCGTGGTTTGGCGGAAGCAGGGTGGTCAGGGAAATCGCGGCACCTGAATTTGCATTAGTCCTTGCGGAGTTCAGCATGCTGCGGATGAGCCGCATACAGCAGCACCACTCCCATCAGAATCGCGGCACCCACGGAGAGCATACCAGCGGAGTAGCCGCCCGCATGCTGCTGCAGCCATCCCAGTGTGGAGGGCCCGGCGAAGCCGCCGATGTTTCCGAGCGCATTGATGACCGCAATCATGCCCGCGACAGCTGTGGGTCGCTGGCCGAGCGTGACCTGCGCCCAGAACGGCGGTGTGGCGGCGAGCTCGCCCGCGCCGCCCAGCCCGAAGGCGACCATCACCACGACGAGAGCGAGCGTTCCGGCGGTGATGTGGCTGGAGAGCGACGTTGCCGCGTAGCCCACGGCCGAGATCGCAAGCGGGACCGCGAGCGTCCAGCGCCTGGTCGGGGCACGGTCGGCAAAGAGCGCCCACGCCAGCATGATGGCCATCGCACCGAGATAGACCCACGCGATGTGCCAGCCGATCGACCGCGAGGGAACGCCCATGTTGGCGAGGATCTTCGGCAGCCAGAAGCTCTGCGCATAGATGCCGAACTGCATGGTGAAGTAGATGCCCGCGAAGAGCAGTATGTGGCGCAGCGAGCCTATATCAAAGCGTCGAGATGCCGGCGCGGCTGAAGGAGGCGGCTCATCGTCGGCGCGAGCCTGCAGCAGCAGCGCCCGCTCGCGGGGGTTGAGCCACTTTGCCTGCGCGGGCGAGTCGGTCATCGCCCACGGAAGCAAGGATCCCAGCAGCAACGCGGGTGCGGCTTCGGTCAGCAGCAGCACCTGCCAGTTGGCAAAGCGGCCGATGTGACCATGCGCCAGTATCCAGGACGAGAGTGGGCCGCCGAAGATGTTGGCCATGGGGACAGCGAAGATGAACCACGCGAGGTAGCTTGAGCGCACGCGGCGCGGCAGCCACAGTGTGAGATAGAAGATGACGCCGGGATAGAAGCCGGCCTCCGCTACGCCGAGCAGCAGGCGCAGCACCAGAAACGTGACCGGGCTGTGCAGAAACGCCATGGAGCCGGAGACCAAGCTCCAGGCGATCATCAGCCCGGCGATGACGCGGCGCGCGCCCAGGCGATCAATCAGCAGGTTGCTGGGGAGCATCGCGAGCAGGGCCCCCAGGAAGAAAAGCCCGGCGCCGGTGCCGTAGAGCGAGTCGCTGAAGTGCAGATCGCGCTGCATGGAGGCCGCGGCGAAGCCGATGTTGATGCGGTCCAGAAAGGCGACGAAGTACAACAGGATCAGCAGCGGCAGAATATGCCAGCCCACGCGCCGCAGCATGCGTTGCGTCTCCGCGCGGCTTGCCGCCGGGGGCGAGTCTGGGGCGGTAGCTTCAAGCACAATGCACCGAGTCTACATTCGCGCCTGCCGGACTGTCGTTGGGCAGCAGGCGAAATGGACAGCCGCCGGCGTGCTATTCTGGGCCGCATCAGGTTTCAACCAATTTCAATCAGGAGTTAAGTCATGGGACTATTTGAAGAAGTAGCCGGCGCGGTCGTGGCCGTTGAGGGTGCGAAGAAGCTCGATCCGAATGCCGGTATTGCGACCGAAGGCGCCGCTGCCGTCGCCGGTTTCGGCGGAGCCGAAGCGATCGAGAATCTTCTGGAGAAGAAGGAAGACACGCCGTCTCAGAGCTAGCACAATGTTTCCGGTATCGGGAAAGAGCCGCCCTTATGGGCGGCTCTTTTTGTTTGTGATCTTCTCTGTGATCAGCCCCACGCGGCGGGTGCGGCTTCAAGCTCTGCATCGTGCTCCAGAGGAGCGTCGGCATCTGCGGTGCGGTCGCGGTTGGTGAAGAAAGCCTCGACCAGATCGATAACCTGCGCGCCGCGCTTGGCGTCAAAGATGGCGCGGCGCAACACGGCGCCGCCGGGGACACCGTGGGTGAACCAGCTGGCGAACTGCTTCATGCGTCCGATGGCGTCCCGCTGCGCGGACTCGTGGTTGCGCTTCAGGCGTTTGGAGAGATCGTCGTCCGCCGGTCCGTGGACCTCGGGATGCTCGGCGACCTCATGCATCAGGCGGTCAAAGTAGTCGCGGATCATGCGGTAGCGGTCCATGTCGGTGGGCTTGTCATAACTGCCGATACCGGTGGCCTGCTTGCTCGCCGTGTACTGCGCGATCTGGCGGAAGATCCACGGGTTGGCGGGCGCGGCGCGGCCGATCATCACGGCGTCGCAGCGCGTGGCCTCGATCATGGCGGCGGCGTCTTCGGGGGTGCGGATGTCGCCGTTGCCAATGACGGGGATGCTCACGGCGTCTTTAATCGCGGCGATCCACTCCCAGCGCGCGTCGCCGGCATAGCCCTGCTCACGGGTGCGTGCGTGGAGGGCGACGGCGTTCAGGCCGCAGTCCTCCGCCATCTTCGCTAATTCCACGCAGACGATGTTGGTGTCGTTCCAGCCCATGCGGAACTTCACGGTGAACGGGATGGAGATGGTCGCACGCACGCGCTCAAATATCTCCTTGATGCGTGGCAGATCGCGCAGCAGGCCGCTGCCGCCGTTGCACGCGACCACGCGCTTGGCCGGGCAGCCGAGGTTCAGGTCGACGATGTCGAAGCCCGCATCCTGGCAGACGAGCGCGCTCTCGGCGAGCGTGACGGGATTGGAGCCGAAGAGCTGAGCGGAGATGGGGTGCTCGTCCTCGTAGTAGGTGAGGTAGCGTTTGCGCTTGGACTCGCGCATACGCGAGAGGCCGTCGGCGGAGGTGAACTCCGTCATAATCAGGCCGCAGCCGGAGACCTCATTGGTCGTCTCAACATCCACATTCACTGGTTCAGTCGGAGATGCAAACATGGACGAGTTCTTAATGAAGCGGCGGAAGACGGTGTCCGTGACGCCGGCCATGGGCGCGAGCACGGTCGCCGGCGCGACGCGCACGTTGCCGATATGCATCTCCGCGGGCACGCGTGCCGTGTGCGGCATGGCGCGCGCTGCGGTGATGGCCGAGTTGTCCCAGTCTTTTTTCATCGTGATGTCTTCTTCTTCGCAGCGGACTTCGCTGCGGCCTTGGGTTTGCGCGTATTTGGTAAAGACTCGACGAAGGATTTGGCCTCGCGCAGCAGTCGGAGCGTCGCAGCAGAGCCCGACTCCGGAACAACCACCCACTCGCGCATGGTGCGTGTGCCCATGCGCAGCAGTTGGCCGTCGCCGGATTCGAGCAGCGGCTCGATGCGGGTCTCCGGCAGCTTCATGGCCAGACCACCGTCGCGCGTGACAAAGCAGTAGATCTTGCCGCCCACCTCAAAGGATGCGTGGCCCATCATCAAGTTGACGGGCTCTTTCAGGCGCGCCTGCATGCGCTCCGCGACGGCCTGGCGCACGGTGAGGCCGCCATCCTTGGGCTGCTTCGAGTTGGAGCGTTTGTTGGGCATAGGAGTTATCAAGTAGAAAGGCCCCCGCGCAGCGGAGGCCTCTCGTTTATGCGACGTGAGAGTTTACTTCGCGGCTGCGGCTGCCTCGGCCTTCTTGGCGTCCGTCGCGGCAAACTTGCGGCGGAAACGCTCGATGCGGCCGGCGGTGTCGACCAGCTTCTGCTTGCCGGTGAAGAACGGGTGGCAGGCGGAGCAGATTTCGACGACAATCGCTCCCTTGTGGGTGGAGTGGGTGTCGAACTCGTTGCCGCACGCGCACTTCACGTGGGTTTCTACGTAGTCAGGGTGAATTCCAGTCTTAGGCATGTTGTCTCAATTTCCGAAAGACCCAATTGCTGTCTTTCTATAGCTCTCCCGCCGCAGAACGGTTTCGCTTGCAGAAAGAGGGGTCATTCCTGCATCGAGGTTCCTGTCGCGCTGGCGGCTTGGGCCCCGTCTCCCGGGGCGATAGGCGCTTCTGCTAGTTTATCACCACTGGCGGGGAGAATCACCGGTTCTCGCCTCTGCCCGGTGGCTGCGCTTTCCTCGTTTCCGGCGGGATTGGCACAGCCTCGCACAGGTGCGCGCGGCCGCCACGGGCTGCGATACTGGAGCCATGCCGGAGATATGCCCCCTCTGCGAAGACACTGGACTGCGCGTGGTAGAACGCGCCGACGGCACGCGCTTTGCCCGCACCTGCGAGTGCCGTGTGGCGCGCCGGGCCGAGCGAATGGTGGAGCAGGCGCGGATTCCGAAGCGGCACGCGCATTGCACGCTGGAGAGCTATGACACGCAGTTTCCGTCTGCCGACCGTTCGCTGGGAGGCGCGCTGCTGCAGGCCCGTAATTTTCTGAAGACTTATCCGCTGGAGACTGAAGGCAAAGGGCTGCTGTTCGTGGGGTCGCCCGGTTTGGGCAAAACGCACCTGAGCGTGGGATTGCTGCGGGCGCTGATCCTGGAGCGCGGTGCGAAGGGTCTGTTCGTGGACTACCGCGATCTGCTCAAGCAGGTGCAGAACAGCTATGACCCGGCGGTGTCGACGACGGAGTTGAGCATCCTGCGGCCGGTCTTCGACGCCGAGGTGCTGGTGATAGACGATCTGGGGGCGTCCAAGCCGACGGACTGGGTCTTCGATACCGTGGCGCACATTTTGAACAGCCGCTACAACGACAGGCTGACGACAATCATCACGACGAACTTCCGGAATATGCCGGAGACGCGGTCCGAGGAACTGGCGCGCAAGAACGATGCGCAGCGGGTGATGGCCGAGCGTACGCTTGGTGACCGCATCGGCGACCGTGTCTTATCGCGGCTGCGGGAGATGTGCGTGGAGGTCAACCTGAGCGGCAAGGACTTTCGCGAGATTGTGGCGCACGCGCGCTTCGGATGACGGACGTAATGCGCGACTTGATATCATCGCCAGCATGAGCTCTTCACCCCCACCAGTGACACCGGGAATGTTCACCGAGCCGACGCCGCCGCGCAGCTTTCCGACGACCGCGGTCGTCATCGCCGCGGTAGCCGTAACCATTCTGGTGGTAGTGCTGGTGTTGATGGGCCACAAGACCACTGCGCCACCGACCACGCTGCAGCCGGTGGCTGCCTATGCGAACAGTCTCGAGGTCTCGGACATCGAGATGAGCCAGTCCTCCAGCATCGCCGGAGGCAAGCTCACGTACATTGACGGCCATATCGCCAACAAGGGCGCCGCGACCGTCACCGGCGTTACCGTGCAGGTCATCTTTGCGAATGACGTGGCGATGCCGGCGCAGATTGAGACGGTGCCGCTTACGCTGATTCGCACACGCATCCCCTATGTGGATATCGAGCCGGTCAGCGCCGCGCCGCTGTCGCCCGGCGGTGAGGCCGACTTCCGCCTGATTCTGGAGAGCGTCCCTGACAACTGGAATATGCAGACGCCGGGGCTGAGGGCGATACAGGTGGATGTGAAGCAGTGAGTAGCAGTGGGTAGAGGTTAAGGAGTAAGGAGTGGGGAGCAGCAAAGGCAAGTGCAAAAGCTTTAACACAGAGGACGCAGAGGAAAGACGCAAAGGTCGCAGTGGAGAACAGAAGCCTCTCTACTCCTTACTCCTTACTCACTACTCCTTAACTTACCTGCTCCTTACCCACTGCCTTATGCACTGCCAGTAGCGTCTCCAGTAGCGGCTTCAGCAGGTCGAGGCGCAGGGCATTGGCGCCGTCGGATTTGGCCTCGGCGGGGTCTTCGTGCACCTCGAGGAAGATGCCGTCGACACCAGCGGCTACTGCGGCGCGAGCCAGCACAGGGATGAACTCCGGCTGGCCTCCGCTGACGCCTTTGCCCGCGCTGGGCGTCTGCACCGAGTGCGTGGCGTCAAAGATCACCGGAGCGAAGGCGCGCATCTGCGGCAGCGAGCGCATGTCCACCACCAGGTTGTTGTAGCCGAAGCTGGCGCCGCGCTCGGTCAGCGCGACGCGCGGGCAACCGGACTCTTGTAGCTTCTCAACGGCGTGGCGCATATCCCAGGGCGCGACGAACTGGCCCTTCTTCACATTCACGGCGCGGTTGGGGGACTTCGCAGCGTGCGCGGCGGCGATCAGCAGGTCGGTCTGGCGGCAGAGGAAGGCAGGAATCTGCAGCATCGCATCCACCGGCCCCAGAGCTTCGCTCACCTGCGCGCACTGCTCGGGCGAGTGGACGTCGGTCAGCACGGGCAGCTTGTTGCTCTCACCGATGGCGCGCAGGATGCGGCAGCCCTCGACGAGGCCGGGCCCGCGGAAGCTGTGGATGGAGGTGCGATTGGCCTTGTCATAGCTGGCCTTGAAGATACAGGCGATGCCAACGTCGGCGGCGATGCGCTGCACGGCATCGGCCAGGCTGCGCGCGTGGCGCTCGGACTCCAGCACGCATGGCCCGGCGATAAGGAACAGGCCGCCGCCGATGGGAACGTTGCCGAGTGCGAAGTTGGAGGAGTGCGGCATCATGGTTCAGGATAAATGAGTGGCGAGTGGCAAGGGATAAGGGACGAGTCGATGCAGATGATGGGTCGCCGGAGCGGGAAGCAAGCAAAAGCCCGGCGGGCTGCCGGGCTTTAGTCTTTCACTTATCCCTTGCCACTTATCCCTTATCTTTACGGATTCACCAGCGAGCTGGCGTGCGAGCCGTTGGCGACAGAGGTGATGCAGGAGGGAAGTGAACCTACCGGGAACGGCGTGTTGGGTACAGCGGAGAGCGAACCGGTATTGGGGCTCAACTGGGCGCCGGTGATGGAGTTGTCCAGGTAGTTCGACGTGTAGAGATAGATGCCCAGGGCCGGCTCAATGGTGACGCAGGTGGGGCCGGTGGCTGTGGCGGAGTTGCCCACTGCTGCCGCGCCGCCCAGCGATCCGTCCGCCGAGACCAGCGAGTAGGCGCTGATCGTATTGGCGTTGTAGTTCGCCGTGTAGACGTACTTGCCGCGCGGGTCGACGGTGATCGACACCGGATACAGACCGGTGCCATACGGGCTGGAGACCAGCGGGGTCAGGTTGCCTCCGGTTGCGGAGATCTGGTAGCCGAGGATCTGGTTGGAGGTCTTGTCGGTCACATAGGCGTAGCGTCCGGTGGGGTCCACGGCGATGGCGCTGGGCGTCACACCGGAATGGTAGCCGGTGCAGACGGTCGGCGTTCCCGAGCAGGCCGAGCCGGTGGCCAGCGTCAGTGCGCCGGTCGTGCGGTTCTGCTGGAAGCCGATGACCGAGGCGTTGGGCGAATTTTCCTGGTCCACAACGTAGGCATACACATTCGCCGAGGTGGGAACAGGGACTGTGACCGCAATGCCGATCGGCCGGTTGCCGACGTTCAGGTTGGTCGGGGTCCCGAGACTGCTGTCAGCGTTGATCTTGAAGATGGAGACGCCGCCCGGGCCGGGGTTCGCCGGACCGTAACCAATCTGGTAGGTGTAGGTCACATACAGAAACGTTCCGGTGGAGTCGATGGCCGCCGCGGTGGGATAGGTCCCGGTGATGTTGTAGGTGTTCTGGCCGTAGAGTTTGCCGTCGGTACCGATGGAGAACTCCTCCACCTCGGCGTTCTGTGTTCCGCCGATGACGTAGAGGTACTTGCCGCTCGGCGCGGGCACCAGCGTGGTGGGGTTGGTCAGCTGCGAGGAGAACGGCGAGCCAGACAGCGGAGTGAGCACGCCGCTCTGGTAGTCGACCGCGAATCCGGAGATGGTGCCGTTAGCCGATGAGGTGGAGTAAACATAGGCCGCAACGTAGTCGCGGCTGCAGGACGTGGTGCCCAGTCCGAGAGCCAGGGAGGCTGCCCCTGTCAGTGCGGTGCGGATCATCGCGTTGAACTTCATGTGCGATCCCTTACGTCGGGCCATGGTGAAGCCCGTTTTTGAATGCCGGCGGTGATGGCCGGGGAGTGAAGATGTCTACCGGCGAGCCTGCATCGGCTCACCGGCTGAAAGTGTGCTGCCCTAATCCACGGCCCCGCTCAACGTCAGGCACCCTGCCAGTCCGGTGGAGGTGAACGTGGAGCCACGTGACAGCGACGACAGAATGCCGGTCGTGGGATCGAGCACCTTGCCCGTCACCGTTCCGTCATTGTGGTTGGAGATGTACATGTACTGGTGAGTCGGGTCTTCCACCATGCACACCGGGCCGGACCCTACGGTATAGGGCGCTCCGGTGATCGGCTGCAACTCCTGGTTGGTGCTGTTAATCGTGAACGCCGAGATAGAACTGTAGGCGTTGCCCGGCAGCGTGAGGGTGTTGGTCTGGTTCAGCACATAGAGATACTTGCTTGTGCTGTCCACCAGCGTGTTCATGGGGTTGACCTGGCCGGCGATGTTGGGGGTGTTGCCGCCCTGCAGGGTGGTCAGCGTGCATCCGCTGCCGACGGTGAACCCGTCAATGGTGTCCGCTCCGGCATCGGTGAGGAAGACATAACTGCCGCCGCTGTTGATGGACGTGATATTCGTGGCGCCACCGATGGGGAAGACCTGCGTGGTGGTGTAGGCGAGCTGTCCGCTGCCACCCACCGTGTACGGCGAGATCGTGTTGCCGGAGTTCAGCGTAAGCAAGCAGCCGCTGGCGCTCTGCATCATGAACGGCGCGGCCCCCACCTCAAAGAAGGGCGTATTCACGCCGTTGTGCTGGGTCTGAATGTTGGTAATCAGGGTCAGGCGTCCGGTGCTGGAGTCGGCGGTAAAGGCCGTAATCGCCCCGTTGCCGTCGGTGTTGGGGCCGTTGTACAGACCGGAGGTCGAGTTGTAGCTCGGCGAGTACTTGTCCAGCACGTACAGGTAGCTGCCGCTGGAGTCCATCTGCGCCCACATGGAGTTGTAACCCTGGGTCTGGTAGGACTGCTGGAAGGTCAGGGTGCCGTCGCCGCCCACACTGTAGAGAGCAACGCTCTGGCTGACGTTCGGAGCGGTTCCGCATCCTGAGGCCGGGCAGGTGCCCCGGTTGATGACGTAGACGTAGCGTCCACCGGGCTTGACCACGATGGAGACCGGAAACACGCCGTTGGTGATAAACGGCGAGCCCTCAATCTGGGTCAGGTTTCCGGTATAGTCGTCGATCTTGAAGCCGGCGATCTGGTTATATTGCTGTCCCAGGATCCACATGTAGCCGATGGTGCCGCCACCACAGGCCGTCATACCCAGTCCCAGGGTCAACGACGCGAACACGGCCATAGCCAGCCGGCCAAACAAACTCAACTTCATGCGCTTCCTTCATCGCCTGCATCGGCCGGCCATTAGGGCCGGGCTTGCAGGGATACCTGTCTTGTAGTCAGCGCCGGGGGGCGCGGGGAGGTGTACAAACCTTGTTCCGATTGTAGAAGGTAGCGGGAGTTTATGCCAATCTACGCGGCTTCTTTGTCGGCATTTCGACGGAAAGATTGCCGCACCATCGCAGCACGATAGTACCGTTACCACACCCTGCAACCGCCATCGGCAGGCATCATCGCCTGTCCGGCATGGCAGCCGAAGGCTTTGCCGAAGGCGTCGAAGTTCTCGACAGCACCCTTTACGCGCCACTCGCCGGAGCTGTGCGGGTCGGTCTTGGCGCGCACCCGGGCTGCCTGCTCGGTGATGTTCTGGCACCATACCTGCCCGTAGGCGAGGAAGAAACGCTGCTCCGGCGTGTAGCCGTCGATCTTCGTCTCATCGGCCGCTGCGCCCTGCTTCGCCAGCGTCTCCTCGAGCGCCTGGTAGGCGATGCGCAAACCGCCGTTGTCGGCGGTGTTTTCACCCAGCGTCAGATGGCCGTTCAGGTTCTGCCCCGGCGCCACGGTGAAGCCGTCGTACTCCTTTGCCACGCACTCGGTGCGCTGTTTGAACTTGGCCAGGTCCTCTGGAGTCCACCACCCCTTCACGTTGCCGTGCAGGTCATACTGCGAGCCCTCATCGTCAAAGCCGTGCGTCATCTCGTGGCCGATCACCACGCCGATGGCGCCGAAGTTGACCGCCGGGTCCTTGGCGTAGTCATAGAACGGCGGCTGCAGGATACCCGCCGGGAAGTTGATGTCATTCATCGCGGGGTCGTAGTAGGCATTCACGGTGGGCGGCGTCATGCCCCACTCGGTCTCGTCTACGGGCTTGCCGTACTTGGCCAGGTCGCGCCGCGTCTCAAAGATCAAAGAGCGCTCCACGTTGCCGATCAGGTCATCCCGCTTCACCTCAAGCTTCGAGTAGTCGCGCCAGTGCGCGGGGTAGCCGATCTTGTCGCGAATGGCATCGAGCTTCTTCTCGGCCTCCACCTTCGTTGCAGGGCTCATCCACTGAAGCTGCTGGATGTCCTGCCCCAGCGCTGCTTCCAGCGCATGCACCAGCTTCTCCATGCTGTCCTTGGCCTCGGGCGGGAAGTAGGTCTTCACCCAGTCCTGGCCCACGGCCTCGCCCAGCGCGCTGTCGGTCAGCGCGGTGCAGCGCTTCCAGTGCGGCTGCTGCTCCTTCTGGCCCTGCAGGGTCCTGCTGAAGAAGTCGAAGTTCTCGTTGTCAAAGGCCTTGGATAGGTATGGCGCCGCCTTGTGCAACTGGTGCCAGCGCAGATAGCTCTTCAGGGCCGCCAGCGGCTCACTGGTCAGCTCCGCGTTCATTGCCTGCAGGTATCCCGGCGAGCTGATGTTGATGCTGGGCACCTCGCCCATCCCGATGCCGTCCAGGTAGGTCTTCCAGTTGTACGCCGGGGTCAACTGCTGCACCTCGGCGATGGTCATCACGTGGTAGATCTTGGACGGATCACGGCGCTCCACGCGACTCATGGAGCCCTTGGCCAGCGCTGTCTCTATCCGCAGAACGGATGCGGCCTCATCAGCGGCCTGCGTGGGGGTGTCGCCCAGCAGCGTGAACATCTTCGTCACATGCGCGACATACTGCGCGCGGATGGTCTTGCTGCGGTCGTCGTCGTTCAGGTAGTAGTCGCGGTCCGGCAGGCTCAGGCCGCCCTGCCCGGTGGCCAGAATCTGCTTGCTGGAGTCCTTCTGGTCCTGCTCGGTGCCCACGTCCACCAGCTCTTCGGCGCCGAAGCGGTTCTGTAGCTCGGTGTTCAGCGCGGCAAAGTCCTTGCCGCTCTTGAGTCCATCAATGGCTGCCAATATCGGTGCAAGCGGCTTGGCGCCGAGCTTGTCGGCCTCCGCGGTGTTCATGCAGGAGGCGAAAAAGTCGCCGTACTTGGTCTGCAGCGGCGTCCTGGGAGCGTCGGCCGCGGCCTTCAGCTCCTCATACAGCAGATAGTTGTTGCGCTCGCCCAGTTCATCAAAGCGCCCCCAGCGCACCCGGTCGGAGGGAATCGGATTGTCCTTGTTCCAGTTGCCGCAGGCGTACTGATAGAAGTCCGTGCAGGGATCGGCCGTCTTGTCGATCGCGGTCACATCGAAGCTGATGGCCTTCTTGGGAATCGAGGTCGGGCCCGATTCGGTGTCGGCTGGTGTGGCGAGGCCCTGCGCGAGACACAACGGGGCGGCAAATACCAGAAGGGACAGGGAGAGTAGTTTGCGCATGAAGCTCCTTCCACCGGGATTGCGCACCGGCAGATAAGGCCAAGCATACCCCTACTGACCGCATCAACAAAACGCGGTCATGGCTGTGCCGGAGGAGCCTAGAAGATCTTCAGGTGAATCACGAGGTACTTCTTCGGGTCCTGGCGAATCGCCGTCACCAGGTCATTGCTGCTCACCAGCAGCTTGTCGAGATGGTCATAGGCGTCCTTGTTGGTCGCCAGTTGGCCCAGCGTGCCCTTGCCGGAGTTCACGTTGTCCAGCAGCGTATCCAGTTGCGTGACCGTGTCATTCAGCTTCTTGGCGAAGTTCGGGTCCTTGGCGATAAGCCCCAGCCCGCCCTTGCCCTCATCGGCCTCTGTGAGCAGCGAGTTCGCGTGCGCCATGCTGGAGTTCAGGTTGTTATAGAGCGCATCGTCCTTCAGCAGCTTGCCCGCGCTGCCTTTGCCGGCGTCCAGGCCCGCGACGATGTTGTCCAGCTTGGTCACGGTGTCGTTCAGGTGGTTGTACATTTCGGGATCAGTCAGCAGCTTGCCGGCGGTGCCCTTGCCGCCGTTCAGGTTGGTGGCCAGCAGGTTCAGTTGCTCCACGGTATTGGTGGCCTGGTTGTAGAGCGTGGGATCGGTGATGAACTTGCCGGCGGTGCCCTTGCCGTTCTGCAGGTCGTCGACGATGCGGTCCACCTTGGCCAGAATCTCGTTCAGGCTTTCGATGGTGCCCTGCCCGGCCTTGACTACATCCTGCAGGCTGGGCTCTTCGGAGGTCTGGAGCTCGTCGCCGCTCTTGAGCTCCGGCCCCACCGCGACCATGCTGTTGATGTCCACCACGGTATCGCCCAGCACGCCCACTGTGGCCAGCGACGCCCGCGAGTCCGTCCGCAGGCTCTTGTGGTAGCGCGGGTCAATCTTCATCACCACCTGCACCGGCGTAAGCTTGCGGGCCGGGTCAGTGGTCACCTCCACGGTCTTTACCTCGCCGATGGTCACGCCCTCCAGCTCAACCGGCGCGCCGGTCTTCAGGTCCATGGAGTTGTCAAAGTAAGAGGTCAGCACGATCTTGCGGCTGAAGATGCTCATCCCCGACGCGCTGGTCATAAGGAACAGCAGCAGGCACAGCAGCGCCACCGAGGCCATCACGATCAGCCCAACCTTCAGCTGCGACCACTTCACTTCCTGCTGACTCGGCATAACCCTCCCTGAATGGATCAGGCGGAACGGAGTACACGCTGCCCGGGACCCTGCGGCGGCGCTGTGGGGCGTTTCAAAACATCCTACCAGCCGCTATCTGCTCCCAGCACAATGAAGTCCTCGCAATTTGGATGCAGGTTTCGGCCCGCCCGATACAAACATACTGGCCGCCACAAGCTCACTTGCCGCCGTCTTCGGCCACCACCACCGCCACGGCGAACTCCCGGGAGTGCGACAGCGTGAGCGAGAGCCGGACGATGCCCAGCCGCGCGGCAATATCAGCGGCGCGCCCGCTCAGGTGCAGCTCCGGGCGCTGGCCCGGCTGCCGCCGCACCTCCAGTTCGCGCCAGCTCACGCCGCGGCTTATGCCAGTCCCCAGCGCCTTGGCTCCGGCCTCCTTGGCGGCAAAGCGCGCGGCAAAGCTCTCGCCGGAGTTGCGCTTCTTGCGCCGGCAGTAGGCGATCTCCTCGGGCGTAAAGACGCGGCGCAGGAACGAGTCGCCATAGCGCTCCACGCTGCGCTCAATCCGCGCAATCTCCATCAGGTCAGTGCCGATGCCGAGGACCAGGGTATCTCCTTTAGCCGCTTGCGGGGTTCGTCTTCCAGTGTACGGTCATGCGACAACCTACCATCCATAGTCTTCCGGCTCCGATATCCAACACAGGCAGACCCGGCCCGAGGAGCCAACCATGCCCGCAACCCTGCGAGACTACCGCGAAGAGACGCCGCCGCCCGCGCTCGACCCTGTCGTGGGTCTGCGCGGCTCCAGCCATCAGGACCGCCGCCAGATTCTGCCCGCGTTGGACCTCGCCATGCACAACTGCGGATGCTGGGTGCTGCGGCGCGGCACGCTGTCGTCCTCGCAGGTGGAGCTGGTCTTTGAGATTCATCTGCGCACCGCCTTCGACCTCTATGGCGCGCTCATCGGCGCGGGCGTGGAACTCACCCGCGACAGCCACGCCGCGCTGACCGGCCTGTGTACCCTGCGACGTCATCATCCTGCTCTACCTTTCGGCGCAACCGGCCCAACCCGCATCGTTACCGTCCGGCTGGAGGTCAGCTTCTTCGAGGAGGACGACATCGAAATCGGCGCCATCGGCCTGGCCTGAGCTGCGCCCGCTTGCGATACCCTTAACGCATGTACACACGTCTCGACCGCGCACACCGCACCGTCGCTGTGACTCTGGGGGTGATTACCCTGGCCGGCGTCGTCGCGCTGCTGGTCTGGGATGTCCAGCCCGGGCTCTTTCCCGCCGCCGCGCATAACGTCCTCGGGGCGTTCCCGCTGGCCATGATCGCACTGGCGTATCTCGTCTATCAGAGCGCCCACCGTCCGCCGCTCAAGGAGTGGCTCAAGGCCATCCTGCTGGCCGTGGCGTTCCTCTTCTGGGCGGCCAACCAGCTCTGGCCCAACCTGCCGCAGGCCACCTTGTTCAACGACATCGACATCGCGCTCTTCGTGCTGG
>Ga0302198_10002172_pt1 | contig 20775 bp, 17 predicted proteins | sample II_Bog_N2_2_FD_193521 | JGI IMG/M metagenome (GOLD analysis project Ga0302198, IMG submission 193521) | Peat permafrost microbial communities from Stordalen Mire near Abisko, Sweden - II_Bog_N2_2 | ecosystem: Environmental > Terrestrial > Soil > Wetlands > Peat | place: Sweden: Abisko... | reverse complement strand
GAGGAGGGATCGGGCCTGAGCCGCAGATCGACCCGGAACACATAGCCGTCCGAGGTGCGGGCCTGCAGCAGATTGGCCAGCGCCTGGGTCAGGCGCACGGCCAGGGCCAGGGGTTCGACCGCAGGCGCGTGGGGCAGGGCGTCCGGGTCGAAGAACACGGTGAAGTCGATGTCGCTGGAATAGTTCAGCTCGAAGGCGCCGTACTTACCCATGGCCAGGCAGAAGAAGCCGGGGATCGGGCCGCGTGCGCCGTCGGCGGGGGCGAGCAGGCGGCCCTTGACGATGTCCTCATGGGCGGCCACCGCCAGGGCCGCGCGCAGGGCCGCGTCGGCGAAGCGGGTCAGGGCGCCGGTCACCTGGTCCAGGTCCCAGACCCCGCCCAGATCAGCCAGGGCGGTTAGCAGGTGGGTCTGGGCTTTCAGGTCGCGCAGGCGCGCGGCGGCATGGCCTTCGCCGGGATCGCGCTCCACCTCGGCGGTGTGGTCCAGGATCGCCGCCAGCCGGGCTTCAGGGCCTTCAGTCAAGATCGCGCCCAGCCGCGCGGGACGGCTGCGCGCCAGGCCCGCCAGATAGGGCGAGGCGGCGAACACGGGGCGCAGGGCCGCCCTCGCCGTCTCCAGCGCCGCCGCCCAACCCTGCTCGGTCGCCGCCGGGGTCAGGCTCTCGAACGCGCGCTCGGCGGCGGCGGCGTCGAACACCGGTCCGCAGGGCGTGAGGCGTTCGGCCAGAACGGTGTCATCAGAAGCAATCAAACGCTCAGCTCGGTCTCGGTAGAATCAGGGCCGCTCTCAGGCCCGGACCCATCTCGTCCACCTTGCCGGGGCCTTCGTCCAGCTCCAGTCGTCCGCCATGGGCCTCGGCGACAGCGGCGACCAGGGGCAGACCCAGCCCCGCGCCGGGTTGGCTGCGGCTGTTCTCCAGCCGCACGAAGCGCTCGACCACCCGCCCCCGCTGGTCTTCCGGCACGCCCGGACCGGTGTCGGTGATCGAAAACTCCACCTCGCCTGAGGATCGGCGGCGCACCCGAAGCATCACCGCGCCGCCCGGCGGCGTATATTTGACGGCGTTGTCGAGCAGGTTGGCCAGGGCCTGGGCCAGGAACTCCTGATTGCCGCGCAGGGTCAGGCCGGTGGTCAGCTGGGCGTCAAAGTCCAGGCCGCGATCCTCGCAGACCGGCTGGTATAGCTCGGCCATGTCCGCGGCCAGACGGCTGGGATCGAACAGGGACTGATCCGGCGCCGAGCCGGCGGACTGCAGGCGGGAGATGGCCAGGACGGCGGTGAAGGTGCGCAGGACCCCGTCCGCGTCTTCCAGGGCCTGGGCGAGCGCGGCGCGCGGATCGCTCTTGCCCGCCTCGACCTCGATCATCGCCACCTCTAGCCGGGTGCGCAGCCGGGTGAGCGGGGAGCGCAGATCGTGCGCGATGGCGTCGCCGGCGTGGCGCAGGCCGCTGATCGAACGCTCCAGCCGATCCAGCATGTCGTTGAGGCCGACCGCCAACTCCTCGAATTCATCGCGACTGCCGCGCAGGGCCACCCGGGCGCCCAACTCGCCGCCCCGCACCGCGCCGACCACGGCGTTCAGGCCGGCGATCGAGCGATTGACGTTGCGGCTGACCAAGATGCCGCCGATCAGGCCCAGGATCACCACCAGCACGCCCGCCCCCCACAGGGCGTGAACGATCTTCAGCACATAGGCGGCGATATCATCGACGTCGGAGCCGACGAACAGAATCTCCCCGCCGCTGAGCCTCTGCCGCTCGCCCCTGGCGAGGTGCTCCCGGACATGACCGTTCGGCGCAGCCTGATCGACCTGGAAATGGGTCCAGACGATGTTGCGCTCGTCCGACTGGCCGACCGAGGTGTTGGGGATGGTGCCCCAGATGCGGCGACCGTCTTTGTCGAGCAGCAGGTACAGATAGGGCTGATCGATCGCCGTGCGCTCAATCATCGCGTCGCGCAGGGCCGTGGCCCCGCCCTGGGCGTAGATTGCGTCCAGCGTGCGCAGTTCGTGGGTGATGTCGCGGTCGGCCATCTGCGAGACTTCGCCGGCGGTCATCACATAGATATAGGCCAGGAAGGCCGCTGCGGCCGCCGCGAACAGGGCTAGGAACAGCAGGGTCAGCCGGAAGGTGGTGGTGCGGAACAGGGCTGGGGCGCGCATGGTCGCGCTCTTTGTCATCCCGCCCTAAGCCTCCAGCCTGTAGCCCGCCCCGCGTACGGTCTGCAGCATCGGGTGGTCGAAGCCCTTGTCGATCTTGGCCCGCAGGCGCGAGATGTGCACGTCGATCACATTGGTCTGAGGGTCGAAGTGATAGGACCAGACCTTCTCCAGCAACATGGTGCGGGTCACCGACTGGCCGGCGTGGCGCATCAGGAATTCCAGCAGCTGGAATTCGCGCGGCTGCAGATCGATCTCGCGCCCGTCGCGCCGCACGCTACGGGCGATCAGGTCCATCTCCAGCGACCCGACCTTCAGCAGGGTCTGTACGCCGCCGCTCGGATCGCGTCGCCGGCCCAAGGCCTCGATCCGCGCGATCAGTTCCGCGAAGGCGTAGGGTTTGACCAGATAGTCGTCGCCGCCGGCCTTCAGACCGGTGACCCGGTCCTCGATCTCGCCGAGCGCGGACAGGAACAGCACGGGGGTCTGGTCGCCCTGGCGACGCAGGGCCTCGACCATCGAAAGCCCGTCCAGGTTGGGCATCATCCGATCCACGACCAAGACCTCAAAGCCTCCGGCGCCGGCGCTGATCAGGCCTGCAGCCCCGTCCGGGGCCAGGGCGACCTGATGGCCAGCTTCGGACAGGCCGCGCACCATGGTCTCGCCCGCCTGGACATCATCTTCGACGATCAGGATGCGCAAAATCGTCCAGCCCCCTCCAACGCTTCGCGACCCACGTTCCCAGACATCCCGCCGCATCGATCAGCCTACGGCGGATTCGTTCTACTTATCGTCGATCTTGATCGGAACAAACAGGGTATGCCCCTCGCGGCGCACGCCCAGCAGGATCGAGCCCAGCCCTTCCTTCTTCACGACGGCCACAGAGGCGACCACGTCCTTGGGACTGTCGACGGCGTGCTGGTCGGCATAGTCGATCACGTCGCCGGCGCGCAGGCCCTTTTCGGCCGCATCCGAGGCGCCATCGACGGCGATCACCAAAGCGCCTTTGAGCGTGGGCGGCAGGTCGAGCTTGGCGCGGCTGGCCGGGTCGATCGGGGCCAGGGTCAGGCCCAGGATCGAGGGCGCCTTGGCTGCGGGGCTGTCCGGGGCGTTGGAGCCGTCGTCACCGCCCGCTTCGCTTTGGGCCAGCTGGCTTTCCGACGGCCGTACGCCCGAGCGCACCTCAATCATCCGGGGCTTGCCCCCGCGAATGATCTTCAAATGGATGATCTCGCCGCTTTGGGTCTCGCCCACCAGACGCGTGAGCTCTGTGGAGCTGCCGACTGGATGGCCGTCCAATTCGACGATCACGTCCTCAGGCTGGACGCCGGCCTTTTGCGCTGGACCGCCCGGGGTCAGTTCGGCGACCAGGGCGCCTTTCTGGCCGGACATGCCAAGGCTGTCGGCCACTTCAGGCGTGACGTTCTGGATGGTGGCGCCCAGATAGCCGCGGGTGATCTTGCCGCCCTTGATCAAGGCCTTGGTGATGTTGTCGGCCACGTCGGCAGGGATGGCGAAGCCAATGCCCACCGAGCCGCCCGAGGGTGAGAAAATCTCGGAATTGACGCCGATCACCCGGCCATAGATGTCGAAGGTCGGGCCGCCGGAGTTGCCCCGATTGATGGGGGCGTCGATCTGGATGAAATCGACGAAACTGTCGCCCAGGTCGCGGCCATAGGCCGAGACAATGCCGGCCGTGGCCGTGCCGCCGAGACCGAACGGGTTGCCCACCGCCAGAACCCAGTCGCCGACCCTCGGCTTGGCCGAATTCTCAAAGTCGACATAGGGAAAATTCGTGCCTTCGACCTTGATCACCGCCAGGTCCGTGGCCTCGTCGCGGCCGATGATCTTGGCCGGCAGCTTGCGGCCGTCCTTCAGGGTGACCTCGATTTCGTCGGCGTTCTCGACCACGTGATTATTGGTGGTGATGTAGCCGTCGGCGGAGATGAAGAAGCCGGAGCCGGCCGATTCCGCCTTGGGCCCCTTGGGCTTGCCGTCCTTGCCGGCGCCGCTGCTGTCGTCGCCGCCGTCATCGCCGCCGCCATTGTCGGGCGGCGCCTGGTTGAACAGACCCGGCGGGCCCGGAACCTTGCTGGGGTCGATATGCGAGGTGACCTCGATCTGCACCACGGCCGGCGAGACCTTCTCGAAGATGTCGGCGAAGGACAGGGGACCGCCCGGCGGCGGAGCGAAGATCGAACTGGTCGAGATGTGAGTCAGGGGCAGGAAATGGCTGTCGCCCTGGCCAAATGGCGGCGACCAACGCACCCCGAGGCCCGCAAGGCCCACGGCCGCGACCCCCGCCGCCGCGACGCCGATAATGATGCCGGTCTTCTTCGAAGCCATCTGGTCTAAAATCCTCAACCTCGCCGCTGGTGATCGGGCGTAGGGTCTGTGTCCAAACTAGGGATGTCGCGGCTCCGCGCCAATGGCTAGAGGTGTTTTTGCGAACCTGGGCTCAAAATTTCACGCACCGCGTGGCGGCGGCGCCGAAGCCTTGAATTCCTTCGGGTTCAGATCATCCAGCCTGGCTTGTTCTTCCGGCGTCAGGGCCGGCGTGTCGGGCAGGCTGCGCCTTGAGGACCGGGCGCGCCACAGCAGAGCCGCGCCCGCGCAGAGCAGGGTCACGAACGGCGCCAGCCACAAGGGGGCGTTGCCCAGGGTCAGGCGCGGCTTGAGCAGAATGAACTCGCCATAGCGCTCCACCAGATAGGCGCGGATCTGACCGTCGCTGCGGCCCTGGCTGACCTGCCGGCGGATGGTCTGGCGCAGGTCGTGGGCCAATTCGGCCTCGGAATCGTCGATCGACTCATTTTGGCAGACGATGCAGCGGACCTGGACGAACAGGGCGCGGGCGTGGGCCTCCTGGGCCGGGTCGGCTAGGCGTTCGGACGGATCGGCGGCGGCGCCGATGAACAGCACAAGGGCCCCGATGGCCGTGAGCACGGTTAGCGGACGGGCGTGTTTCGAGCTCATCGTGGCCGCCTCACGCCGCCGCCTTGGCCGCGACCTCTGCGGCCCGGCGCGGCAGGCCCATCCGCAGGCGTCGATCCGACAGGGACAGGGCGCCGCCCAGGCCCATCAGCAACGGTCCCAGGAAAATCAGCCGGGCCAGCGGGTTCCAATAGGCGCGGACCAGCCAGCCGGGCGCGCCATGGGGGCCGGTCCTTTGCTCGCCCATCACCACATAGACATCGCCCAGATCGCGCAGGCATAGGGCGACCTTGGAGGTGGTCTGCCGGCCGGGAGCGTAGAGGCGCCGCTCGGGCTGGGCCTGGCAGATGATCTGTCCGGCGCGGCTGACGCTGATCTGGCCACGCTCGGCGACATAGTTCTTGCCCTCGGCTTCGCCGACCGAGGTCAGGGTCAAGCTGTAGGCGCCGACGGCCAGACGATCGCCCGGCGACAGCACGCCTGCCGCGTCGATGCGATAGGCGGTCTCATAGGCGGTGCCCAGGATGAACACCCCGACCCCGATATGGGCCAGGGTCATGCCCAGCCCGCCGCGCGGCAGACCGCCGAGCCGCCGCCAGGATTCCGCCCAGGGCGCGCGGCCGAGGCGGATGCGTTCGGCGAACTCGGTCAGCGAACCGGCGATCAGCCAGGCGCCCAGGGTCGCGCCGCCGACCGCCAGCGCCTTTTGCGGTGCGTTGGCCACCAGCACCAGACCGCCGACCACCAGGGCCGCGGCTAGGGCGACGATCAGCCGCCGCAGCGCCGCCTTCAGGTCGCCGCGCTTCCAGGCCAAGAGAACCCCGATCGGCAGGATCAGCAGCACGGCCGTCATCAGCGGCACGAAGGTCAAGTTGTACCAGGGCGGACCGACTGAGACGGCCTCCCCGCTGATCGCCTGGCGGATCAGTGGATAGAGGGTGCCGTAGAGCACGGTGGCGGCGGCGACGCACAGGAATAGATTGTTCAGCACCAGGGCGCCCTCGCGGCTGACCGGCGAGAACAGGCCGCCGGGGGCCAGCTTCGGCGCGCGCCAGGCGAACAGCACAAAGCCGGCGCCCGAGGTCAGGCCAAGGATCAACAACAGAAGGGCGCCGCGCTTGGGATCGACGGCGAAGGCGTGCACCGAGGTCAGGATGCCTGAGCGCACCAGGAAGGCGCCGAGCATGGAGAAGGTGAAGGCCAGCAGGGCCAGGAACAGGGTCCAGGCGGCCATGGCCCCGCGCTTTTCAGTCACCACCGCCGAATGCAGCAGGGCGGTGGCCGCCAGCCAGGGCATGAAGCTGGCGTTCTCCACCGGGTCCCAGAACCACCAGCCGCCCCAGCCCAGCTCATAATAGGCCCAGAACGAGCCCAGCATGATGCCGACGGTCAGCAGGCTCCAGGCGGCCAGGGTCCAGGGTCGCACCCACCGCGCCCAGGCCGCGTCGGTGCGGCCCTCGATCAGCCCGGCCACGGCCAGGGAGAACACCACCGACATGCCGACATAGCCGGCGTAGAGAAACGGCGGATGGATGGCCAGGAACGGGTCCTGCAGCACCGGATTGAGCGAGGCGCCCTCGACCGGCGGATTGGCGATCCGCAGCAAGGGGTTTGAGGCGAATACGGTATAGCCGATGAACAGCAGGCCCAGCGTCCCCTGGACCGCGACCGTGGTCGCCTTCAGCCGCGCCGGCAGGCCGCGCCCGCTCAGGGCGACCATGGCCCCGAACCCGGTCAGGGCCAGGCACCAGAGCATCATCGAGCCCTCGTGACTGCCCCAGACCCCGGCGATCTTGTAGAGCAGCGGTTTGGCCGTGTGCGAATTGGCCGCCACATTGGACACCGAGAAATCGGAGGTGATGAAGGCGGTCATCAGGCAGCCGAAGGCGATGGCCATGGCCAGGAAGGCGGCGGCGGCGGCGCCCTCTCCGGCGCCGACGAGGCTGGCCTCTTCCCGCACCCGCCCGGCGAGCGACAGCCCGACCTGGGCCGCTGACAGGGCCAGGGCCAAGATCAGACAGAAGGAACCGAATTCGGCGATCATGGGTGCTCGGCTCCCGGCTGAGGATCGCCGCGCCATTCGCCCGAGGCCTTGAGGGCGCGCGTGACCTCGCGAGGCATGTATTTCTCGTCGTGCTTGGCCAGGACCTCGCTGGCCTCAAACACGCCGTCGGGGCGGTAGGCGCCCTTGGTCACCACGCCCTGGCCCTCACGAAACAGGTCGGGCAGGTCGCCGCGAAAATTGACCCGGCTGCTGGCGGCGTGGTCGGCGATCACAAACTCGACCTCGCCATCTGAGCGCTTGTCCACGCTGCCCTTGGCCACCAGCCCGCCGAGCTCAATGCCTTGGCCGGCCGGGACATGGGCGGCCAGGGCCTGGGACGGCGAATAGAAGAACGAGACTGAGCTGCGCATGGCGTAGAGCGTCAGGCCGGCGGCGGCGGCCAGGATCGGGGCGGCGACGGCTATCACCAAGAGGCGCTGGCGGGCTTTTCTGGAGCGGGGCAGCAGGCTCATGGCCGTGTGGTCTCCGCCGCTTCGACCGCCGCCAGGTCCTGCGGGCGATCCTTGAACAGGACGCGGGCCTTGGCCAGGGCCGCATCGCGATCCGCGATATCGCCCAGCACGCTATAGGAACGCACCAGTCGGGCCCAGCCGGCGGGATCGTTGGGATCGGCCGCCAGGCGCGCGGCCAGGGACTGAACCATACGGCGGATGAAGGCCTGCTGATCTCCGCCGGCCGGCGCGGCCTGGTCGGCCGGGCCATCAGCGGGCACGGCGCGGGTGCGCGCGGCGGTGGCGATCTCCTGGTCGAGGGCCTGACGGTCTGGATTTCCCTCGGGCATGTCCGCCGCCAAGGCGCGCCAGACAGCCAGTCCGCCGTCCACGTCCCCGGCGGCGATCTGGCCCCGACCCAGGAAATAGCGAGGAACAGGCGCCTTGGGATCAAGGCTGTGAGCCTTCAGAAACGCGGCGCGAGCGTCGTCCGGCAGTTGGTCATTGGTCGCGTCGGCCGCGATCATCTGGCCGTCCAGGGTCCACAGGTCGGCGCGGTTGGGCGCCAGGGCCAGAGCCTTCTGCAGGGAGCGCTCGCCGGTGAAGGTGTCGCCCGACGCCGCTTGGGCCCGCGCCAGATAGGCCAGGGCCACGGGATCGCTCGGATGCTTGTCGACGAAGGTTTGGATCACGGCGGCCAGCTGCTCCGGGGACAGGCTGGAGGGATCGGCATGTCCCCACGCGGCCACGCGCGCGCGATAAGGCTGGTCCGGCGCGCCAGGAGAGCCGATCCACAGATAGACGCTGATCGCGACCACGGGCGCCAGGATCGCCCCCGCCAGGACGCCGGGTCCGCCGCCCGCGCCCGCCCGCCAGGCGCCGCTGGGCGCGTCGGCGGCCGACAGCAAGCGGCGGGCGGCCTCTGTGTGGGCGGAGCGTAGCTCGGCCTCGGCGATCAGGCCGCGTTCCGCCAGATCGTCGACCTCGCTGAGCTGCCGACGATAGACGGCGAGGGCGGGATCCTCCAGACCGCTATCGGCGGCCAACCGCGCCGCCTGGGCCCGCCAAAGCATCAGGCCGCCGGCGGCGGCGCAGATCAGGGCGGCGGCGATCCAAAGGGCGATCATACCGCGCGGCTTAGCCCATATCCCCAGGCTGTGCGAGGGCGACGGTGTTGTGCGGTGGGTCGCAGGCGCAAAGTTTCGCCGCGCTTTTTCTCAGCCTGCTCTAAGCTGCGGCCCGGCGCCGGACGATCTGGGCGGCCTTGTCGCCACGGGCGACCCCGATCAGGGTGGCGGCGGCGTCGAGATAGGCGCGGACCCGCTCGATGTTCTTGACCTCGTCGGCCCGCAGCATCTCCAGCAGGTCCTCGACATATTGCTCAAGCCGCGCGTCGAGCCGCTCGCCGGCCTTGGTGCGGGCCGAACCGTAGCCGGCCTGGTTGGCGGCCGCGCGGGACTGCTCGAAGAAGGTCAGCAGACACTCGGCCCTGCGCATCTGCAGGGGCTGGGGATCGTCGTTGAGATTGGGAAAGCCGCGCAGACCCTTGCCGAACTTGACCAACTGGACCGGCAGGGCGGCGTCCAGCGCCTTATCGATCTTGGCCAGGCGGGTTTCGGCCAGCTGGGCCAGGGTCAGCTTCTGTTTGCCGATCCGCATGCCCCACACCCCGTCGCGACTGAGGTCCATCGAGGTCTCGAACTCGCTGATCTCCAACGAGGCGATGCGGATATTATCGGCCGCCGCCAGGCCCACCGCCTTGCCGCCGTCGGGCTCGAAGCTGCGGAACAGGTTCAGGCGCCGGTCGATATCGTCCATGATCGCCTCGCCGAAGCGGGCGATTTCGGAGGAGGCGGCGAACCGGTCGGTGGGACGGTCCATGACCGCGCAGATCAGGTGCAGGACCCGCCAAGGCTCGGCCATATGGGCGCCCAGCATGTCCAGCAGGCGAGGGCCGGCGTCCTCGGCCACATCGACGGCGTCGTTATAGGCCAGGCGAATCTCGACCGCCCGCTCCTCGGTCAGCCGACCCATCCAGTTGGGCATCTTGGCCAGGGCCGCGCGGGCCAGATGGGCCAGGTCAAGGAACTTGGCGAAGGTCTCGGAACCACCTGGGGCGGCGCCGTCCAGCAGGGCCTTGGCCGATTCGAAGGGGCCCTCGCCGGTGCGCACGCCGTGGGCGGCGAAACGGCACAGGGAATCGCAGACCTCTGCGGCGTAGATTCGGTCTTCCTCGACCTCGATCGGGCCGATCGCCTCAGCCGCGCGCACGCCCTCGGGGCAGGTGGCGCGCAGGGCGTTCCAGAGGCGGCTTAGGGTCTGGGGCGGAAAGCGCGGACCGGCGCCGTCGTTGCCCCGGCACAAGGGGGCCATGGGGTGGAACACAAGCCCGCGCAGCCGCCGGCCATTGGCTTCGGCCGAGATTAGAGCGTGCACCGAGGCCATGGCCCCGCCGCGCTCGACCTCGCCGGCCAGGGCGCATTCGAGATTGGTGATCGCCGTATCGGGCGCCGAGCTGAAGATGGTCCTCAGGACCGTCGCTTGGCTCTCTGACAGGCTGGTGGACATTGCGATCTTCAGCGCCCCGGTGATTTATCCGGATCATGATCAACTGAAGTTAAGGTTTCCCGAAGGCGCTCAATTGTCCGCCTGCGGCAAGTCGATCACCACCTCCAGACCGCCCAGGCTCGATGGGCCGAGCCGTAGGCTCCCGCCATAGGCGCGGACCAGCTCATCGACGATCGACAGGCCGAGGCCGGAGCCTGGCGCCGACTCGTCCAGACGCTCGCCGCGCTTGAGCACCTCGCCCTGCTCGGCCGCCGTCAGGCCAGGGCCGTTGTCGCCGATGGTGATGGACATCCGGCCCGGCCTATCAGTCTTGGCGATCACGCGGACGCGGCCCTGGCCGTATTTGCAGGCGTTCTCCATCACGTTGCCGATGATCTCAAGCAGGTCCTGCCGCTCGCCCGGAAACACCAGATCCTCGGGCGCGCGCCAGTCGATCTCCACCGCCTGGCCTTGGAAAATGCGCTCCAGGGTGACGGCCAGCTCATCCAGAACCGGCTCGACCGGGGTGCGTTCGCGCAAGCCCTGGGTGCGAGCGGCGGCGCGGGCGCGCCTCAGATGGTGATCGACTTGATCGCGCATCAGCTGGGCCTGGTGGGTGACCAAGGGCGACAGCGGGCCGGCGTGGCGCTCGGCCTCGGACAACATCACCGACAGCGGCGTCTTCAGGGCGTGGGCCAGGTTGCCGACATGGGTGCGCTGACGCTCGACCACCTCCTGGTCATGGGCGACCAGGGCGTTCAACTCCTCGGCCAGGGGCTGCAGCTCCGAGGGATAGGCCCCGCTGACCCGCTCGGCCTGGCCGGTGCGCACCGCCGCGACCTCACGCCGCAGGGCGAACAGGGGTTGAAGGCCCACGCGCACCTGAACGAACACCCCCGTCACCAGGCCGACCCCGAGCAGGACCAGCACGGCGGCGGTCTCCTCGGCGAACCGGCGCAAATCCGCCTCCAGGGCGCTACGATCCTCCGCGGCCATGAAGATCACCGGCTCGCTACGCCCCGGCAACACGCCCTCCATGGCCAAGGTCCGCACCGGCGCCTTGGCTGGACCCATGGCGTTGAAATAGACGCGTTTGCTCGAGCCGGCGGCCAGGGTCTGGATCAGGTCGGATGGGCCGCTGAGCTCGCTGTCCCACAGCGAGCGCGACCTGGCCTGGGCGTGCAGCTTACCGTCCGGGCCGATCTCGGCGATTTCCCAATAGTTGCCCGAGAACGGCCGGGTGGCGCGTGAATCGGTCAGAGGCGGCGCATCGACCTGGCCCTGGTCGTCGACCGTAGAGTCGGCGTAGAGGCCGTCGGCCACGTCGGCGAGATCATCGTCGATGCGGGTGATCGCCTCCTGATAGAACAGCGCCGTCTGGGCGACGCCGGTGACCACCAGCACCGCCAGACTCCAGACCGCCGCCAACAGCACCAGCCGTTTGGCCAGGGATGGCGATCTCAGCGCCGGCCATTTCATGCGCGGCGCGCCGTCACGACCCGGCGGCCTCGCCCTCCAGGGCGATCAGCCGATAGCCCAGCCCACGCACGGTCTCGATCCGGTCGGGGCCGATCTTCTTGCGCAGCCGGCCGACGAACACCTCGATGGTGTTGGAGTCGCGGTCGAAGTCTTGGTCATACAGGTGCTCGACCAACTCGGTGCGGCCGATCACCCGGCCCTGATGCATCATCAGATAGTGCAGCAGGCGGTATTCCAGCGAGGTCAGGCGCAGAGGCTCGCCATTGACCGAGGCGCGGGCCGCGCGCGGGTCCAGCCGCACGCCGCCGCAGCTGAGCGTCGCCGCCGCATGGCCGGCCGAGCGACGTAGCAGGGCGCGCAGGCGGGCCAGCAGCTCCTCGGTGTGGAACGGTTTGGTCAGATAGTCGTCGGCCCCGGCGTCGAAACCGGCGACCTTCTCGCTCCAGGCGCCGCGCGCGGTCAGGATCAGGACCGGGGTCACCTTGCCGTCCCGCCGCCAGCGCTCCAGCACAGACACCCCGTCGATCTTGGGCAGGCCCAGATCCAGGATCACCGCGTCATAGGGCTCGGTGTCGCCCAGAAAGTGGGCCTCCTCGCCGTCCGGCGCGTGGTCGACGGCGTAGTCAGCGTCAGCCAGGGCCTGTTTCAGCTGGCGCGACAGGTCGGGATCATCTTCGGCGAGCAGGATGCGCATGGCGGGGCGAATATCTCCTAATTGGCGCTGAGAATGGCGCCGCTTTGGGCGTCGGCGATATAGTCGATGCGGCGGCCGTCATCGGAGGCCCAGCGAACCCGGTAGACAACGCGCCCGCCTGCCTGCTCCAGGCCGGCGTCCAGCACGCGGCCGGGGGTGCGGCGGCGGATTTCGTCGATCACCTTGACCAGGGGGACGTAGCGGCCCTGTTTAACGCCGGCGCGGGCGTCGTACTGCTGCAGTCCCCAATCGGCGCCCAGGGAGTCGCCGTCCGGCTGGGTTGTGGGCGGGGGCTGGCCGGCCGGGGTCTGGGCGGCCGATGGCGCGGCCACCGCCGGGGCGGCGGTCAGGATCGCGGCGGCGACAAGGACCAAGATGGGGTGCGGGACTTTGCGCATGACGCCAGCCTTAGGCGAACGGCCCTGAACGGCCGCTGAATGACCCAGACTAAGCCCTTGAGGCCCCGACGCCAGGATCATCCCTTGCGTCGGGGGGCATAGGGTCGGTCCTTGCGCCATTTTTCGGCGAACTTCTCCAGCTCGGGGTCCGGTCCGTCCGGCAGCATGATCAGCAGCCGCGCGAGCAGGTCGCCGCGCCCCGCGCCGCCGGGCAGGGGCAGGCCACGCCCCTTCAGCCTGAGGGTCGAGCCGGAATTGGAGCCCTTGGGCACGGTCAGGCTGACCGCGCCTTCCGGAGTCTGGGCCTCGACCTTGGCCCCCAGCACCGCGTCGGGCACCGAGATCGGCAGGTCCATCACCAGGGTGTCGCCCTCGCGGCGGAACACCGGATGCGGGCGGATCGCCAGCTCGATCAAAGCGTCGCCGGCGCCCGCCGCGCCGGGCGAGCCCTGGCCGCGCAGGCGCAGCACCTGACCCTCGGACGCGCCCTTGGGAATATTGACGTCGATGGTTCGGCCGTCGGAGAAGGCGATCCGCTTGGTCCCGCCGGTGATGGCGTCCTCCAGGTCGATATCCAGCTTGGCGCGCACATCGGCGCCCTTGCTGGGGCCGCCAAAGCCGCCGCGGGCGCCGCCGCCGCGACCGGATCGCCGCTGAACCCGCGCGCGCTTTCGCGGCCATCGGCGTCGATTTCGCCGGCGTCGAATTTCTTGCGCTTCTCGACGTCGCCCAGAATGTCGAAGGCCGCGCTGACCCGCTTGAACCGTTCTTCCGAGGCCTTGTCGCCTGGGTTCTGGTCCGGATGCAGTTGCTTGGCCAATTTGCGAAACGCGCGCCGAATATCATCCGCGCTCGCGGATCGGGCTACGCCGAGTTCCTTATAGGGGTCTTGCGCCAAGTCGGGCCTGCTCGCCGTTGAAAAGGTGGGTTCTCACTTAAGCTGTTCGGTCGCCGGCGCAAGGGCAAATGTGACATAAATATCACATTGCTCGTGCGGTGTTGGCGGCCGTCCTACTCGACGCCGCGTTCGGCCAGAAGATCGGCCGCCTCATAGTCGATGGCGTCGTCCGGATCGTCCAGCGTTGCCTCGGATATGGTCTGGCCACGGATGCTGACCCCGGCCCGATGCACGCTTTCCGGATCGCCGCTGACCAGGGGATGCCAGCTGGCCAGGCCGCGCCCCTCGTGCAGCCGCCGATAGGCGCAGCTCTTGGGCATCCATAACAGATCCTCGATATTGCCCGGCGTGAGCTTGATGCAGTCCGGCACGTGGGCTTTTCGATGGGCGTAATCGGAACAGTGACACTTTTGGGTGTCAAATAGGCGGCAGGACACACGGGTGGGAATGATCTCACCGGTATCTTCATCCTCGAAGCGGATCAGGCAGCAGAGGCCGCAGCCGTCACAGAGGCTTTCCCACTCAGCGGGGGTCATCTGCGAAAGGCGCTTGGTCTCCCAAAAGGGTTTATCGGCTTTGGGCGTTGGGCTCATAGAGGGAGTTTAGAGCATTTCCTGGCGATGGACTGCGAATTTGATCGAGGCCTGTGAGGCTGGCGTTGAACTTGGCGGGCTCGACCCTCGGCGGAGCGCCGGGTCGTGAACGACTGGATTCTGCCGCCTTCGCCCTCGATCGACGGCGCAATCCATGGCGAGACGCCGGGAGCCGCGCCCGAGCCGGCCGGCGGTCCGCCGCCGGACAAGCGCAAGACGTCTAAGCCGGCCAAGGCTGAAAAGCCTAAGCTCGATCCCGCTCGGCCCGAATTCGCCGCCCGCCGCAAGCCCTATCGTCCCCCCAAGCCGCCGCGCACAGTGCGCCGGATCGCCAAGCGGGTGCTGATCAGCGCGGCGGTCGCTGCGGCGGCTGGCGTCTTGATGGTGGTGATCGCCGCCGTCGTTTGGGTGTTCGCCGTCTTCTTGCCCAGCGTGCCGCAGATCCCGTCGCGCCAGGCCTTGATGGTGGTCGGCCAGGCGCCGGGTATGACCTTCGAGGACGTCAACGGCGCGGTGATCGCCCAGCGCGGCGCCAAACACGGCCATTCGGTGGTGTTGTCAGAGTTGCCGGCCTATGTGCCCCAGGCCTTCATGGCCGCCGAGGATCGGCGCTTCTATCGCCATGGCCCGGTGGATCTGCGCGGCATAGCTCGGGCGGCCTTGGCCAATTGGCGCGCCCACCGCACGGTTCAGGGCGGCTCGACCCTGACCCAGCAGCTGGCCAAGACCCTGTTTCTGTCGCCCAGCCAGACCCTGATGCGCAAGGCGCAAGAGGCGGTGATCGCCGAGCGCCTCGAGGGGCTGATGACCAAGGATCAGCTGCTGGAGCTGTATCTGAACCGCATCTTCTTCGGCGACAACGCCTATGGGATCGACGCCGCCGCCCAGACCTATTTCGGCAAGCCGGCCAGCGCGCTCAGCCTGCCCCAGGCGGCCCTGCTGGCGGCCCTGCCCAAGGCGCCCACGCGCCTGGCCCTGACCAATGACCTGCCCGCCGCCCTGGCCCGCTCGCGTCTGGTGCTGGCCAATATGCGCGCCGAGGGCTGGATCAGCGACGCCCAGCTGCAGGCGGCCCTGGCCGCGCCGCCGACCCTGGCCCCCGAGGCGCCGGGCGAGGGCGACTACGGCTATGTGCTGGACATGGCCGCCGCCCAGGCGGTGCAGATCGCCGGCGCCCAGGCGCCCGACCTGGTGGTGCGGCTGAGCATCGATCCTCAGCTGCAGGCCGCCGGTCAGGCCCTGGTGCGCCAGACCCTGGCCCAGGAGGGGCCGGGCGCCGGGGCCCGTCAGGGCGCGCTGGTGCTGCTGGCCCCAGACGGGGCGATCCGCGCCCTGGTCGGTGGGACCGATCATCACCTGTCGGCCTTCAATCGCGCGGTGCAGGCCCAGCGCCAGCCCGGCTCCGCGTTCAAGCCGTTCGTCTATGCCGCGGCGGTGGAGAAGGGGGTGCGACCCAACGATATTCGCCGCGACGCGCCGGTCCGCTTCGGACCCTGGTCGCCGAGCAATTATGAGGGCGGCTTCCGCGGGCCGGTGACGGTGGCCGACGCCCTGGCCCATTCGATCAACACCGTGGCCGTGCGGCTGGCCAACGAGGTTGGCGGCAAGGCGGTGGCCGATGTGGCGCACCGGTTTGGCCTGAAGGACATTCCCGACGATCCCAACCTGTCGATCGCGCTGGGCGCCTATGAGGTCAACCTGTTGGAGCTGACCGGCGGCTATCAGGTGTTCCAGCAGGGTGGACAAAAGACCCAGCCCTATCTGATCCAGCAGATCTCCACCGCCCGAGGCGACCTGCTGTTCAGCCGCGTCCCGTCGGCCGGGGTGCTGGTCTATGACACGGCCAATGCGGCGATCATGGTGCGGATGATGGAGGGCGTGCTGACCCACGGCACCGGCATGCGCGCCGCCTTCGGCCGGCCGGCGGCGGGCAAGACCGGCACCACCCAGAACTGGCGCGACGCCTGGTTCGTCGGCTTCACGCCAGACTGGGTGTGCGGGGTGTGGGTGGGCAATGACGACGACCGGCCGATGAACAAGGTCACCGGCGGACAGCTGCCGGCCGAGATCTGGCGTCAGATGATGCTGGTCGCCCATCAAGGCCTGCCGGCGCGCGACTTCCCTTGGCTGGATACGCCGGGCGGGGCGACCGGCGCCCCCGGACCCGCGCCGGTGGCGACAAATGCCGCCTCTGGCGACCCTGCGGATGGCTCGGCTATGGCGCCGCAGGCCGAGGCGGACTATGACCACCCGCCTGGCCCGGAGCACGCCGCCGTGCCGCCCCCGGCCGGAGACACGTCGAGGACGGCCTTCTATGGCGGTCTGTCCGATGATTTCGGCCGCGCCGCCCAGGCCCCTGACGCCGATACGCCGCCCCCGCGCGGCAAGGCCCAACCCAGCCACGCGCCGCGTGGCGACCAGAACTAGGAAAGTCGCCCCTTGGCCGCACGCGCTCCGATCATCGCCCTCAAGGACGTGCGTCTGGCCGATGGCGAGCGCCAGCTGTTCGACGGGGTCGACCTGGGGCTGGAGGTGGGCGTGCGCGCCTGTCTGGTCGGGCGCAACGGCGCCGGCAAGTCGACCCTGATGCGCATCCTGGCCGGCCAGATCGAGCCCGACGCCGGCGGACGTTTCGTGACGGCGGCCAAGGTGGTGTTCCTGGCCCAGGAGCCGACCATCCAGGGCGACAGCCTGCTGGACTTCGCCACCGGCGGCGGCGCCGAGCCGCATGAGGCCGAGGCCCTGTTGCAGGACTTTGATCTGGATCCCGCGCGGGGCACGCAGGGCCTGTCCGGGGGCGAGGCGCGCCGCGCCGCCCTGGCCCGCGCTTTCGCCGAAAAGCCCGACGTGCTGCTGCTGGACGAGCCGACCAACCACCTGGACATCTTCGCCATCCAGACCCTGGAGGCGGCCCTGCGCTCCAGCCGTTGCGCCGCCCTGATCGTCAGCCACGACCGCGCCTTTCTGGAAAGCGTGACCCAGCGCTGCTTCTGGCTGGAGGATCGCAAGGTCTGGCGGCTGGACAAGGGGTTCGCGGCCTTCAACGACTGGTCGTCCAAGATCGCCGCCGAACAGGAAGAGGCCTTGCGCCGCCTGACCAAGGCCATCGAGCGCGAGACCTACACCTTCTATCGCTCGATCACCGCCCAGCGGACCCGCAATGAGGGCCGCGCCCGCGCCCTGGTCGCCATGCGCGAGCGCAAGGCCGAGATTCTGCGCGACCGGGTCGGGACCATGACCATCACCGTCGAGTCGGGGGCGACCTCCGGCCAGCGGGTGGTGGAGGCCAAACAGATCAGCAAGGCCTTCGGCGACCGCATCCTGTTGCAGGGCTTCTCCACCCGCATCCAGCGCGGCGACCGGGTGGCGGTGGTCGGGCCCAACGGCGCGGGCAAGACCACCCTGGTCAAGCTGCTGCTGGGGGAGATCCCCACCGACGCCGGGGAGGTCAAGCTGGGCTCCAACCTGCAGGTGGCCTATGTCGACCAGTCGCGCGCGGCGCTGAAGCCCGAGGTGACCCTGTGGGACACCCTGGCCCCCCATGGCGGCGATCAGGTGATGGTGCAGGGCAAGCCGCGCCATGTGGCCGCCTACGCTCGCGATTTCCTGTTCCAGGACAAACAGCTGCGCCAGCCGGTCGGCAGCCTGTCGGGGGGCGAGCGCAACCGCCTGCTGCTGGCCCGCGCCCTGGCCCTCCCGGCCAATCTGCTGGTGCTGGACGAGCCGACCAACGACCTGGACATGGACACCCTGGACCTGCTGGAGGAGGTGCTGGCCGACTATGACGGCACCCTGATCCTGGTCAGCCACGACCGCGATTTCGTCGACCGCCTGGCCACCTCGACCATCGCCCTCAACGGCCGGGGCGGCGTGGCCGAGACGCCGGGCGGGTGGAAGGACTTCATCGGCCAGAACCCGGATTTCTTCGGCCGCAACACCGCCGCCGCCCGCGCCGCCGGTAAGGCCGCCGCGGCGCCCCCGCCGTCGCCGCCTGCGCGCCGCCTGGCCAAGCTGTCCTATAAGGATCAGCGCCGTCTGGAGGAGCTGGAGGCGCTGACCCCCCAGCTGGCCGCCCAGATCGCCGCCGACGAGGCGCGGCTGGAGGACCCCGGCCTCTACGCCCGCGATCCCAAGGGCTTCGACCGGATCATGGCCGCCCTGGTCAAGGCCCGCCAGACCCTGGCCGCGGCCGAGGAGGAGTGGCTGGCTCTGGAAGAAAAGAAAGAAGCGCTGACGGCGGGGTGGCGTTCTTGACCTTCTCCCCTTGTGGGAGAAGGAGGGGCCCAGGCGAGGCCTGGGAGGATGAGGGGTTTTGCTGTCAGCGCAACCGCCCGCTGAGGCCTGCGTGGCGTTGATGGTTTTTGAGGATCAGGGGCCGGTGCGACCACTCATCCTCCCACTCGCTTTGCGAGCGGGCCCCTCCTTCTCCCGCACGGGGAGAAGGTGTGCTGCGGCGTCTCAGTGCCCGCTGGAGCCCTCATAGACGCCCGGGGCCAGGCGTTCGTCCTCGTGGCCCTCGGAGCCGTGGGCCAGCACGAAGCGGCGGTCGCAATAGCCGCATTCGACAAACGGCTCAGCGCCCATCTCCAGCCAAACACGGGGGTGGCCGAGCGCGCCGCCGACCCCATCGCAGGCGATGCGGTGCGAGGTCACATAGACGATCTCGGGCGAACCGGCGGTGGCGAGGGTGGTTTCGGACATGGGATCGGTCTCTCCGGCGCGCCGCCAGCTTGGCAAGTCGCAGGCGCCAGCATACCTATGCAAAGGGCCGCGCATCGTCAATTCGGCCCGCCGTCGCAATTTGACGTTCCGCGCCATACCCCAGACCCCGCCTAAGGACGCGCCAGTTCCCTATGGATTTGCCTGACTACGCCATCGAGGCCAAGGGTCTGTTCAAGACCTACGCCGCCACCAAGACCACCCCGGCCAAGACCGCCTTGAACGGCATCGATCTGCAGATTCCGCGAGGCTCGATCTTCGGCCTGCTCGGCCCCAACGGCGCGGGCAAGTCGACCTTCATCAACATCCTGGCCGGCTTGGTGAACAAGACCTCGGGCACGGTGGAGATCTGGGGCCGCGACATCGACAAGCGCCCCCGGGACGCCCGCGCCGCCATCGGGGTGGTCAGCCAGGAGATCGCCGCCGACGTCTTTTTCACCCCGCGCGAATCGATGGAGACCCAGGCCGGCATGTACGGCGTGCCCAAGGGTGAGCGCCACACCCTGGAGCTGCTCACCGCCCTGGGCCTGGCCGACAAGGCCGACGCCTATGTCCGCCAGCTGTCGGGGGGCATGAAGCGGCGGCTGATGGTGGCCAAGGCCATGGTGCACAATCCGCCGGTGCTGATCCTGGACGAGCCCACCGCCGGGGTCGATGTCGAGCTGCGCCGCCAGCTGTGGGCCTATGTGCTGGAGCTGAACCGGCGCGGGGTGACCATCGTCCTGACCACCCACTATCTGGAGGAGGCCCAGGAGCTGTGCGACACCATCGCCATCGTCAATCGCGGCCGGGTGGTGGCCTGTGAGCCGACCAGCCAGTTGCTGCGCCGCCTGGACACCCGCACCGTGGTGGTCACGCCCCGCACGCCCTTGACCGCGCCGCCGGCCCTCGGCCGGTTCGAGGCCAAGCTGCGCCCGAACGGGGCGCTGGCGGTGACCTTCAAGACCGGCGAGGCGGGCGTCGAGGAGGTGTTGGAGGCGGTGCGCGGGGCGGGCGTGGGGATCAAGGACCTGTCCACCGAGGACCCAGACCTGGAGGACGTGTTCATGGCCCTGACCTACGCCGCCGAGGGCGCCGATCCGACCGCCTATTGATCCACGCCAAGCCGCGTTGCGCCCGCCGCGCCTTTCCGCTAGATAACCCACCCCGCGCGACCCCTGGGCCGCCTTGGAACGCACTCGTAGCTCAGCTGGATAGAGCGCAGCCCTCCGAAGGCAAGAGCGTCAAGGCTTGGCTGCGTTTTGTGGGTCGATTTTGGCAGTAAATTGAATAGGTTAGAGACAGAGAGGTTTTTGGATCGACGTTGACAGGAAGCGTTGCAACCACATTGCAACCACCTCGGCGGAAACTCTGGCGTAGGCGCCGGCAGGTAAATGCCATCAGGTGGTCGGCGACTCGGGCCGGCTTCAGCCGCGTCAGGGCATCGTTGACCAGAGTGATCAGCGGAGAGTAGTTCCACGTTACAGGCACCCGTAGCTCAGCTGGATAGAGCGCTACCCTCCGAAGGTAGAGGCCACAGGTTCGAATCCTGTCGGGTGCGCCAACTTTTAAAAGGGGCGATGTGAGCACCCTCGCTTGAAGATGCTGTTGCACAACCAGCCACGAATGCCTTTAGGCCGTGGCACAAATCCATGCCCACTCGATTCTCTCAAACCATCGTAACGCGCTGATTTATAAGCGCAAAATCTTTCTTCTGACGGTCAAAACCCGACCGTCGAGCCGTCAAAATTCTTCGCTTTTGATTTCAAAGGGAAATTCGCGCGATTTGGGTTTAGCGCGGTTTCATCGTCTATCGACAACGATCGGTCAATTTTTCGCGCCATCAACCATTCAGGCACTGTGCGCTGATGCGAGAAA
>Ga0302198_10002167_pt1 | contig 20807 bp, 28 predicted proteins | sample II_Bog_N2_2_FD_193521 | JGI IMG/M metagenome (GOLD analysis project Ga0302198, IMG submission 193521) | Peat permafrost microbial communities from Stordalen Mire near Abisko, Sweden - II_Bog_N2_2 | ecosystem: Environmental > Terrestrial > Soil > Wetlands > Peat | place: Sweden: Abisko... | reverse complement strand
AGCCGGCCTTGATGCCGTCGCCGGCCTTGATGCCGTCGCCGGCCTTGATGCCCTCGCCGGCCTTGATGCCCGAGCCGGCCTCGATGCCCCAGCCGGCCTTGATGCCGTCGCCGGCCTTGATGCCGTCGCCGGCCTTGATGCCGTCGCCGGCCTCGATGCCCTCGCCGGCCTCGATGCCCGAGCCGGCCTTGATGCCGTCGCCGGCCTCGATGCCCTCGCCGGCCTCGATGCCCGAGCCGGCCTTGATGCCCTCGCCGGCCTCGATGCCCCAGCCGGCCTCGATGCCCCAGCCGGCCTCGATGCCCCAGCCGGCCTCGATGCCCGAGCCGGCCTTGATGCCCCAGCCGGCCTCGATGCCGTCGCCGGCCTCGATGCCCTCGCCGGCCTCGATGCCGTCGCCGGCCTTGATGCCGTCGCCGGCCTTGATGCCCTCGCCGGCCTTGATGCCGTCGCCGGCCTCGATGCCCTCGCCGGCCTCGATGCCCGAGCCGGCCTTGATGCCCTCGCCGGCCTCGATGCCCGAGCCGGCCTTGATGGTCAGGTCGAACCGCACGCGGACGGACTTGGCGAACCGCACCCATCCGAGGCCGCCGGCGATCTCAACACTGCCGTCGAACTCAGCGTTGAGGTCGACCTTGCCGGTGTAGTCCTTGTACCCGTCCTTGGCGGGGGTGAAATCGTCTGCAGTGAGCTTGAGAGTTTCCATGGTCAGGGTGCCACCGCCCGGCTGATCCCATGGAACTCGTCCAGGTGCTCGGCCGCCCGCTCGTCCGCCGGGGGCTTGGTCGTGTTGAACCCTTCGAGCTTCCCGCAGACGGTGCAGGTCCGGATCCACCGCTTACCGGTGAGCTTCACCTCGACGTGGGGGATGACCGGGGCGTCGTCGTCCGTGGACTCGGCGTCGTCGGCGTCGGGCACGGCGGTGATGGTGGGCGGCTCCTCGTAGTCGAGGCCGACCCGGCGGCGTTCGATCCACGACGGCTCGTAGCCGAGCGAGATGAGCACACCGAGGTAGCCCTGCGCTTCGTCGGTCTGTGCGGCTTCGACTTCGAACTCACCCCACGACTCGACCTCGAAGTGCGCCTCGTAGCCGTCGGACAGGGTCAGGACGAGGAGACCGAGCCGCTCCGCGTCGGTGGCCACCGAGTCGATCAGGGCCCGCCGGGTGATGTCCCGCCTGTCGTCGTACCCCGTGGCCTTGGACAGGTCCACCTTGATGCCGCTCGCCATGTCGACGATGGCGTCGAGTCGCATGTCCACGTAGTCGAGGCCGAGCAGCAGCTGCAGGATGGCGGCGATGGCCGGGCCCGTCTTCGGCCGGAGCTCCCGCAGGAACGTCATGCGACGCTCGTTGGCCTCAGCCAGCAGGCTGTTCAGCCGGTCGAGCTCTTCCTGGTGCTTCGCCACCTCGGCGCGGTCGGCGGCGGTCACCTGGTGACCACCGATCGGTGAGGGCTTCGACCTCGGCTGCGGGTGGTTCGAGGGCTTCGTGCAGACCTCGATGAGCAGCCCGTTGTTGTTGACGGCGACCGCCCGGCACTCGGCCTTCTTGTGGGCGCCTCCCTTGAGCCAGTACAGCGAGCCAGTGCGCACGGGCCCGACCGGCAACTTCGGCTTGCCCGTGGAGTAGCCAATCGCCTCCAGCGCCTCCAGCTCCACCACCGGCACGCCAGCTGCCTTCAGCTTGGCCAGCTCCTCGGAGGCCTTCCGGCGCTCGGCCAGGTCCCGCTGTTCCCGCTCGATGCGCCACGAGTCGTACCCGGAGTCGGCCACCCGCTTCTGGGCATCCTTCGGCAGATCGGCCAGGATGACGGCCTGGGCCTGGGTGATCGTCCCGTCGGCCACCCGCTTCTGGGCCTCCTTCGGCAGCTTCAGCAGGGCCAGGTGCTTGCTCACGTTGGCCTGGCTCACGCCCACCAGGGCGGCGATCTGGGCCTGCGTGTTGCCCCGGTCGGCCAGGGCCTTGTACCCGGCGGCCTTGTCCAGCGCGGTCAGGTCCTCCCGGTGGAGGTTCTCGACCAGCATGACGGCCTCGTGCGCCTCATCGGTCATGGTCTCGACGGTGACGGACAGCTCGGCCAGGCCGGCCAGCTCGGCGGCGGCCCGACGGCGGTGGCCATGGGTGATGACCAGGCGGCCATCCTCCATCTCGCGAACGCCGATCATCTGGACGATGCCCTGAGCGGTGATCGAGGCGACCAGCTCCGTCAGGTCACCGAGGTCGGAACGGGGGTTGTTGGTGGCCGGGTGCACGTCGCCGATGGGGACAGTGCGGACCTCCGGCGGCGCCTCGGGTGCTTCGGTGGGATCCATGCTGGGTGTGCTCCTTCGGGTTCGATGTGGGTGTGGTCAGAACTTGGGTGCGACGGAGTAGCCGTGCAGCGTTCCGTCGTGGGCGACCTGCGGGACGAGGGCCAGCTCGCCCTTGGCGATCTCGGTCATGGTCTCGTTGACCTGGCCGGCCTCACGGGCCTGCAGCTCCTTGCTCGACGACGTGCGTCCATTCGTGACGAATAGGACGATGGCGTCGAAGCCGAGGTCGTCGATGTCCATGGACTGTGCCCGCATGTGCAGGTCCCGGCACCAGCCCGGGACGTCCCCGGTCGGTGCGGTCGTGGGCGCGGCGACCTTCTTCGCCGGGGCCTTCCTGGCGGCGGCCTTGGCCGGGGCGGGTGCGGGCGTGGCGCCGGCCTCGATCGCCCGGGGTGCGTCTGCGGCAGCCTCGGCGGCTGTGCGCCGTGCCCGGCCGGTCGGCGGTGGCGTCGGTGCCGATCCGGCCCGCTTCGTGCGGGGCTCGGGCTCCTCGACGGCCTGGAGCTGCGTGGGCAGGTCCGGGACGGCGGCCAGTGCGGGCACAGGGGTGACCGGGCCGGTCGGGGCCGACATCGGGAGCGCTGCCGCTGCCGCACCGACCTGCTGGGTGGTGCCGGCGATCGCTGCGGCGGTGCCGGTGGCCAGCGCGGCCATGTCCACCTGGAAGTCGAGCACCGGGACGGTGAAGTTGTTCGGTGGCTTGTCCGGGCGCTTCACCGTGCGGGCCTCGACCCGAAGCATCCCGGGAAGCACGGCCCGGCCGACGGTGGCCGTGAGCATGGCGGCCACCTCCATGGCCCCGCCCAGCTCCACGGCGGCGTAGTAGCCGGACGTGTCGATCCGCCAGAGGCCGGTGCCCGGGTAGGCGGCCAGCATGAGGCTGAGGCGCGTATGCGGCTTGCACTCGCGGTCGTCGGGGTCGCAGATGCACGGCCCCTGGGAGATCGACTCGTGCTCGCCATCGCACCGGCGGTTGCACCCGCCACCGCTCCACAGCTCGTAGTGCTGGCTGAACGACATCTGCTCGGGCGGGACGACGACCGGGATCTCGGACGCCTCCGTGACGACCTCCCACTGATCACCGCCGGGGGCGTTCTCCCACGCCTTCACCGTGCCGCCGTAGGTGCGAGCCACCGCCTCGATGCTCCGTTGGTTGCGGCTGGTGAACCGGAATGTGGTCAGCTTGACCGGGCGACGGCCACGGCCGGACGGCACGGTGTCGCCGATCCGGATCCGACCGGCCTCGTGCAGGCGGCGCTGCAGGTTGATGATGGTCACCGCTCAGCCTCGGAATCTGCGGCTTTGGTCATGCGGTTCCTTTCGTCAGGGGTGCGCCGATGACGTCCTTCGCCATCTCGGTCCACCGGGTCAGCTCGATGCAGTCGAGGAAGTGCTCGAAGACGGCCTCGTCGCAGCGGACGGGGAACGCCCGGCAATGGGTCGGGGTGATGTGGATCACCAGGCCGCCCTGGACCTCGGGGACGGCCACGGCCATCTCCCGTTCGTCGGGCCCGAGCAGGTACGTCCGCCGGGAGTACTTCTCGAACTTCCGGGGGCGCCAGGTGGCGGCGAACTCGGCGTGCCGGTAGGCCGCGAGCTGCAGCCCGACCTCGGGGTACGGCCCGGTCTCGTTCCCCCGGGCGTCGTGGGTCTTGGCCGTGGTCTTGTAGTCGACGATCAGTGGCATCCCGTCGATCGACAGGAAGGCGTCGCAGGTGCCGGCATAGAGGAAGCGGGGGCTGTAGACCGTCAGCTCGGCCGCCTGGTAGACGGGCTGGAACTCCTGGGCCCACTCGTCGAACCGATCGAGGAAGGGCAGCACCTCGTCGTCCACCTCGGGACGCTGGCCAGTCAGGGCGTACTCCTCGCAGGCGGCGTGCACGGCCGTGCCCAACTCCGTGGCCGACCGCTTCCCACGCTGGCGGGCGAACCGTGCGCCGACCAGTTGGCGCTTCACCTCGTCGGGCCCGTCCTCCTCGATGCGCTGCTGCAGCGTCTTGGCCATTCGGATGGCAGCGTCCGCCGTCATGCCGGCGGCCCATGGCACCAGGGCCGGCTTGTCGAGGACCCCGATCACCGTGGTGACCGACAGGTACGCCTCGTCGTCCGGCTGGGGCTTGGTGACGTCGACCGGGGCGAGCACCTCGGGCGTGTCGGTCGTGGCCGATGGTGCGGCGGCGCGGGCCATCATGCGGCAGAGCTCCTCGAGGTCGTGTCGTCGTGGACGATGCGGACGTGGCTGATGGTGGGCGCCGGGCCCGTGCGGTCGATCGGCTGAACGTTGGCCCGGGCCACGTTGACGACCAGGACGGCGAACAGGGCGACGACGGCGAGCACGCCCACCACGGGCCGGGGCCAGGCGGCGACGGCGACCATGGTGGCCATGATGGCCAGGCAGCTGAACGTGGCCTCGCCCGTGTCCGCCCGCTTCTCGGCGAGCTCCCGGCGCCACCGGTCCCAGCGGGCCACCTGCTTGTCCATGACCGTGGCGTGCAGGGCGCACCACGGCGTGCCGTCGACCACCCGGACGGTGGGCTTGCGGCACTGGGTCGGCCGGCGGCGATTCGTGAGGAATGCCGGGCAGAGGACGGGGGTGTGGGTCGGGTCATTCAGGTAGGCAAGCATGGGGTTCCTTTCGTCGGAGCGGACTTGCAGAGTGCGATGAGCTTTGCTGCCTGGTCCTTGCGTGCCTTGTACCTGGCGGCGGCGGCGTAGGCGTCGGCGGCGTAGGCGGAGGCGGAGGCGGCGTAGGCGGAGGCGGAGGCGGAGGCGGCGTAGGCGGCGGAGGCGGAGGCGGCGTAGGCGGAGGCGGAGGCGGAGGCGGCGTAGGCGGAGGCGGAGGCGGAGGCGTAGGCGGAGGCGTAGGCGGAGGCGGTGGCGGTGGCGGCGGAGGCGGCGTCGACGGAGGCGGTGGCGGAGGCGGTGGCGGCGTCGGCGGCGGTACTCCACTCGTCCCGTGTCGGCTCGTCATCGGCCAGACGACGCACGTACAGGTCGGCCACGTCACGGATGATCTTGCGCTGCCGGTCCGTCGTGGCGTACTGGATCACGCCGTGGCGCTTGTCGATCAGCAGCCACAGCAGCCACTCGGCTGGGACGTGCGACAGGTCGGCACCGACCGGGATGGCGTCCATGATCCGCACCGGCCAGGACTTGTAGTCCGGGTCGGGGAGGTTCTCGAACAAGCTGTCGATCAGCTTGGCGATCTGCTCGGGGATGCCAAGCAACTCGGGGTACAGGGCGTGCCTGCCCCGCTGGTCAGCCGGGACGCCGATGGATTCCAGGCTGCACCCAACGGCGCAACCCTTGCCGAGGTCAGCGTCCCAGTATTTGCCCCGCACGAAGTCGTCGTGCCGCTTGTGGTCCCGGAGGGACGTCATCATCGTGGCCTTCAGGGTCGGGTCATTCAGGTAGGCAAGCATGGTGTTCCTTTCGGTTGCGGACAGGTCAGTCACGACAGCTCCCGCTCGGCCTGCTCGGCGTTGCAGATGTCACACCGGCACCCGGCGTCGTAGCTGGACTGCGTGCCGTGGCCGTCCATGACCTGCGCCCGCTTCTTGGCCTCCCGGTACGCCCGGTTCCACTCGGCCACCTTGTCCCGGTTGGCCTCGTAGTACGCCCGATGCCGCTCGGCCCGGTGCTCGTCACACGTCACGGGCGGGCGACCTCGGGTGGTTGGGCGGGCCAGGGGGACGCCGCAGACGATGCACGTTCGGTCACTCACCATGCGGCGCAACCGTTGGGTGTCGGTGAAGGGGTGGGGTCAGTCACGGTCGTCTCCTCATCCTCGGACAGCTCGCATCGGAAGCACCCGGGCACCTTGGTCCGGTGGTCGTGGTCAGTCACGGTCGTCTCATCGGGTCCGTCGTGGGCAGTTCACGGTCGTCAGTCACCATGCGGCGCATCCGTGTTGGTGGTGAACCTCATCTTCTGCCCGCACGAGCGGGAACAGCACACGACATGTCGAGCTATTGGTTTGAAGATTGCCCCGCATGTCGGGCACACCTTCGTGGGGATCGGATTCGCCGGACGGACGCCACGCTCCCGATTCCACTGCATCGACCGACTGCGCAGACATGTTCGACACGACCGGTTGCCGTTCGGCCGGATGTAGGTGTTCTCCGGGGTGAACTCATGGCCATGAATGCAATGCGTGGCCATGGCGAGCTTGGCCGACGGGGCCGTGCCGCGCAGGATGTTCTCCTGGTGAGTCACTGGTTCCAGGTGATCGGGATTGACGCAAGCGGGAACCCTGCACAGGTGGTCGATCACCAGCCCATCTGGAATCTGGCGGATGAAGTGCTCATACGACCACCGGTGGGCGAAAGCGAACCGACCAGATGCGTGGAACTTCCCGTACCCGGACCTGTTCAGGCTGGCAGTCCACAGCCAGCAAGTCTCGGTTTTCTGGACCTTCGCCCAGAACCGTTCCTCGTCGTTGCCGTGGACCAGTAGAACGGGCATTGCTCCACTACGTCGGTCCCTGTCGTAATGATGCTTGCATCGCCCGCGGGCATACACTCGCCGGGCGCACCCATCATGCAAGCAGGTAACGTCTGCCATGTTCGACACCTCCTGAGGGTGTTGAGCCGGGTCCGGGGGCGTTGGCGCGCCGCCCGGACCACTTATTTCCTGCATGGATACTACCATGATCCGTTGCATCTTCCCTGGTCCGGGGGCGTTTCTTGGATCTTTTCCGCGATGTTGACCTGCTCCTGGGGGGTAGCTTCCCCGGCGTTCGGCGCATACTGCTGACCGCCGTAGGCATCCCATGTCGTGTTGAGCATTCCGAGTCCTCCGCTGTATACGGGACCCTCCATTGCCCAGTCCGACCCGGTTTCACACTGAGCGGTCATCGCCCACGCCGACACCGTGTCGTACTCACCCGTCGAGCCTGTCGTCGGAGCGGTGGGAGTGGTCACCGTGGTCGTCGGCGGCGGTGAAGATATCGGTGAAGGCGGCGGTGAAGGCGGCGGTGAGGGCGGCACGGTTGTAGCAGATTCCCTTGCCGTGGGTGCGATCGGTGCGCTCGGGGTGACCGCAGGCGCAGTGGCGGGGACGGTGGACGGAGTTGACGGCGTGGAGGTCGACGTCGGCGACCGGAGCCATCCCACTGAGGTCGGCACCGTGTAGCGGGCCGGGGCTGGTGTGGCGCTGAGGGTCGGTGTGGCGGTCCATGGTGCTCCTGCAAGGAAGAGGATGACGATGACGAGTAGGGCGGGGATGATGGGGCGTCTCATGTGGGGTGACCTTCCGTGGGTCGGGCCCGGGTGGGCCTCTCGTTCTGGTTGGTGGACCCCACTGGTGCATCTACGGCCCCAGGTCGGCAGCGGGAAGGCTGGGCGACCCTTGCGGTCAGGCGTGGGCTATGCGGCGGGTGGCAGTGTCCGGGTGGTGGTTGGTCAGGGGCGGACCTCCCCGTCGAGCACGCCCCCACCAGCCGGCGCCATGCCGTGGTCGCCAGTGGCCTCGGGGGGACGAGGCCGTGGGCTGTGACCCCGAGGGTCGGTGCCCGCACGCCCGTGGGGTGGCGCAGTTGGCGGGTCCGACTGGCTAGCCGGGCTGGCGGGGGCGATCTTGCGGCCGTGCTCCTCGTCCAGGACGTGGAGCAGGGCACGGAGGTGGTCCATGTCGGCCGGGTCGCCGCTGAGAACGGCACGGGCGGAGAACTTGAGCGCGCCGAGCTCGTAGTGGGCACCGCCGTAGCCCCGCTCCTCGGCCTCGGCGAAGTCTCGACGGATCCGCGTGATGAGCCGCTCGACTCGCTCGGTGTCGATGGGGCTCACTTCGGGCCCCGGCTTCCGAGGAGGAAGGCCGTGACGAACATGCCGAAGCCGAAGCCGATGAGGCCGAAAACGGCGGCGAGGAGGACGATGGTCATGCCCGTCCCCCGCCGTGCCGGGGAGTGGAGTCCAGGCCCTCCCCGGCACGGTGAGAGTCGCCCTCCCGGTCGCCGTGGGCGGCGACGCCGGGGGAAGAGCCGGCATGGACGGGAGGGGCGAATGTGTCGGATACGAGTCCGAACTTCTTGAACAGCGGGATCGTGTAGATCCGCCACTGCTCGAGGTCGTGGTGCGGTGCCGTGGTCAGCTCGCCCTCCTCGCACAGGCGACGGATGGCGGCCCACGACTCCCCCACTGCCCGGGCGGCCTGGGAGCCGTTGAGGATGAGCGGGAGCTGCTCACCGGTGATCGGGTGGGCGACGGTGGTCATGATGCGACCCGGTCTGCCGGCGCCGATGACATCGGGAACAGGACCTCGATGTTCGTGCCGAGCGCCAGGGCGATGGCCCGCATTGTGGACACCCGGGGGTTGACCTCGCCCCGCTCGAGGCGTGAAACGGCCTGCTGAGTGATGTTGGCCAACTTGGCCAGCTGGACCTGGGTGATGCCCAGCTCTGTGCGGCGCTGGAGGACTCTCGTCGCCCAGGAACGCTCTCGATCTGCTCGCTCTGCTCCGGTCACGCCGTTAGTTGTACAACACAACACCAGGGATGTCAACAGCGTAACTACAACACAACTAAGAAGTGTTAGGCCCTGGTAGTGGCCCCAGTGGTACAACTAAGGGGTGTTTGGTGACTGGCTCGATGAGGCCATCAAGGCAAGGAAGCTCACCCAGACGAAGATCGCTGCCGCGTGCGGTGTCAGCCAGCAGGCCGTGAGCCACTGGGTCAAGAACGACCGCACCCCGGCCGCCGACAGCTTGCGTCCGTTGGCCAAGGCGTTGGACATCAGCGCCGACGAGCTCCTCGAACGGATCGACGATGGGAAGGTCAGTCCACGACCCGCAGGTGACAACCCGGCCGTCGCCGACCTTGCGGACCTGCTCCGCCGGGTCGAGGCCCTTGAGGAACAGGCACGCCGGGGAGCATGAGCCTCTCCAGCTCTTCGATCCTTCGCTGGAGCGTCTCCACCAGGTCCCTGTCTTCCACTTCGGGGTCTCCTCGGTCGGGCCCCGTGAGCCAATCGGGGCCGACCCCCTGGCCGGCTGCTCGGACGGTAGCGACGGGGTGTCACAGTCGCTACCGGGCCGCGGCCAACCGCCATTCGTGGCGAATCGTCGCTTCCTGACGATGCGCTCACTGGCCCGGGACCAGGAGGCGTTCGACCGATTCTCCGCTGCCGTCGAGCTGCCACTCACGATCCTCGCCCTGCTGTGGCTCCCGGTCCTGGTGCTCCCGTACGTCATGCACCTCTCCCCCGAGGTGACCGACACGTTCGAGGCCATCGACTACTTCGTCTGGGCCGCCTTCGTCGTCGAGTACCTGACGAAGCTGTACCTGGTCCCGACCCGGAAGGTCTGGTTCCGGCACAACCTCCTCTCCCTGGCAGTCATCGCCCTGCCTATGCTCCGGCCACTCCGGGCCGCCCGGCTTCTCCGACTGCTCAACCTCGGCCGGGTGGGCGTCGTCCTGGCCAACGCCCTCCGGCGGTCGAAGGAGATGCTGACCCACAAGGGGCTCCACTTCGTCCTGCTGACCGTGCTCGTCATCATCTTCGTCTGCGCCGGCCTGGTGCTCTCGTTCGAGTCCCACGCCAAGGGATCGAACATCCACTCGTTCTCGGATGCCCTCTGGTGGGCGGTGGTGACCGTGACGACGGTCGGCTACGGCGACAAGTTTCCGGTGACAGCCGGCGGCCGGGGCGTCGCCGTCGTGCTCATGATCGTCGGCATCGGGCTGATCGGGGTCCTCACCGCCACGGTGGCGAGCTACTTCGTGGAGCAGTCGAACGACGAGGACACCGCCGACGTAGTGGCCAGGCTCGACCGCATCGAGGGGATGCTGGCCCGGCTCATGGCTGAGCGAGATGAAGCGCCTGACGGCCGGGCCTTGCCCTAGTCTCTGCCCTAGTTTTCGGAATCGAACTCGGAAGGATCAGACATAGGCGAGCGCCGTTGACCTGGGAGAATGAGCGATTCAGAAGGGTACGAACCGACCCGGACGACCTCTAGCACGGACTCTTAATCCACAGGTTCTGGGTTCGAATCCCAGGGGGCGCACCAGGTCAGAGGGGGTAACGGGGTCGGACATCCGACCTTCTGCCCTACCCCCGCCCTAGTATGGGCACCATGAGCGGCGAGGAAGCCAGTCCGGGACTTCGGGAGACGGGCATCCGTGAGCGGTCCCCCGGCTCGTACGAGCTGCGGGCCTACAACGCCGAGAAGGGCCGCCAGGAGACCACCACCTACGTCCACTCCCGGCGGGAGTGGGGCGCCGGAATCCGCACCGCCCGGTCCCGGCGGGCGCAGCTCGTGGCCGACATTGCCGCCGGCAAGTACGGCGGGTCGAAGGGGACGCTGGGCTACCTGGTCGACGCCTACATCGACCAGCGCGAGAGGACCGGCGCCAGCCCCACCACCATCAGGGGGTACCGGTCGATCGCTCGAGCGGTGGCGGCCGGGCCCGGGCCGAAGAAGCTGGACAAGCTCTCGTCCCGGGATCTCGACGGCTGGTACGCCGACCTGATCGCCGGGGAGATGACGCCGGCCACGGTGCACCACCACCACCGCCTCGTCTTCGCCGCCCTGCGCCAGGGGCGGAAGTGGGGCTGGGTGGCCTCGAACACTGCCGAGCTGGCCACCGTCCCGAAGGTGCCCCGGTCAGAGCTCAAGGTGCCGCCGCCGGCCCGGGTCGTCGCCCTGATCGACCACGCCGAGCTCTCGCGGGCCCCGGACATGGCCACCATCATCGTGACCGCTGCCCTGACCGGTCTACGCCGGGGTGAGCTGTGCGGGCTCAGGTGGTCGGACATCGACTGGCACGGACAGACCATCACCGTCCAGCGGTCGGTCTGGCAGGCGGGGAAGGACTGGGGCGTGAAGGACCCGAAGAGCCACCAGGTGCGGGTGATCCCGGCCGGGCCCCGGGTGCTGGCCGCCCTCACGGCGTGGCGACTCCGGGCCGAGCGAGAAGCCAGGGCCGCAATGGTGGAGGTGGCCGACGACGCCTATGCGTTCGGTCCCGACCCCGACCAGGCGGTGCCGAAGATGCCCGACGTGATCAGCCGGCGATTCCGGCTGCACTGCCAGGCCCTCGAGGAGGTGACGGCAGAGGAGGCGGAAGAATCCGGCCGGGCAGTGACGGTCGCCGACCGCTGGCCCTACCGGTTCCACGACCTCCGGCACTACCAGGCCACCGAGCTCATCGCCGCTGGGCTCCCCATGGTCACCGTGAGCCGGCGCCTCGGCCACGCCAAGGTGTCGACGACCAGCGACATCTACGCCCACGACACTGACGCCAACGCCCTCCTGGCGGCCGGAGCGCTGGACTCCGGGCTCGCCCGGTAGGCTGCTCCCGGAGCCGGCACGCCAAATCGAACCTCGAGGGTTCGAGAAGGAGGTGCATGATGTCCAAAGGCTCAGCCAAGAAGATCGCCGTGGCCACTGTCGCAGTGGCGATCGTCGAGCGGATCGCTTCGACCCGCCCGGGCGACGGATGGTTGGAGATCCGCCGGGCCGCCAGAATCGCGGGTCTCGCACTGATGGTGGCCGGGCGCTCGACCTATAGAGCGATTCCCGACGAATAACCCCGGACGCGACGAAGCGCCCCGACCCATCACGGGCCGGGGCGCTTCGTCTCTGGTGGCGGGGGCCGGAATCGAACCGGCGACCTCCGGGGCATGGACCCGGCGAGCTTCCTACTGCTCCACCCCGCTCAGATGTTCCACCGATTGGTCATTGCCTTGCGGACCCCGTCCACCACGCCGATGGCGAAGTAGACCGGGCCGAGCAGCGCCACGGCGGCGTAGAACGCCAGCCGCTTCACTTCGGCGCTGGGATCAGCCCGACGACGAACTGTACGATCCCGGCCACGGCTGCTGTGATGGCAGCCAGGATCAGGGCGACGACCGACGGCAATGAGGTGATGCCGGCAGCGCCTCCGACGAGCTGGGCACCGAAGATGCTGAGGAAGGTCACGAGAACCGAGACGAGGAACTGGTAGCCGGCGGTATTCACCTTCAGTGTGATCCCGAGCACGTTGTATGGGGTTCCGACCACCGGTGCCGGCAACGGCTGCGGTACGGGGATGAGCCCGAGCATGACGTGCGCCACGGCAGTGACCCCAGCGGCGGCCGCCGAGGTGAGCAGTGCGATCAGGGCTGGGATCGACACGACGTGGGTGGCGCCGGCCACCAGCTGCGCCCCGAAGGCCAGCAGGAAGATGGCCAGGTAGTGAGCGATGACCTGCGAGGCCGCCGGGGAGAACCCCGGGATTCGAAGGGTGGTTTTCATGGTGTTCCTTTCGGGTGGGCCAGCTGGTAGGCGTGGATGGTGTCGATGCGAGACGACAGCCGGGCGCACTCCACTGGGGAGACGGCGACCCGGAGCTGGTTGTCCTGTTGGTCCTCACCACTGTCGGACCAGTTCGTCGAGCCATCGAAGAGCACGGTGCCGTCGATCACCCCCGCCTTGAGGTGCATGATGCCGCCCTTCTCCGACGTCCCGACGCTGATGTCCGTCGTCGTGAGCCCGGCCGCGGCCAGCAGCTCCTTCTCGTGCGCCCCGGATGCCTGGGACCTGTCCAAAGTGAGGCGCACGGTGATGGCCGGGTCCTTCATCGCCGCCACCAGAGCGGCAACCAGGGACGCGTCGTCGAAGCCGTACATCGCCACGTCGATCGACTCGCTGGCCGAACTGATGACCGCCATCAGGACGCCATGGACGTCGTCGACCGGCGAGTAGAAGGTGCGGACGTCGGTCGGCCATTCGGGCGGGAACGGCTCCGCTGCGAACTGGTCGAGTGTCGACAGATCGGTGAGCGGGCTCACTGCAGATCAGCGATCACGGCCCAACATGTGATGGCGCTTCCGACCGTGGTCCAGTAGCCGTACTGCTGGTAGATGTTGCTCGCCCACTTCGACTGCTCCTCGAGCGTGCCGATCGACGACGGCACCTCCGGGTCCGAGGCGTTGCGGATCGACAGCCATGCCGGCGGATCCGTCAAGCTCGACAGCGCCAGCGGCAGCGTGGCGTCGTCCATCTCCTCGGTGTGGGCCTGGGGGTCGTCTTTCACGACCCCGTAGCTGTCGTCGGTGTCGTCGAAGCCGAAGTAGTCAACGGTCTCGACGTCGCCGGTGTTGTCGGAGATGAACACGATGACCGGGATGCCGTTGTACGTCCGATCCCTTGGCGTCAGGTGGTCGGGGAGCTGCGCCGCGTTGATCTGGGCCAGCGATGTCCGGGCCAGCTCGAGGTTCGGTCCGGTGGGGGTGAAAGTGTTCATGAACCGCTGCTGGGCCCACGGCTTGCCGGCGAACGTCTTCGTGCAGTTGAACTTGGCCGAGTTGCAGATGAAGACGTCACCGAGCTCCGTGGTCATCCCGATGCCGCCAGCCGTCCCCGTGGTGATGACGAGGGACGGCTGCACCTCAGCGACCATCTGCGCCCACAGCTGAACGATCGGGGCCGATGCCCCGTCCGTAGCCAGGTGAAGCTGTGAGTGGACGCACAGGACCCGCTTGGAGCCGATCTGGGTCAGCTGGTAGGTGGCCATGCACTCGGCGTCCCGGGCCGGTGATCGGCCGGTCAGTTGGGGCCGGTAGGCGTCCCAGTGCTCGGCGTACTTCGCCCACCCGTAGACCTGGTGGCCCGGCGTCAGGATGTCGGAGAGGGCCTGAGCCTCGGCAGCGGTCCAGGTGACCACGAGAACGTCGGCCTTCGGCAGCGGGACCGACGGGTCGACCGGCGCCATGTCGATCGGCGTCGGGGCGAGCCCGGCCGGCCAGGGGATCGGCGCGAGCTGGTCCTGGGCAGCTGCTGGCGCCGTCAGGCGCTCGAGGAGGGCGTCGGCCATGGTCACGCTCCTTCGGGCACGTCGGTCGAGCGCCCGGTGTTCTGCACGTACGAGGTGATGTCGTTGAGGACACCGGCCACCGGGTTGTTGTCGGGGTCGGTCGTGTAGAGCCCAAGGATGTCGGCTATCTGGTCGAGTGCCTCGGCGTCATCCCAGATCCGCTCGCCCATCACGCCACCTTCAGGTAGCCGTCGATCGCCGCCAGGTCGAAGCCCCGGGCGTCGCCGCCCTTGGTCACGAAGGCGGGCGGCACCACGGCGTACGCCTGGACCACGTAGGTGTGCCACCACTGCCAGGTGATGAGCACCGTCGACCCCCACGTGACGGCGATGACGCCCTTGGGCGTGTAGCCCACCGGGGCCACGCAGTGGCCGCCCTCGATGTCGTAGTCGGCCGGCGTGCCGGTCAACTCCCACACCCCGGACCCGTTCGGGCGGAACTGCTGCTGGGCTACCGCCGGCAGGTTGACGGCGATGTAGAGCCCACCGAAGATCCATACCGACTGCTTGACCAGCGTGGTGTTCTTCACGTTGACCGAGGCGAAGCCGCCGTTCTGGCTTCCGAAGAGCCCGGGCGTCTTCCACGGGGTGAGGACCTGTGGGAGTTGCAGGCCGGTGTCTGGGCCGCCGGTCAGCCCCAGGTAGACCCGGCTCACCACGACATCGCCGGGGTAGGTCCACGGCTCGTCCGTCACGGCCGCACCCGCCTGGTCGAGATGGACCGCACCGGCGATGGTGCAGTCCCCCAGGGTGTCGTTGTCGGCCATCGGCCACTCGACCTCCGGCGCAGCCACCGTGGGCGGCGGCACGGGGATGGGGGCGGTGGCGAAGCACTCCAGGTCGGGAACGATCGACGGCAGCGGGTCGTGGATCAGGCCGAGCTTGTAGCGGGGTTCCGTGTCGGTGGTGGTCATGGTTCTCCTCAGTGCTTGGTCAGTGCGGTTGCGATGGCGACACCCCAGACGGTGCCCATGAAGTTGGCGAGGCTGACGGCGCCGATGATGGTCAGCGACTTCCGGGTCCTCCACCCGTTGCGGATGATCTCGTCGAGGGCCAGGGCGGCACAGATCAGCCCAGCCACCCATCCGAGAACGTCGAACGCCCCGGCCACCGGAGCGTTCAGCCGGGCCTCGAACACGACCATGACCGTGCCGAAGATGTCGTTGGCGCACATCGCCACAAAGGCGAGCAAGGCAGTGACCCAGAGCGGCGTGGCTCGGACCTTCTCGGCAAGCTGGGTCATCGAGCGGCCTCGGCGATGTCGTGACGGTCGGCCGTGGCGGCGTCGAGCTTGTCCACGGCGGTCGATGCGAGGCGCGCCGTCTCGGCCTGTCTGGTCGCGACGCTGTCGAGCATCGACTGCAGCTTCTTCAGGTCATCCTTCACGGTGCTCCCGCCGTTGGTCGTGAACTCCGCCTCGATGACCAGGATGGATGCGTCCTGGTCCGACAGGTGCAGGTCGACGGTGGCGAACCGGTCGTCGATGGAGTGGAACCGCTCGATCATCGAAGGGATGGCCTCCGAGAATGAGGTCTCCGGGCGACCGATGATGGCCTCATGGACCCGGGTCAGGTGACCGACGGCCCGGACAATGGCCCACACGATGGCGAGTGCCACGGGGACGGCGATGACGATGCCGGCGACCTCGTACCACTCGGCGAGGAGGGCTGAGGCGATCACAGCTTGTTGTCTCCCCACCCGCCTCCCGGCGCTGCCGCCTGGGAGAAGATCCACGGGTTCCCGGTCGAGTCCTCGACGCAGATGACGTTGTTGCCACCGACCAGCGACACCTGCGGGACCTGGTCGGGGATGGTGGCCACGGCGGACGACACCGTCGGCGTGGTCGGGCCGATGATGACCTCGCTGCTCCACTCGCCGGATCCGGTCTTCTCCCACCAGTGGATCAGCTCGCCGTTGGCGACCTGGACCACGTCCTGCTGGCCAGACTTGAACGACAGACACGGTGAGACGGCCATGGATTCCTCCGGAGTCGGTGGGGCAGGTGGCTGGACGGTGCGACAGACGGTGGCGGCGAACTCGGCGGCGGTCACGTGGGCGATCGAGGCGTCGCACTTCCCGATGCCGGGGAAGTCGACCGGGCCGAGACCGGCCGAGACGTAGACCCCGTCGGTGTACTGCCAGGCGACGTGGGGGATCGTGGGCTCGGCGGTCTCGTAGCTGGCCGGCCAGGCCCACGACGGGGGCGGCGACTGCTCGAGCAGCGATGCCGGGCCGTAGGTGCCGACGTGCCAGCGATCCATCCCGAGCGTGGAGGCGATCAGCGTCGCCGCCTGCTCCCGCTGGACAGCGTTCGGGGTGCCTGCCCCTGGGGTCTCCTCCCAGTCGATGCAGACGGCATCACCGGGGAGCAGGGGCCCGAGCGTCTGGGTGAACGCCCCGACCTGCGGGGCGATGGCCTGGTCCGCCCGGAGCCCCATGTACCAGACCACGCACGTGAACCCCTGCGCCCGGATGGCGGTAATGCGCCCCGCCGGCACGGTGATGGCGGTGCCCCAGCTGATCTGGCACGCCAGCACCGGGTAGCCGGCCCGGAGGGCGGCGAAGTCGACGTCGGGCTGGTAGTTGCTGATGTCGGGGAAGACCAGGTCGGGCATCGCTCACCTTCCACTGTCAATCGGGCCCGGGCGGGCGTACCCTGGACGCATGAAGAACCTCAGTGCGGGACGTGCTGCAATCGTCGGAGCGGTGCTGATCGGAGCGGTGGCCATCGGAACCGTGGCGTTCGCCGCCGGGTCGCACTCATCGCCGCCGGTCCAGAAGATCGCCCTGTCCGACTCGACCACCTCGACCACGACCACGGTGGCCATCGCTCCGGCCACGACGACGACCCAAGCTCCTGTCCCGACCACCGTCGAAGCGCCCACCACGACCACAACGGCTGCTCCCGTGGAGAGCACGACCACGACCGTGCCGGTGGTGACGACGACGACGACCGATCCAAACGCGCTGCATCTGGCATCCGGTGGTGGCGGTGGTGCCGAGGAGGCACGCATCCTTGCTCAGGGCCCGCTGCCGATGTGTGACCTGACTGCATCGTGGCTGCCAGCGACCGGGTTCGTGGAGGGCAAGTACCAGGTGGCGCAGGTGGGCGACAGGGGAGGGTCCCAGCCGGGCGGCAGCTACTGCCTCGACCTGCCTGGTCAGTAGGGGATCACCACCAGGTTGCTCCCCGTGAACCGGACGGTCTGACCATTCGCGCTCATGTAGGCCATGGTGAACGTCACTGGGCCGGGCGTTAGCCCGGAGAACAGGGCGCTCCCGCAGGCGGTCGACTGGATCGACGGTGTGACCTCACTCCCACCAGGCAACGGCGAGACGGACATGCTGGCGATTCCGGTCGCGGCTGATGCCGCACCCGGGGACACGCCGATCAGGCCCTGCCAGTAGACCGTCTGGTCGATCCCACCGTCGATACCTATGATTGCTGAAGCAATGACCAGGGCCCGCCCGGACTGGCCCACCTGGACGGTGGTCGCCGGGCCGCTGGTGCCGTTGTAGATCCACGACTCGGACGTGGTGTCGAACTCCGTCGACCAGGACCCCTGCGACGGCGCCTGCACCTGGATGTAGTTCCCGTCGTTGTCGAGGTCGTAGACGGCTATGCCATAGTTCCCGTCAGGGAGCAGGCCGAACTGGAGCCGGGGGTTGCCGCTGTCGTCGGACACGAGCGTTCCCAACTGGGCAGGGATGGTGCCCGCTATGTACCCCGTCTGCATGACCACGTTGCCGACGGCGTCGGTCACGTAGGAGTTCTGCTGCGTCTCCAGCGCCCGGATGCGGCGTTCGATGTCCTGCTGGTTGCCGGCCCACTGGTCGGCCAGGGGGCGAACTCTCACGGCAGGCTCCTCACGACGGCGGCGGGCTGATCGGTGCGACGGCCGGCGGCAGGGACAGGGTGAGCACGTAGGACACGACGCCTTCGTTTGGGACCGTCACATCGACAGCAATGATGCGTAGGTAGGTGTCCAGTCCGCCCGCTTCGATCCACCGGGGGTCGGTGACCGCCACCACCCGCACGTCGTCCCCGGCCCGAACGTCGGTCAGGCCCGGGTTGCCACCGGTGCCGATGACGGGCAGCGTGACGGTGGCGGTGATGACCGGGTACTCCAGCCGGGCGGCATCCCCGAGGACCGCACCGTCCAGGGCGTCCTGCGTGTTCACGGCCGAGTAGGACTCGACAACTCCGGTCAGTGGCCAGCCTGCGTCGAGGGCGACGACGTCGGGTCCGTAGGTGTGCTGTAGTCCACCGCTCGAGGATGCCGTACCGAAGATCGTCAAGGCCTGGCCACTGGCGTCCTCCGGCCAGGTGTAGTCGATGCACGCATCGAGGTCGATGACGACCTGGGATGCCGGCCCGATCTTGCCCCTCCGGGGGTAGTCGATGTTCAGCGTCCCGACCGGCGTCGACCCCGGGCCGTCCGACCACGCCACGTCCACGCAGTAGTCGAACCCGATGTCGTAGCCGGCGCTGGCCATGTTCGAGATGATGGCGTCGATGGTCTGCCGCTGGGAGATCGGGAAGCTGGCGTTGATCTGGTCCTCGCTGGGGACCGTGCCGGTGACGCTGATAGCCATCCCGCTCATCATCACGTACGGGTTCTGGAGCACGTCGTAGGCGACCCGGGCGGCGATCCGGTTCCCCCCGGCCAGAGCGAACGGGTCGTTCCAATAGGGACCGCCGATCGGGCTGTAGGTGTAGTCCGCTGCCTGCAGCTGCGAGCCGAGGTAGCCCCACGTCTCCGTGCCCCCGAGCGGCACCACGAGGGGCGTGGCGGCCTTCTGGTAGGTCCTGGTCTCGATGAGCCCGCCCCAGACGATCCTGCCGTTCAGGTCGATCGCCAGGTAGGTCCGCCCCGGCCGGGATGCGGCGAAGGGGTGCAGGGCCTGGACGGCTGGATCCGACAGCGGGATCTGCCCGGAGAACGTACCGGAGCCGTTGAACCGGTTGCCGAAGGTCACGCCGGTCAGGGGGAGTTCGGCCAGCAACGTCATGCTCATGGCATCGAAGGCGAAGTAGGTGAACACCGCCGGGCCCGTGACCGGCTCGACCGGCGGAAGCGACCACCCGTCCCCGCCGAGAAGCTCCCGGCCAAGCAGGTCCCTGCCGAGCATTACACCACCGGTCCCTGGCCGGACCAGTTCGACTGGGATGCCTTGGACCAGGACCCGAGGGGTGGGCCAGATGCAGATACCGTCACAGGCTGACTAGCCATAGCACTCGGCCCACCGTTGTTGCTCACTGTCTGTCCGGTGAAGGTCTGCGTGGTCGAGGTCCCGGCCGAGTTCGTGACCGTCAGCGTGACCGTGTAGGTCCCACCCGCTGCGTAGACGTGGGTCGGGTTCTGGGCGGTCGAGGTGTTGGAGTCCCCAAAGTCCCACGCCCAGTCGACGATGGTCCCCGCTGGCGATGTAGATGTATCGGTAAATGCAACAGACAAACCAGCGATAATGCTGGTAAACGACGCCGTTGGTGCCTGGTCAGGGAGAAAAGTCGCATTGGGGTCACTGCGAGTATCGTCACTGTTTACCAAGTTCCACGTTGCGGTCTCATAAGTGCATAGGGGACCGTCTTCAACGGCGAATAGAACATGCTCTCTGTCAGGAGCAAACGATACGGAGTTGGTGTTCGGATTCAGGTCTAGTTCTTCAAATAGCAGAAGCCCAGCGCCGGGGAGAGACTGTGCGGTTATCATCGCCCCCCCACCGGTGTGCAAAGATGCAGTAGCAAGCCATTGGCCACCGGAGTCAATGGCCATTTGATTGATTTCCTGCAGCTCCGTCGGTGCTGTGAAGCTGCCCACAGCACCGGTCGAGATGTCAATGGGAACGATGGTGTCCGTTACGAAGCCATTAACGTACACCGTTGAGCTATCAGGGGAAACTACCATACAGTAGGTGTATGTAGTGCCCGATGCCACAGTGCGAATCAGGGTCCTAGTGGCAATATCGTAGAACGAAATGTTCCCCGAACTATTGTAGAAACCGACGATCAGTGTGCCTCCATCGGGGGTGATGGCGAGGCCAAACGCCTGTGGGCCTACTGGCAACGGAGTGCCTGCCGTGATAGTACCCGCCGTTGTGTCGATGGCATATGGATGGGCAGTGCCAGCAGAGTAGTCTGTTACCCAGACCGTCGATCCATCTGGGGAAACTGCAACGGCCCGTTGGTCGGGTTGAGTAACGTATGCGTCCGGCCATGCTCCGGTGGTACTAATCAGCACAACATGATTTCCATCCAGGGCGATGAAGGCTTTCCCGTCAGGTGTGGGCGCAGGATTCGTATTTATGTCTGACAAACTGGCACTGCCGTAGGCAGAACCAAAAGAGTAGGTATTGAGATCGAATGGATAGTAACGCTTACTAGAGTTATCCCAGACAACAGCAACGGCAGTAGTCATGATCAGACCCCCGTCAGGACGATCACGCCGGTCAGCGCACCGCCGGTGGCGGGTAGCGTGATCGACGTGGTGAGCCCCGCTGGTGTAGGCGTGTAGGACCCGAGGCCGTTCGTGGTGGACCAGGCCCCCTCCACAGCGAACGGGGTGGCGAAGGTGAACGTCTGCCCACCGGCGTCATCGAAGGCGTTGAGCGTGATCGTGTACTGCTTGAGGTAGGTGCCGGGGTTGACCTCAGTGAGCACCGCCGTCCCGCCCACTGACCCGGTGAGCGTGTGCGTAGCC
>Ga0302198_10002165_pt1 | contig 20816 bp, 19 predicted proteins | sample II_Bog_N2_2_FD_193521 | JGI IMG/M metagenome (GOLD analysis project Ga0302198, IMG submission 193521) | Peat permafrost microbial communities from Stordalen Mire near Abisko, Sweden - II_Bog_N2_2 | ecosystem: Environmental > Terrestrial > Soil > Wetlands > Peat | place: Sweden: Abisko... | reverse complement strand
CGGCCGACCGATAGAGGATCATTTGCGGATGCTCCTTCGAGAGCACCATCACCCCGGCCGAGTAGCAAAGATCGTGTTCAGAGGCGTTCGGTTGCGGCTTCTCGCTGACTCCGTGATAAAGAATCAGCCAACCGTGGCGGGTCATGATCGGGGGCGTTCCTGCGCCGATCTTGAGCCTTTCCCAGGGTGATACCGGAGTTGCCAACCGGTGATGGGAGGTAAACCTGCCAAGGCGATTGAGGTCATGTCCTTGCAGGGTCATTGGGCAGTAGGAAATCCAAATGCTCTCCCGATCGAGATCCACCTCGCGGGATGTCGGACAACAGGCAGTTTCCTCTGGTCGAGTGCCGGGGAAGAGCGGCCGATGAAGCATCGCCAGTTCCGGATGCTCGGAAGGATTTGGAATTGCAATTGGGAAGAAACTGGCATCTTTATCATCCACGTTGCCCAATTCTATGCCGTGCCAATGCGCATAGGTTGCGAGACCGAGACGCTCCCAATGAAAGAGATCCTCCGACATGGCAACGGCTATGCGCGGACCCTGGGGCGAAAATGCAGTGTAAGACATGATGTAGCGCTGAAGTGGTTCAACATAAGTGACGCGGGCGTCTTCGCAACCGCCGCCGCCGTCGGGTCGGCGCTCATAATCGGCTTCCGGCTCCAATGCAATGCCGAGCCTCTCGACGCCTGTTGGGTCGCCGACATCATTGAATTTCACTCGGGCGATTCCTACGCGCGAATAGTTTCCTTTCGCGACGAGTCGCGGGAACAAGTAGAGCTGACCGTCGGGACCGCGAGCGGCAGCTGGATTCAAGACGCCTTCCACTTCATTCGGATTGCCTGGCTCCGGCTCCATCATTATTCCCAGGCGTTGCAACTTGAATCCACTCATCGAGTCTCCTCGGTTTTTTGCTGAAGTTGCCGAGCTCACTTGTTGCCAAGGCAGGCAAGGATTGTCTTGATTACCACGTTGGTATCGTCCGGCCCCTTGACAGGAATTGAGACCACGCCTGCCTGCTCCGCCGGATAGTCGTTCCCGCCGGGGAACAAGGCATCCCCGATATAGACCATCTCGTTCAAAGAAATGTGGAGAGTGTCTTTCAGCTTTCCTATCCCGTAGGCTTTGTCAATGCCCGGCTTGGTAACGTCGATTGAGGTTGCACCGCCCATGCGGATAGAAAACTCAGGGATAAGCTTCTCCAGAATCGCCGTGATCTTCTTCCGCTTGGCAAAGTCGGGGTCCCACTTAACCTTTTCTTCCAATGGCGCCTGCTGGCCCAGCGCGGAGAATGTAACCTGACTTCCGCGGTCCTCAATCACTTCGCCCCAAACCTTTTTCGCGTGAAAGCCCGATTCACCTGCGGCCTTATTCAGAGAGTCGATGATCTTCTTTCTTTGCTCCGCAGAAAGATCCTCAGAATAAAGTTCCGTCCATTTCCGGTCGTATTGAAAGAACTTTGTCCCACAGGTCGGCAGCAGAGACAGATTCGCGAGATCGGCGTTATCGGGAAGATCGGCAAGAAGCTGTTTTTCAAACTGCTCCCACGCTCCTCCAGAGATCACTGCCACTTTGATGATGGCTAGAAGGTCGCGCAGCAGCCCCGCAGTCTCCGGCGCAAGAGACGACTTGCTGGGCGCAAGCGTACCGTCCAAATCAAACACAATCAGCTTTTTCATTTATCTTCCTGTCTGCGGTGCCGCTGCGCGGTTGATCTCTTGCACCATCAAGGAATCGCTATCTCCAGCAGGGTTGTCTCTCCGCTGGGTTGAAACGCGCATACTCCGGCCTCCGCCGGCAACAGCCAAACATCTCCCTTGCCAACCGAGTAGGGAATCTGGTTGTGTGTGACCTGGCCTGAGCCCGCGATGCAAACTAACACGCGCGGCTCTGCTGTAGCGCCCACGGGAAACGGGTCTTGGCCGATCAATCGACACAAGAGGAATGCAGGACAATCGAAGAGCCTCTCGCGCTCCACGGGCGTGCTCGTCTCCACGCGCGCTGCAACCAGGCCAGCATCGCTCGCTCCGAAATCGATGCAGGCAAAGGCATGGTCGACCTGTAATGGCCGCGATGCTTTGGTCCTGGGGTCGATATGGCCCCAATCGTAAAGACGGAACGTCACATCGCTGTTTTGCTGAACTTCAAAGACGACAACGCCATCGCCCAGAGTGTGAACTGTTCCTGCAGGAATGAAGACGGCATCGCCCGGCTTAGGATGAATGCACACAAGGTGGTCCGCAATGGTCTCGTCTTCAAGAGAACTCCGCAAGATTTTCTCGGTCGTCCCCGATTTGAGGCCGGCATAGATTTGGCTGTCCTTTTCAGCTTCAATTACAACCCACGCCTCGGTCTTTGCTGTATCTCCCGCTGGAATCAATTCGGGGTGCGCGTCGCTGGGGTGCACCTGCACAGAGAGCATCGTTTGTGCGTCGAGAAATTTCAGCAGCAGCGGAAAGCGGGTAAAGCGCGATGCGAGCTTGCCCATCAGTGCTTCTCGCGAATGCTCCATCAACTGTCCAAGAGACTGTCCCTTCAGCGGTCCATTTGCCACCAGACTCTGGTGGTCAGCGCGGTCGCTCAGCACCCACGCTTCGCCGATGGGATCACTGCCGGGCAGAGGCTCGGAAAGCGTTTCGCCCAGTCGTCTGCCGCCCCACAGCCTGTACTGGTAAATGGGAGCGAAACGCAGGGGATAGAGCGGCATCTGGCTCATGATTCGCTTCCCGAGCCCTGACTAAGAAGGCATCTGCTCATTTTGACCTCAGTTAGACCCACCGGCTAGGAGCGCAAATTACTGATGGTAACGCGGAACCCAGGCGAGGTCGCCGCTGAGAACATAGATCGCGATCGCCGCAGCCAGGAAGAATGCGCCAATCCAGAAGCGCCAGTCACGATGCATGCGCCGCCAATACGGACCCGGATCCGGCTCGCCGATGTCGCTGCTGTTTCCTTCCGGGTTGTGCTTGTTCCCTGTCATTTCGTCTCCATCGCAGCGGTGTATTCGCCGCGTCGTGCCGCCTGATTGCATTGCGCCCGATGAAGGAGCGCCTGCTGCGCAATCTGGACATTCGCGTCTTGCCCGTGCCATGCCTCCAACGCAGGCTGCTGGATAGCCCGAGAAAACGAGAAGGCAACCGCCCATGGCAGTCGCGATTTGAATCTTTCATTCATGGCATTCAAGCGAGCCGAAGCCAGTTCCGCAGGTTGGCCGCCCGACAAGAACGCAATTGCAGGAACAGCCGCAGGAACGGCTCGCAGGAAGCAGTTCACAGTGGCATCGGCTACGACATCCACTGTCTCCTGCGTGGTACAGGTCAATCCAGGGAGTACCATGTTCGGCTTCAGGATCATCCCTTCCAGCATGACTCTCTGCGCAAACAGTTCCTTGAATACCGTTCGCAGCAACTCGTCCGTGGTTTCGGAGCATTGATCCAGCGAGTGTTCGCCATCCATAAGAACTTCTGGTTCTACGATTGGAACCAGCCCGACTTCCTGGCACAGCGCCGCATAGCGAGCCAGAGCATGTGCATTGGCTTCAATGCAACCCCAGCTCGGGAGCCCATCGCCAATCGCAATGACGGCGCGCCACTTGGCAAAGCGTGCGCCCATTTGAAGATATTCCTGGAGCCGATCACGCAATCCATCGAGGCCTTCTGTGACCTTTTCACCTGGATGGGCGGCCAGTTCCCTGGCGCCTGTGTCCACTTTGATGCCGGGAATGATACCCGCATCAATGAGAACTTTGACAAAGGGTGTTCCGTCGGCCTTCTTCTGACGAATGGTTTCGTCGTAGAGGATTGCGCCGCCGATGAACTCCCCCAGCCCTGGCGTGGTCACAATCAATTCGCGATAGGCGCGTCGAGCTTCAACAGTCAGCGGAATTCCAAGTGCAGCGAAGCGCTTGTTGCACGTCGGATTACTCTCGTCCATCGCCAACAGGCCCTTGCCGTCAACAAAAAGAGCCTGCACTGTGTCCTTCAGTTGTTGTGTATTCATCTCAGGAATACTCCGATTTCGAACATTGTTTTTCGAGACTATCCTAGAGCGTCCGGCTTCCGTTTGTTTAGCCAACCGGCCCCACGCCTAACTGCCCAGTCTGAGTGGGCGTAAGAGGAAGTGAAGCTTCGCCCAGGCCGCCAATCGCAGCGCCCCTTGTTGCTCTTTCCTTCATCGCCTTTTCCTCGCCAAGACCCATGGTCAATGCCGTTAATCCGGCCAGACCGCCTAACTGCATCGATTCCACAGCTGTGCTGGGGACAATCACGATGGTCGAGTTCTGCTTCAGTCCTTCGTACAGCATGTTCATTGCTCTTAGATGCAGGGCGACAGGATTGTTCAAATAGGTCTTGGCCGCTTCGCCGAACTTCTCGGCCACCTGGCGCTCGGAGTCGCCCAGAATCACGCGGGCCTGGCGTTCTCTCTCCGCCTGTGCCTGCATCGACATAGCGTCTTCCAGAGCGGAAGGAATCAAGACGTCCTTCACTTCGACAGAGATCACGTTGATGCCCCAGGGCTCGGTCCGCACATCGATGATCTTCTGCAAGTCCACGCTGATCTTATCCCTGCCCTCCAGCATGTCGCCCAGCATCGTCTTGCCAATTACATCGCGCAAAGCCGTCTGCGCAGCCCAGTTGATTGCACTCTGATAGTCCTGCACATCGAGGGCGGCCTTCTTCGGATCGATGATCTTCCAGAAGAGGACGGCATCGACATCCACCGGAACCGTATCCTTGGTCAGCGTCTTCTCCGCCTTGAATGAGCTTGTAAGCACGCGTGTATCGAGCCAATAAGGGATGGATTCGACAATCGGAATGATCATGAACAATCCCGGCCCTTCAAGGGAGCGGAACTTGCCCAGGCGCAGGACAACAGCCTTGCTCCATTGATCGGCAACCCGAACAGCGGACGCAGCGATGTAGGCAATCGCAAAGGCGCAGGCAAGAACAACAATGGCTGTCCCGTCGGCCGACATGCGGTGAAAGGTGTAGGCGACCGCTGCGCCAATAGCGAGGATGATCGCGAAGATGAGTGCCGGGAACGAATTGTTTTGTCTCATGATGATTGCCTCTCGCGCCGCAACGCCTGCGCCAGGCTCATGAAAGTCTCGTCAGAGCCCTGCGCTCACGCCGTGCGACGGTGTTTGTCCTTAGACGAGAGCGGGCTCGCCATGGACGGTGTAAGAGCTGTGTTCCGTTCCCGCCAGGATGTCCTTCGCCTTTTCCACTGCGTCGGGAGTTCCGTGAACAACGAGAAGGAACTTGTCGGTCTTCAGCGCCACGTCGTACTTGAGCACGCTGTCTTTGGGGATGCCGATGCTCACCAAACCTGCGCCCACAGCACTTACGCCACCCACTACAACCGCGCCCTCAAGGCCCGCGATGATCCATCCGACTAACGGACCAGCTACCAGAATTGGACCGATGCCCGGAATGGCGAATGCGGCCGACCCAAAGAGCAAGCCCCAGAAGCCGCCCCAGAACGCTCCAACCTTGCCCCAGTACTTCATACGGTCGCCGGCGTTGTAATAGCCCACCACATGTTCGTCGGTGTGCTGATTCCTTGCTGCGATCGAGAGACTCTTCATGTCCACGCCGGCCTCCTGCAATTCCTTGATCGCATGTTCGGCCTGCTGGTGGGTGTCATAGATCGCCACTATAGAATTTGTGATGCTCATTGCTTTCCTTCTCCGTCCTTTTGTGTTGGTCAAAGTGAATGCAGGCCACAAAGCCGTACCGGCGGACGCGATTGAAATGACCGCTTGCGAAGGCGCCCGGACGAGTAACTTCCAGGAGACCTGCACAGGCCAGAAACAGAGCAAGGGAACTGGGCAAGAGAACTGGCAGATTGAGTCTCGCAGTTTGCATACGGGGAGTTCTGGTCAATTGAGGACACGCAATTGCCGGGGAGTCTATTGACCTGGTGACGCTGGCGGCGGTGCTCGGCCACTCCAGAATCCAGATGGTGCTCCGCTGCGCTCACCCCACGCAAGACCACCAGGTGAAGGCCATGGAACAACTGGAGCGGTTTAACGTAGAACCGCAGTCACATGGGTCGAGTAGCGCCGCCCGAGATTTGGAAGACAACCGGCCATGACTCTGTGAAGGCGGAAAAGGGGGACAAAATGCAAGTAGTCCGCACAAAAGTCCCCATAGGGGCAATTGCGGTCTTCGATGAGTTTGCTTGTAAGTTATTGAAAAGTTTGGAGGCGCGGGCCGGGATCGAACCGGCGCATAAAGGTTTTGCAGACCTCTCCCTTACCACTTGGGTACCGCGCCTTGGCAGGGCTGCCTTTATTTACTGCTTTCGCTCCACACCGCCGTAGCCAATCCGGGATGTACCGGAGGGCGGTTTGGAGCGGGAGACGAGATTTGAACTCGCGACCCTCGCCTTGGCAAGGCGATGCTCTACCACTGAGCTACTCCCGCTTGTTGCAGAACTAAGTATACCGGGGCGGGCGAAATGCGGTCAAACCAACCGCGGCCCGGAAGACGGTTCGGATTGAGCGGCTTGCACGGGGGGCATGGTAAGCGGCGGCATCTGACCGTTGCCCCTCTCTTCGCGCACAATCTGGCCATCGCGCATGTAGAGGATGCGGCCGGCAACGGCAGCGGCCTCGGGGTTGTGGGTGATCATGAGGGTGGTCTGACCGAGCTCCTGATTGGAGCGCACCAGCATTTGGAGCACTGCTTCGGAGTTCTTTGTGTCAAGGTTGCCGGTGGGCTCGTCGGCGAGAACGATGGCAGGCCGCGTAACGAGCGCGCGGGCGATGGCGACACGCTGCTGCTCGCCGCCGCTCAACTCGGAAGGACGGTGCTTAAGGCGGCCCTGAATCGAAAGAAGGTCGCTGAGATGGTCGAGGTAGTTGATGTCGAGCGGGCCTTTGCGGCCGCTCACGGCCCAGGCGATCTCGATATTGCCCATGGCGGAGAGGGTGGGGAGCAGATTGAACTTCTGGAAGACAAAGCCGATGCGATTTTTGCGGAGGCGGGTGCGCTCAGCATCGTCAAGAGTGGCGAAGTCGACGCCATCGATGACGACGCGGCCCTGGGTGGCCTGGGTAAGGCCGCCGAGCAGGTAAAAGAGCGTGGATTTTCCTGAGCCGGACGGTCCGACGATAGCGACAAACTCGCCGGGCTGAACGCTGAGGGAGATGCCCCGGACGGCAGTCACTTGAAGGCGACCCGCGGCATAAACCTTGACCAGGTTTTCGGCGAGGATGATGGGCGAAACGGGATCGGACGGCACCTGTCCATTGTAAATGCGACGCAAGAGCGGTTGCTCCCATAGAATGGTTATGCACCAATCTCAAAAGCAGGAACCCAGTAAATGACAACCGATTTGAAGTCAAAACTTGCCACCAGCGTTGAAGCGGCCGCCGCAAAGGCAGGCCTGGTCCTCATCTCTTCCAGCCAGGGAACGGATTTTCACGGGAAGCCTACAGCCGTGTTCGAGCTTGGACTGCCCGCGGGGGAGACAGCGGGACGCACGCTGAAGCTTGAGCTGAGCGAAGCATTCGATTTCGACAAGGCAGAGATGCTGCCGACGATGACCTCTCACCTTGCGGGTGAGGCGAAGAGGCTTAAGAATCCGCGGCCCGATTGCTACGTGACGCTTGGCGGGTTGCCGATTGCGTTTGGGAAGTTTGAGTGGCCGTTCCACACATCCACTTCCGGTGCGGACACTTACATTGTGCACGGCGAGATGCATCTGGCCGATGGCGGCGCACACAATCTGCATGCCAAGGTGGCGGCGGCGGTGACGCTGACGTTTGCGGAGATTGTACCGGCGATGGAGCAGCCCTTTGCGGAGACGTTTGTCTACAACGCGATCCGCAAGACGGTGGACTACGGTCAGCTAGAGTTTGTGAAGAGCGGCAACCGCCAGCCTGTGCCTGTGACCACGCGCTACTACAGCCGCTGGCAGAAGAGGTTTGTGTTTACCGAGACGGACGACGCGGAGCGGCTGCGCTACCTGCTGTCGAAGGTCTATTGGCTCTCTGGCGTTCTAGGTGAAAGCAATCCGGTGTGGATTGCCGATCCGCGCGACGCGCAGTACCTGAACACGACCGAGGCTGACCTGCTGCGGATGGCGGGACACGAAGCGGGCGAGGGGTTGATGGTGGTGGAGGGTGAGTTCGCCGCCGCAACGCCCAAGCTGATGGAGCGGGCTGCAGACTACCAGGCGGCGCTCGAGGCGGCGCTTGACTTCACCAAGCCGAAGTTCAATGAATCGATGCGGTCTGGCCACGCGAACATGTAATGCCGCAGTCGAACGTGCAGCGCCTTGATTGGGCGGGCCCGTTTTTTACAGTGAGCCTCCGCAGGACGAGCAGAACCTCGCCCCGGCGGGGTTTGTCTGGCTGCAGCGTGTGCACGCACTGAGAGTGCTGGGCTGGGACATTGCAGTGGGTGGCACGTTCACTGTGACGTTCAAGGGCTGGCCCCAGGCGGGCATTGGCATGCCCAGCGCGGCGGCGATGCCGGCGGCCTGAATGGCGTTGAACTCGCGCACACGGCCGGGCATGAAGAAGCACTCGATGAAGCCGAGGATCCAGGTGATTCCGGTCCAGGAGAAACACAGGTAGAGGATGCCCAGGCCGGTGCGGCGCAGATAGAAGTGGTGCACGCCGAAGCCGCCGAGGAAAAGGGCCAGGAGAACGCCGACAACCTCGTCGCGGCGGACAGCCTCGTAGTGCTGGTAGAAGATGGCTTGCGGGTTGGGATAGGCTGCGGTGGCCATGGTGGCTCTCCTCGGGTAAGGCCCGCTCGGTACAGTGATTGGCGGGCTCTGCGATTCAGATTACACAGTCAGGATACGCAGTTGGGTGGAGGGTGGTTCCCGAGGGCGGATCCTGGACTGGCTTTCGGAGCGGGTTTCAGACGGCGCATGGTGTGCAATGTGAAGCAGCGCGGCGGTCGGGGCGATGGATCAGAATGGACAGATGGATACTCGATTGAATGCGGCGATGGGGGGGAGCTTTGCAATTGGCGGCGACCTGACCGTGAACAGGCTGGGCTACGGAACCATGCGGCTGGTGGGCGAGGGCGCGTGGGGCGAGCCGGATGACGCGGCCAATTCGCGGCGGGTGCTGCGGCGCGCGGTCGAGCTGGGCGTGAACCTGATCGACACGGCCGATGCTTACGGGCCAGAGATTGCGGAGCGGTTGATCTGCGAGGCGCTGTGGCCGTACCCGGCGGGACTGGTGATCGCGACCAAGGGCGGCATCACGCGGCAGGGTCCGGCAAAGACGGAGTACGTTGGGCGCGCAGGCTATCTGATTCAATGCGTGGAGATGAGCTTGCGACGGTTGAAGCTGGACTGCATTGAGCTTTACCAGTTGCATCGGATCGATCCGCGGACACCGATTGAAGAGAGTCTCGGAGCGCTGAAGCGGATGCAGGAGCAGGGCAAGATCCGGCACATCGGGCTGAGCGAAGTAACGCCGGCAGAGATTGAAGATGCTGGGAGAATCGTGAAGGTTGTGACTGTACAGAATCGATACAGTCTGGCGGACCGGCGCAACGAGGAGACGCTGGCGTACTGCGAGAAGAACGGGATCGGGTTCCTGCCGTGGTACCCAATGGCGGGCGGGAAGATGCTGAAGGCGGATCACCCGTCGGCGCAGGCGTTGGCTCGTATCGCGGAGAAGCATGGGGCGAGTGCGGCGCAGCTCTCGCTGGCGTGGCTGCTCAAAAAGTCGCCGGTGATGCTGCCGATTCCGGGGACGTCGAAGGTGGAGCATCTGGAGCAGAACGTTTCGGCGGCGGCAATCAGGCTGAGCGCAGAAGATTGCGTAGACCTTGATGGAATGTTTCGGAGTTAGGCTCTTGTCTGGATTGTCGGGCTGTCGGGCTTGATGCGTTTTTTCCTTCCTCTTCGTCGTCGTCCTCCGATTCGGTGTCTTCGAAGTCTTCACAGATGTCCAGATGGGGGCAGTTGCCACAATCCTCGGGTTCGTAGCAGCGGACTTTTTCGGGGGCAAGGTCGTCGCCATCTTTGGTTCGAGTTTGGGCCTCCACCCCGAACATGGGGAGGATATTGGTCTTGCGTTCGACGTTTTGGGAGGCGATCTGGAGTCCGTAGAGGATCAGTCCTGCGCGGCGCGGGTCGCTGCGGCGACCTTCGCTCAGGATGACAGCGTTGAGGGATTGAGGGTTGCGACTTAGCGAGGATGTGCAAGGGAGCAATTCCCTTCTCGGCGGGGTACCTGGCAGCGAGCGTTGCGGATTTTTTGATGGCCGGACGCATTTTTGGGGTGATATTCTGCGTTAACTCCAAGGGCTGTACGTCCAAGTGATATCGACCGGAAGCCCTTCGCCTCAACTCCCCCAACCTTTAGATCCCCCATCTAAGGAGATAGTCAATTGAATCGCAAAAGAGGAATGCAATTCCTTATCGTGGCCGCGGTGTTTTCAGTCGCGGCTCTGCATGTTCAGGCGCAAAACCTGCTCACCCGTCATGTGCGGGAGGCTGTTCGAACAGGCGAGGCGCCGGCGCTGGCAGAGATGCCGGGCGGCCAGACGATGCAGTTAGACGTGGTGCTGCCGTTGCGCGATCCGGCAGGGCTCAAGGCGTTTTTGCAACAGGTTTATAACCCGGGCAGCCCAATCTACAGGCAGTTTCTAACGCCGGAGCAGTTCACTGAGAGGTTTGGGCCGACGCAGGCAGACTACGACGACGCGGTGAGTTACCTGAAGGAGAGCGGACTCACAGTGGTTGGCGGAAGCCGCGACGGGATGGAGATCCAGGTCAAGGGACCGGTTTCGGCGGTGAACCAAGCGTTCCACGTGGTGATGCAGACCTACCAGCATCCGACGGAGGCGCGAACGTTTTATGGGCCCGACCGCGAGCCGACGACGGACCTGCATTTTGCTCTGTGGCATGTGTCAGGGCTGGACAACTACTCGATTCCGCATCCGATGCTGGAGAAGCGGAGCGACTACGCGGCGGCGCACGGGCTGACATCTGACGCGGTGGTAAGCCATGCGACGACGGGTTCGGGACCGTCGGCGTCGTACCTGGGCAGCGATATGCGCGCGGCCTACTACGGAGGCACGGCACTGACGGGTGCGGGGCAGAACCTGGGCTTGCTCGAGTATGTGGGGACGGATCTGGCCGATCTGAACACCTACTACAAGAATGTGGGGCAGACGAACAGTGTGCCTATTACGCTGCTGTCGACGGACGGGACGAGCACGAGCTGCGTGTACACGCGGGCGGGGGGCAAATGCGACGACACGGAGCAGACGCTGGATATGACGCAGGCTCTGGGAATGGCACCGGGACTGGCGAGCATGGTGGTGTACATCGGATCGACGGATACGGCGATTATCAGCGCGATGACTACGCACAGCCCGCTGCCGACAACGATCGGCTGCTCGTGGGGCTGGACGCCGGACGATCCGACCACGCTGGACCCTTATTTTCAAAAGATGGCGGCGCAGGGGCAGAACTTTTTTGCAGCGTCGGGGGACAGTTCGACATGGTCCGCGAGCAATGAGGCATGGCCGGCGGACGATGCGTATGTGGTAGCGGTTGGCGGCACAGACCTGGTGACGGCGAGCGCCGCGGGGCCGTGGAAGTCAGAGACGGCATGGGTCGACTCGGGCGGCGGAGTTTCGCCGGATGGGATTGCGATTCCGTCGTGGCAGCAGCTCTCCGGCGTGATCAACTCCAGCAACAAGGGGTCGACGTCGCTGCGGAACGGACCGGATGTTTCGGCAAACGCGAACTTCACGTTCTACACCTGCTCCGACCAGACGGCTTGCCTGGCGAATAGCTACGGCGGCACGAGTTTTGCGGCGCCGATGTGGGCGGGCTACATTGCGCTGGCCAACCAGCAAGCGGTGGCGAGCGGCGGGAAGACGCTTGGATTCATCAACCCGACGATTTACGCGCAGAACGTGACGCCAGCGTATGCGACGGATTTCCACGACATAACGAGCGGGACGTCGGGGAGCTACTCGGCGACGACGGGCTTTGACCTGGTGACGGGTTGGGGCAGTCCGAATGGAGCGGCGCTGATCAATGCGCTGGCTCCGACGAGCACGAGTCCGGCTTTCGCGATCTTCTCATCGCCTGGGTCGGTCTCTGTGGTGCAGGGCAGCAATGGAAGTTCGACCATTTCGACGACGGTCAGCGGCGGGTTTAACTCGGCGGTGGCGTTGTCGGCGAGCGGACAGCCCGCTGGTGTGACGGTGAGCTTCAGCCCGTCGTCGATTGCGGCTCCGGGATCGGGGTCGTCGACGATGACATTGGCTGTGGCGGCGGGCACGACCGCCGGCACGTACACGATTACAGTGACGGGAACTGGCGGCGGGATTACTCACACGACGACGGTGACCCTTACGGTGACTGCGGCGGTGGCGGGCAGCTTCAGTCTTTCGGTTTCGCCGAGTTCGGGGTCCATCAATCGAGGGACGACGGGCTTCGCGGTGGTGACGGTGACGGCAACGGGCGGATTCGATGCGCCGGTTACGCTTTCGCAGACCGGGCTTCCAAGTGGAGTGAGCTGGAACTTCAGTCCGTCATCTATTACGGGAACGGGAACGTCGGATTTCAACTTGACGGTTCCATCGAATACGCCTACAGGGACTTATACGGTCACGATCACGGGGACGAGCGGAAGCACTTCACATTCGACTACACTCACGCTGCAGGTCAAGCTTCATTTTGGATGAGGCTGCGGGGTTCGATTGAAAGAGCGAACGGATGGAGAGAGCCGCAGCGCTGGAAGGGGCTGCGGCTCTTTTTGCGGCGGCTTTGGTTGTGCGGGCTCGCGTTGAAGCAAGGGACTCGAGTTGGGCTGCGGGGATGAGATAGTCAGTTCAATCCGCTGCGAGAGATATTCGCTCCTGGAAGGCCAAGGCTAATCAGTAGCGCGGAATCGATCTCTGCCATGGTTTCCGTTGAGAGAGTGCCAAAGATCTTCTTGAATCTGCGCTGATCGACGGTGCGGATTTGATCGCATAGAGCGTAACTGTCTTTGGTCGTTCCGCCATCGCCCTTCTTGATCAGTACATAGATTGGCGAGGGTGCGAGGATGTGAGCCGCATCGGTGAGCGGGACGATGATGGTGGTTGATGCAAAGCGGTTGCCCACGTCATTTTGAACGACAACGCAGGGCCGCGAACGGCCCTGCTCGTGTCCCACTACGGGGTCGAGCGAAACCTCGACGACCATGCCGCGGAAGGGCTTGCCCGCCATCAGAATCCCTCACGGTCGATGTGGGCGAATTCTTCGGCCAATTCGAGGCCGAGGGATGCGTTTGCTGCGTAGGCGGCGGCAAGCTGCTGTTCGAACTGCTTTGCTTCCATGTCCGCGAGCAACTTTTCGACGGCGGTGCGGATGAGTTCGCTGCGGTTCTTGTCTAGTTCGCGCGCGGCCTGGTCGGCGCGCTTGAGGAGACTGGCGGGGAACTCGATCAGGACGCGCTCTTTGCGGAGAGCGGGGGGTGTGGTCTTACGGGTGCGGGTTAAGGGCATGGGGGCCTCGCGGATGGAGAAGTATAGCTACGATAATATATCAAACCATGTGTTTTTATATATACATAAATATATATTGAGTCATGAATTATGATTGATTCCACGAAAGGCAGTGACGGGTCATTCAACGCAGGAACTTCCCAGGAGCGATTGGTTGCGCTTTGCAGGGTGGTCCGCGAGTTCGAGGGATACAGAGATGCCGGGGTGAGGCAACGCGGGGCTGCTGAGGATTGAGGCCACCTACCCACCAACCGGCCTTCCCGCTCTTGCACACACCCTGTTTTCAAACGTCTAAATCCAATTTAGCGTCGATTTTCTGCGCAGAATACCATTTCGCTGTATGATTTTCCCATGCTATTGCGCTTTCGCTGCAAGAACTTCCGTTCCATCCGCGAAGAGCAGGAACTCTCCCTGATCGCCGCCAAGACGCGCACTGATGAGAGAAGTGAAAGCCTGATCGCCACCCCGTTTGAGGACCTGAAACTGCTTCGCTGCGCGGCGATTTACGGCGCAAATGCTTCGGGAAAGAGCAACGTATTAGCGGCACTTTCCGCATTTAGCGATATCGTCTCTGAGTCTCAGCGGCTTTGGAGGCCGAGCGGGCCGATTCCGCGGTACGATCCTTTCGTTCTGGACGACACTTCGAGCAACGACGCTTCGGAATTCGAGATTGTGTTCCTACTCGATTCCTCGATCTTTCGGTATGGCTTCCGATTCAACAGAACGACTTTCCTAAGAGAATGGCTTGTCGACGCGACCAGCCGAGACAAAGTACTTTTCCATCGGGAATCCGAAGGGGAAGATACCCAGGTCTCCTTTCCCAACAAAAACTTGATCAAGAGCGCCGAGGATGCAAGGCATTTGGAGGGCATTCGGAAAGATGTCAGGCCAAATAGTCTGTTCTCCTCCGCAAGCGCACAAAGAAACCATTTGCTCCTCACAAGAATCTGCAGTTTTCTAACAGATGGTTTTGATTCTCTGGGGAATTACCGAATAAGGGAACGTGCGGTTGCATCCTGCAGAGAGGAAGACCGTCGAAAGCAGGTCTTAGAAATGTTAAGGTTTGCGGACGTGGGGATCCGCGACCTCTCAGTCTCCTCGATGAACTTTCCAGAGCCTGATCCCCAATCCGAGGCAGGGCTCCGGCAAGCGTTCCCTGGATTGTTCCCTAATTCAGAGAAACTGGAGCCGCTGCCTCCCCTTAATTTCCTCTGGTTGAGCCACGCTGGGGCCAAAGACAGGTCCTACCTTCTGAAAGAAGTGGATGAGTCAGGTGGAACTCTTGCTTACCTGTCGATCCTCGGCCCGCTTTTGGATCGGCTGCGTGACGGGGGCCTCCTTCTCATAGACGAGCTGGAATCGAGTTTGCATCCCGCGTTGGCCCGGGAGCTGGTGCGAATCTTTAATTCGCCAAAGCTAAACCCCAAGGGCGCTCAAGTCATCTTCACGACGCATAACACCAATCTGCTTGACATGGGGCTGCTGCGCCGCGATCAGGTTTGGTTCACGGAAAAAAACCGCGAAGGGGCGACAAGACTATTTCCGCTGACGGATTACCAGCCGCGCACAAATCAGAACATTGAGGCAGGCTATCTGGGAGGCAGATTCGGCGCAATTCCTTTTCTTGACGAGCAGCTGTTGCGAGAGTCCCTCATCCCAAGTGAACCAGCGCAAACTTCTCTGGAATTCTCGAGCGAGGGGTAATTGTGGCTAGAAAGGATCGTGCCAGAAGGCCTGCCCGAAATCTCAAACAGGAGAAGCGCTTCCTAATTGTCGTGGAAGGGGACGTCACCGAACGGGAATATCTAGAAGCTATAAAGCGATCACGCCAAATGAAGAGCGTCGAGGTTCGCATTGAACATCGGTACACTGACCCAGTCGGCATAGTGAACGAAGCCAGGAGACTCGGTGGTGCTGCAAGGAAGGCCGAGCCGTTTGATGAGATTTGGTGCGTATTTGACGTCGAGGCCAAACTCACCCAGCAGACGCGATTTGGGTTACGTGACGCGCTGGATACCGCGCTTCGTGCTGGATTGAAGTGCGCGGTGTCTAACCCATGTTTCGAGATATGGCTGCTTTGGCACAAAGCAAATTGGAGCGCGTGGATAGCTTCAGATGCCGTACAAAGGCGCTGCGAGGAGCTTGGCATCACTCACGGAAAGGACGGAAAACATATTAGGGATGTCGGTTCTTTACTCCGAGACTGCTATTTGGACGCGAGGAATCGGGCGAATAATTCAGGGCAATTGCGGATCTTAAGGGGAGTTGCGAACGCCGATAATCAAGCACTTGAGGGGAATGAAACAGAAACGCCGGAGGACACGAACCCTTCCTCCGGCGTTCATAGACTGGTAGACGCGATCTGCGCGGCGTTTCCGGTACGCGAATAACTACATTTCTTTGACGCCTTCTACGAAGGCTTTTAGCTTGCGGCTGCGGCTGGGGTGGCGGAGCTTGCGGAGGGCTTTGGCTTCGATTTGGCGGATGCGTTCGCGGGTTACCTGGAAGCTCTGGCCGACTTCTTCCAGGGTGTGCTCGGAGCCGTCTTCGAGGCCGAAGCGCATCTTGATGACGCGCTCTTCGCGCGGAGTCAGGGTGCGGAGGACCTGGGAGGTGTACTCCTTGAGGTTGACGCTGATGACGGCCTCGCTGGGCGAGACGGCCTGGCGATCTTCAATGAAGTCGCCGAGGTGAGAATCTTCCTCTTCGCCGATGGGGGTTTCGAGGGAGATGGGCTCCTGGGCGATCTTGAGCACCTTGCGGACCTTGGCGACAGGGATGTCCATGCGGCGGGCGATCTCTTCGCTTGATGGCTCGCGGCCGAGCTCCTGAACCAACTGACGAGACGTGCGGATGAGCTTGTTGATGGTCTCGATCATGTGGACAGGAATACGGATGGTGCGGGCCTGGTCGGCGATGGCGCGCGTGATGGCCTGGCGAATCCACCAGGTTGCGTAGGTGGAGAACTTGTAGCCACGGCGGTACTCGAACTTGTCGACGGCCTTCATGAGGCCGATGTTGCCCTCCTGAATGAGGTCGAGGAACTGGAGGCCGCGATTGGTGTACTTCTTGGCGATGGAGACGACGAGGCGGAGGTTGGCTTCGATGAGCTCGCGCTTGGCCTGGTCGGCGTCCATGTCGCCCTGGATCATTTCGCGCTGGGTGCGCTTCAGTTCGACGATGGAGACACCGGCGTCGCCCTCGATCTTTTCGAGGTCGGCCTTGCAGTTTTTCTGCTGGCGGCGGTACTCCTTTTTGAGCTCCTCACTCTTGCTGGCGTCGAACTTCTGGTCGAGCGAGCGGATCTGGCGCTCGAGGGTGCGCATGGTGTCGACGGTCTTGTTGACCTTGTCGAGGAGGCGCTTGCGCTCGATGGGCGTGTACTTGAGCTCGCGGACGATGCGAGAGATGAGGACTTTCTCGCGGGCAATGAGCCAGCGGGTGTGGCGGGCAGCGGAGGCCTTGACTTTTGTGCCGGCCGCTTCCTGCTTCTCTTCGAGGGCCTGTATCTTTTTCTGGTGCTTGACGAGCGCGTCGATGCGGGCGGCGGTGGCCTTGACGCGGGTCTGCACGACTTCTTCGGTGAGCTCTTCTTCGTCGAAGATGACCACTTCTTTTACGTTGCGGACGCCTCGCTTAAGGTCTTCGCCGAGGGCGACGATCTCGCGGATGACGATGGGCGAGCGGGAGATTGCCTTGAGCACGCGAAGCTGACCGCGCTCGATGCGCTTGGCGATTTCGACTTCGCCTTCGCGGGTAAGCAGGGGGACGGTGCCCATTTCGCGCAGGTACATGCGGACGGGGTCGTTGGTCTTCTCGAGCGTGCCGGGGGTAAGGTCAAGCTCGACGTCTTCGCCCTCTTCAGGCTCAAATTCCTTGTCGCGGCCAAACTTGGGGCTGTCGAGCAGGTCGATGCCCTGGGTGCCAATGGTGGTGATGAGGTCGTCGAGGTCGTCGGGCGAGCCAATCTCTTCAGGCAGGATGTCGTTGACATCGCCATAGGTGAGATAGCCCTTTTCCTTGCCAACCTCGATAAGGCCGTCGATATCGCCTTCGAATTTGTCGTCAATCGCCAAAATATGCCTACTCTCTTCGGCAGGCTCGGTGTGCCGAGCTTTGCCGGAATTATTTAGGGCCGTCGCCCTGTTTGGGGCTGGGCGGCCGGAGCGCTGCGGCGTTGGGATTTCAGGTCCCTCGAGCCTTTCCCTTTTCGAGGGTCAGCGCCTTGAAACGGTTGCACCGGCAAAAAAGCCGACGCGCGGACCACCAAAAAGCACGCGGGAATCTCCGTAAACGGACCCGTGCGTGGACGCAGTCTGGCCTGCGCAAATCCCGGGAAACAGCCGGATTTCTTGTGGAAATCGCGGTGTTCCGGCGCGCACGCAGATGGACCTGCGGTCACCCGCAAAAAAGAAGCGGCTTCAGGTGGTTGCTCGGATCAGGATGACTTGCGCTTCAGGTTCTCGCCTGGTTAGCCCGCGAGCCGGAGCTCATATATGGGGCAAAGGGGCGCGCATCCTCACAGAGATCAACAGATTACCACATTTTGGGGCGAATTTCCGCCAAATCCACACGCCCCTGGCCGTAATCCTATGTATTTGACGCGGAAGGAAGGGAAATTGATGCAAAGGGGGAGGCTATGGGTCGGAAATGGGTGCGAAGCGAGCGGGGATCGAGATCAGAATGCTCCGGGCTCGTCCAACAGTTGCTTGAGGTTTCTCATTCCATGCACAATAGCGACGACCTGAAGGGGCCGAGTTTCAGGGCGATAGACAACGATGTAATTGGGATAGCGCGGAACAGTCCAGAAGCGGACCGGCTTTCCAGTAATTTCAGTGCGCTTGGTCCCAAGCAAAGGATGCCGAGCCAACCTGTAGCAGGCTGACAGAATTGCCGCCTCTACCCGATCTGCTGCGCTGATCTTATCCTGCGCTATGAAGATCCAAATTTCGTCGAGGTTGTCGAGGGCTCTTGGGGTGAGTTGGTACGAGGCGGCCATCGATCAGGCGATTCGCCGTTTGGCGTGGCGATCCTTAAGTATTCCGACCACATCGTCCGCATCGATCAATTCGCCGCGCTGGGCCTGCTCGAATCCCTCGTCAATCTGGGCAGCGATGGCATCTTTATTTGCGAGCAGCCAGTCGTCGTTGCGGTACTGGTCGTGGATGATAGCGAAGGCCTGATCGAGGACTTCTTCAGGGCTCATGCCAGACTTTCCGGCCCTCTGGAGAATGCTTTGTTGCTCAGGTTTAAGTTCGAGGATCATAAGGGCTCCTGTGCAGCGAAATGAGAATGTGGCGATTGCCATCTTCGTTATAGGAACATGGCCATGGTCTGATCGGGGACCCGCACCATCAGTGGCTGTTCTTCGCCCTTTTGCTGCGCTTCGTTGAAAACAGTCTGGGGGTCGACGCCATACGCAAGGGTCTTGTTCTGGCTCTCGGAGATGGCGACCCACGCGCCGGGCGGGATTCCCTTGAGCAGTTCGGGGAGATCGGTGATGGTGGTGGCCATGGTGTTTCTCGATTCTGTCCGCCCGCGCGGGGTGGAGAGAAATTGCGTCTACGCTTAATTATGCTCCACCCGGGCGGATGAATTTCTGCAGGAATACGAAGACCGCCAGCGTCCATTTTGGCCACTAGTCATGGCCAAGTTGTGGCGATCAGCCAAAAGGCAAGCGTTCCTACAGCGCTTAAGGGAGCTTGCCACCGGGTCGAGCTTCGCTGGAAGACGCCGCCTAACGCGAAGGCAACTGCCAGGAGCGAGAGGACCTCGCCTCGTTGCATCCATCGGAAGAAGAGGGAGTAGTTTGGCGTGTAGCTAGGATTTCCGAGAGTGTGCTGGAATCCTCCGCCCTCGGCGTAGAGGATTATCCATAGCGCGAATAATGCCGATACCGACGCGAGTAGAAACCCGACGAACGACAAAGTCGAGGAGATCGTCCACAATCGGGGCCTCTGCTTCGCCCATCGTACCCAGCCCCACACCAGAGTCGCCGGGGCCACGAGATAGCCGAAAAGCAGCACAAGCGAATAAAAGACAGTCCCCAAAGTACTCACGTTGAATCACCATTTTTCACACAGCGTATCACCACTGGCAGAATTTAAAGGACAGAATCGTTCAAGCGGTTGCGGTCGGATTGCCGGCAAACAGTAAATGTCAATCCCGCCGGGAACGAGGCTCGGGGATTATGACTCGTCGGGCGGGCGGTGGTTGTGGAGGCGGCGGAGTTCGCGGTCGAGGGTGAGCTTTCGCTGGGTGAGGACGGCGAGCTCGGCGTGGTCGGCGCGGCGTTCAGCTTCGGCGATGAGGACGCGGAGGTCGCGCAACTGGGCCGCTATGGAGCGCTCCTCGATTTCCTGGATGGCGCCCTGGACTTCGACGGGCTCGGGAGGCTTTGTCTCCGCAAGAAGCGCCTCGGCGAGGAGGGCGCGCTGGGCTGGGTCCTCAATGACGTCCATGGGATCGTTTGCCTGACGATTGGCGAGAGCAAGCAGGGTTGGGGCTGTGCGCAACTGTTCAAACCATGAAGGCTCTTGGAGGATGGCGTCGGTGGCGAGGCGGCGGGCCTGTTCGCCGTCCGGGTCGGTGATGGCAAGGGCGCGGAGGAGAACGCGCTCGACCTCGGTGAGGGTGGCGGCGCGAGGTTCGATGTGGTCGCGGCGCTTGAGGGCGGCCTGGCGAAGCTCTTCGCGAAGCACGGCTGAGTCGATGCCGAGCTTTTGGGCTGCGTCGGAGGCGAACTGGTCGCGGGCGAGCTTTTCCGGCAAACGGCGGATGTGGGGGAGCAGGTAGTTCATCGCCTTGAGCTTCTGCTCGGACGTTGCTCCGGGGAAGAGCTGGCGTGCGCGCTCGATGAGGTAGTCGGACTGGCGGCGGGCGCTTTTGAGGGCGGCGACATAGGCATCGAGGCCGCGCTCGCGGACGAAGCGGTCGGGGTCGAGGCCGCCATCGAGAGTGACGATCTTGATGTTGAAGCCCTCTTCAGTGAGCAGGGCAATGGACTTTTCAGCGGCGTTGGCTCCGGCGGTGTCGGGATCGAAGTTGACGACGACCTGGGAGGTGTGGCGGCGAAGGATGGCGACCTGCTGTTCGGTGAAGGCGGTGCCGCTGGTGGCGATCACGTTTTGAATGCCACGCAGGAAGACGGAGATGCAATCCATCTGGCCCTCGACGAGGAGGGCGAACTCGTTTTGGCGGATGGCTGCCTTGGCTTTGTCGAGATTGAAGAGGACCTGGCCCTTGGTGTAGAGCGGCGTCTCCGGCGAGTTGATGTACTTGGCGCCGGCCTTGTCGCCTGTTTCGAGGGTGCGGGCGGTGAAGGCGATGAC
>Ga0302198_10002146_pt1 | contig 20897 bp, 13 predicted proteins | sample II_Bog_N2_2_FD_193521 | JGI IMG/M metagenome (GOLD analysis project Ga0302198, IMG submission 193521) | Peat permafrost microbial communities from Stordalen Mire near Abisko, Sweden - II_Bog_N2_2 | ecosystem: Environmental > Terrestrial > Soil > Wetlands > Peat | place: Sweden: Abisko... | reverse complement strand
CCGGCGCGGGCTTTTGGTTCTTGAATTTCTGCGTTCCGTGCACCAAATCGCCAAAGGCTTTCCAGCCATCAGCATCTTCAGGGTCTGGCGCGGGTTGATTCGACTCGATCGGCGACGGCGCTTTATGCTCCAGGTGAATGAAGAGGAAGGCACAAAACCCGACGACGAGCAGTGCAGCAAACGAGCTAAGCAGCAGGATGCTTTTCTGAGATGGCATTGTGCCCCTTCTTTCCTTCTGTTTTTCAGCTTGAGCTACGCGTTAGGAACGAACACCCCGTCGAGTTCGGCGAGCTCGGGGTGTGTGGACCCGGAGCCCCAGGGGTTCGTAACGCCATCCCGTGGTCTGGCTGACGAAAGACTCGGAGTATCTCTCAGCGTTTCGGCCACGAGCCTGAACGCAGCTCGCTGGGCAAGCGCGTCGTCCTCGTCAAGCCCTGATCCTCGGATCGCCTGGACAAAATACATCAGGTCGGTAGCGTTAGGAGCTACGCAGTGTGGGTCTTTTGAAGCCAAAGTTGTAACCTTGTTGACCGCGTCCTGGTCGGAGGTAGCCTTTTGAACGCACACGAGATGAGCTACCGAGGCTGTGAGCCATACATACAGATTGTTGCGGACTGCCAGAATGTCCTGTTGGGACAGAGGGTCAAGGGAAGCTTCAGCGCAGGGATCTTTGCTGATACGCGGTGACTTCTTTGTGCCGGTTGTCATGGGTCTCTCCTTAACGGTTGTGGGTTGTCAGTTCGGTGTTTGATTTGCGCTCCTGCAGAAACTCTAGTTCCGCCAGCGCATGGGAATGAGCGACAGAATCATCGTGTAAAGCGGCGGCAAGGGCGACGTAGGACGAGAGCTGGTTGCGGTAGTAGCCCGGCGGATAGTTCATTGCATCGCAGAGTACGATTGCTGGGTGGAGGGCAATGTTTCCGTAGGCGCCCTCCGCCTTACGGATCAAATCTTTGGAACCGGCAGACTTGCCCTTCGTTGCGGCGACGGCAATGAAGGCGCGTGCTAGGTATTCGCGGTCTCCCGCCGGCGCATCTTGGGCCGCGAGCCCCTCGAAGGTGTGAAGGGCGGCAGCCGAGTGGCCTTCGGCCAATTCGAGTTCTCCCCGGGTGCGAAGCTCCAGAAGTCGTGAGACGGTGCCGAACTGCGTGGGCGGAAGTGAACGTTCGACGTGTTCCAGCTCACGGTGGACCTGCGCGCGAAAGCGCGGTGTGGCCGCGCTGTATGCGAGGCCGAGAACTGTATCCGCAATTAATGCGTGTTCAGGCGAAGGATTGAGCTTGAATCCAGCGCTCTCGTCGCGAAGGCAGCTTTCGAAACTGACCGCATTGCATTCCAGGTAAGCGCGATCAAGGAGTTTTGACGACTGTTGTTCAACATTGTGGTTCGCAACATCGTCAGCGATACCGGCGTCAAGAGTTTGAATCGCCTCAGCAATTCGCCCAGTATCTGCGTAAAGTGCAGCGAGATTCTGGTAGCTGTAGCTACGCATCATTGGCGTGTGGGACGAGGACTCTCTAGTACGAAATAACTGGGCAGCCTGCTCGTAGCGGTGAGAAAGGAAGAGGAGAATCGCCTCATCCTCTGAGGCGCTGCCCGGATGATCGTGCTTCTTGAGGTACTCGATCCAGACGGGGACCTCATCGAATTGTTCTCGGATCATTAATTCCTGAGCGAGGGCATAAGGTGCATATGCGCCGCTAGGATCGATGGATATTGCTCGCCTCAGGTTCGCGATTGCCTCGTCATTGCGGTTCAACAGCCTGAGCGGAACAGTTGGATAAGTCCAAGCTGATGGATCGTTGGGGTAGTTGACGGCAAGATCGTGAAACGCGTCGACAGCAAGCTCAAAGTCCGAGGCGTCGACCGCGCGCATACCGCGGATGCGATCCTGTTCCCTGCGGGTTAGCCGATTTTGCAATCCAAGGTCAAGGGCATTGTCATATGCCTGAAAACTCTGGATGTCACGGTGAAGGGAACGAAGCACATCTCCGAGCAATGCGAACGCAAGTGCAAACCGGGTGTCCGCAGCCACTGCCTGCTTTAACAGGATGGCGGCGGAGTCAGTTTGACCTTGGCTCAGAAGGCGGCGGGCTTGGGCGAAGTCCTCCAGCGCTTCCCAGTTGCCCGTCGTCACATCCTCCGGTGGTGTATCCAGCCTCGCGATGTCGTTCTTGGATTCCCCGACCTCATAGCGGACCCAGTCGGTTGATTTACGGACTGCGGAGAGAAGGTCGGGGGGGATGGTGGTGGAGTTGGAGGTTGAATTAGGGACTGTCCAAGGGAAGCTCTTGGGCCAGTGGTCGCGGTAACGGTCAGGGCCTGTTGCGTCGGGCTGTTGGATATCGATGTTGAGGCTGTAGCTCCCCGCCGAGCCAGTCACATTGGCGAAGATAACTCGAACCGCGCCGGTGCGCAGCGCGATATGTCGAGCGGTGGGCTCGTCGATCACGGAATCGGGCGGTTTGGTCATTCGCTCCAAGTTGTCTCCGACAGAGCTCTGGTCGAGCAGGTTAATCTGCGCAGACTGGCTGAGGCCGGCCTGAAGCAGTTCGGTCAAGTTATTGAGTGCCTTGTCTCCGGTCTCGTTCTTTACCGGAGTGAGATAGACAAGCGCACCAGGGGCGACCGATGGATTCACTTCCTGATTGTGTAGGCGCAACCACAGCGCGGAAAGGGACACGGCGACGATTAAAATCGCTGCCGCTGTATAAATTAGTCTCCTGTGCTGCCGCGGAGGCACCGCACGTGTCGCAGGCCTAGCCGAACCAGACTCAGGCGCGAGAGCAGACCGGCCTCCATCCAGCACTTGAATCACCTGGGACGCCGCCTGAAACCGCTGCTCAGGATCGATGCGCAGGCAGCCCTGAATGGCCGCTTCCCATTCAGCCCTCAGATCCGGTGCCAACGCCAAAGCCGATGGCGGCGAGCCGCTGAGTCGCTGGGCAATGCCGCTCAGGAGATTGGCCGATGGAAAAGCACGCTGGCCGGTAACCATTTCAAACAGGACGAGGCCGAAGGAGTAGATATCTGTGGCGGGCGATACCTTCTCGCTGGAGTCGAGTTGTTCGGGGGCCATGTAGGCAAGAGTGCCGGACATGGCGCCATGACTGATGGCCGAGCCCTCAACAGCGGAGGCTAGCGGATCGCGACGAGCGAGTCCAAAATCCATAATCACGGCCCGCGCAGGCCTGCCAGAATCGTCCGCCGGAACCAGCATGATATTCGCGGGCTTGATGTCGCGATGGATGATGCCGGCTTCGTGAGCCGAATCAAGGCCTGAAGCGATTTGACGCGCAATGTTAACCGCATCGGGCATGGAAAGGCGTCCATCGCGCACAATTCGGTCGGCAAGCGTTTCCCCAGGAAGAAACTCCATCGTAAGGAATAAATGGTCCTGGACAGATACGGATCCAGCGGTGATTGGGCCCTTATCGAAGTCGAACGTCCGGCAGATGTTTGCGTGCGTAATGGTGCGCGCTGTTCGAACTTCACGCCGGAAGTAGTCCAACACGATCGGGTTGGCGGCAATTTCGGGCCGGATAGCCTTCAACGCGATGCGCACCTTAAGGTCAAGATCGAAAGCCTCGAAGACATACCCCATGCCCCCCTTCCCGGCGTGCTGGATGATTTTGAATCGATGCTTCAGGACGTCGCCTGCCTCGAAAGGACTGGGAATGGCTTCGTGCGGGCCAAGATTGTCAATTGGAACAATTGGGGTTTCGAGGTAGCTTCCCGCTTCGGAGTCGGCTTTCAGCAGGCGCCTGACCTCCATTTCGATCTCGGAGTCACCGGCTGAATTCATCGAGACATAGCTGTCTCTTTCGCTGGTGGGCAGGTCCAGAGCGGCATGAAAGATCTCATTTGCGGTCTTCCACTTGTCGCGATTCATTATGCCTGTCTCGCAGTCTCTTCCAAGTCCTCAAATGCTTCGATCAATGTAGTTCTGCGAAGAGCCAAGCTTTGGCTGATCGCCAGTCTCTCTTAACCGTGCGGGGACCGATCCCCAGGACCTCGCCCGTTTCCTCTTCGGTCATTCCCGCAAAGAATCGCAACTCAACGATCTTCGCTTGCCGCTTGTCGAGTTTTGCGAGCTTGTCCAGCGCCTCGTCGAGCGCCAAGATCTCAGGCTCGCGTTCTGGAACAAGGAACATCGCATCGTTCAAGCTGATTGTGACGCCCCCATCTCCTCGTTTCAGCGCCTGATTCGCCCGGGCGTGGTCCACAAGAATCCGGCGCATGACGGTGGCGGAAACGGCCAGGAAATGAGATTTGCTTTGCCAGTCGATCTGCTGCAACCGAGTGAGGCGAATGTACGCCTCATGCACGAGCGCCGTGGGTTGTAACGAATGGTGCCGGCTCTCATTTCTCAGGCGCGCGGATGCAATCCGCCGAAGCTCCCTGTAAACAAGGGGGATAAGTCGCTCCTCAGCCGAGCGATTTCCTGCCTTCAGCTCAAATAGAAGTCTCGTGACCTCGCCCGGTTCGCTCGCCAAGGATTTCCTCAAAAGAATGAAAATTGCTGGTATCTCTATATATAACTCAACTTCATCCCAGCGAATTCAATATTCGAGCTTGGAAGTTGCCCCTCGCCAAAAACCCCGTTCTTTGGCAAGATTGGGCGCTTTGAGTTGCCAAATTTCCATCCGGATGCAAACTGTCCACTGCTCTTAGGCCCAATGGCGAATGGATTTACAGTTGCACGCGAGGAGACACCATCGTCCGCCATCATTGCATGAAAAACTCATCAAACCGTGTGAGATTAATCTCGTCGCCAAGCGTGCCAAACGGCATGGAATCTCGCTACACGAATAAGACGCTATTTCAACAAGCTCTTGAAGGATGAACACAGAATCGATGAGCCCTTGAAGGCCACACCTGGTCGGGAGTATCCATGAAGGGCCGCCGATGCATAGTCCTGCCTAATCTTCCGGGCCGGCTCCCCGCCGAGAAAGAACCTGCAGTCACCGTTCAACACATACCCTAGGAAATGGCGACCACACTTAGCTTGTTGCGAAATCTTGTGAGCAAGGGAATCGGGAATGCTTCTAAACAGCGCTCTAACAGTTTCCATGTGCATTATTGCCGATTCATCTCTGATCGGACTGATATCCACTTTGTGCGCTTTGCGGAGAGCTGTTCGGATTTCACCAAGCGATGCCATCAGAAAAGGCTGCGCGAGCTCAAGCGCAACTTGAACCTCCTTGCTAGTCGCCCAATCCTTCATACAGTTGTTTTGCAATAGGGAAAGCGCCGCCTTGTATTGGCGCCTCATGGCCAAGACCTTGCAATAGAGAAAGCTCGGAACAACTTCAGGAACATCGATCATCGACGCTGGCGACAGTTCAAAAATATGGGCACAGCAGTATTCCAGCTCAGATAGCCTATAAACTTTTACAGGCACCATCGCTCGAAGTTTTTGATAGGACACGAGCTCAAAAGTGGTCGAAGCGATTGCCGGGTCAATCTCAAAAAAGAGCATACTGAAATAAATCAGGTCCAATGAAGCGGCATAAAGCCAATCTCCATATCCCTTATGCGCGGCACCCCAGTTGGTCGCGCTCTGAAGAACACTTTGAAGACCCAGGACACTGTCGGCGTCACCGCGAAGGGCATCACACACGTATTGATTTGAAAGCCATACGAAATACTTGCCAAAGTCCCCATTTCCGTAGGCGTCCCTCGCCAAGTCTTGGGCCATTTTCGCAGCAGCGCCAAAATTGTTGCGCCGCAAATGTTGGCAAAACTCCTCAAAGTTTCCCAACGAGGCGGTCTTCCAGCGCTTCTCCTCTCGTCGGTTCATTTCTGCAATATAGCCGGTCGCACCTATCAGCAAGGCACTAGCGACAGTGCCAATCCCAGTCATCAGGAAAGAGCGACGGGTCATCGCGCTCTCGGATGAGGCCGGAACATTTTGGATTGTAACTTGTGCTGTCGGAGTGGTAGCATCCCGAACGTTGAGGGGCCGGTCAGCAATCGGTGTCATCCCCTTGCGAGCCTTAGTCAAGCCATTCTTGCCGCTGGGCTTCGACGATGAACCATTCTCTCCTGACGATGACGGGCGTCTCATAAATTGCCTCCCAATAATTCGGTGTCTGACTGCACACCGAAAGCGAGGTGCCGTCAGGTTAGGTGGATGTGATCCAGCAAACGACAAGACGATGAGATTCTGGGCTTTGCAATTCCATTGTCCGTTGTCTTACAGTTTGATGAGTATTCATGTCAAGAACATTCATATTTGCGCATTTTTACAGAAATGAAATTTGACGGAGAAAGACTATGCCGAGACCAAAAAGCACACCCGACCTTTCGCAAATGCAAAGGGTAGCTGAACTCTTTTACAGACGCCAGCACACTAAACAGGAAATCGCCAACGAAGAGAATATCGATGGTCGAAAGGTATCTACATTACTGACAGAGGCTAGGTTACGGGGCATCGTCAAAATTGAAATCCTTGACTTGTCGGGCGACGATCTGCCTAACAGACTATTGAAAAAATTCCCCCATCTTCAAAAGGTCTTGATCGTTCCTGGCAGCCCGATCAACGGACTAGTCGAATATGTAGAGACGTTGAAGCGATTCGCCGTGGTGGCCGCAGATTACTTTGAGCATGAGGCGGAACAACGCCACGCGAAGCGAAAACTGCTGCGCGTTGGCATATCCGGTGGCGAAACTCTATTGGAGTTTGTAAATGCCGTACCTGAGCGCCGCCGTCCGAACGTGCATATCCATACAACCGCACTTATTGGGCTTGGTGGACGGAAGATGTCGGTCTCGCATGTAGATCCTGCAACGAATGCAATGATCCTTTGGGGAAAAAAAGGGCGCTATCTTGGTCAATGCCACTTTGCGACCGTTACACCGTATGACAATCCGCACCGTGGACATGATTCGCGGAAGTTTATCGCTGAACAAATAAAATTGCTCGCAAAAAATACAGCCATAAAGCCGATTCTTCAAGGAATGGATCAAATAGACATCGCGTTCACGGCAATTGGAACACTGAACCCTCCAGTCAAACAACTGACGCATGAATACAGAAACCGCATGACGATGGTCGGAGTTCTGGAGCCGCTGGTATCTCTGAAAGAGATTGCGGCCGAAGGGGCCGTAGCCGATCTCTCTTATTGTTTGATTGACCGCAATGGAGAGTCTGATCCCAAATGGGAGTTCTTCCTAACTGCTGGCTACTTCTCGCAATACCGAGGGATTGCCTTTTATCGGCATATGGTCGATCAAGGGAAAAAAGTTGTTGCAATTGCCGGGCCTTACAAAGTCCCAGCTATCAGCGCTGCCCTACGGGCCAAAGCGTTCAACGTTTGGATCACGGACGAAGACTCTGCTCGTCAGATTGCTGACAACGGCTAAGAGCGCTCATTCATGTTGGACGAACGCTCTGAGGCTGACGAGGTGGTACGATGGTTGTCATTTATGCTGATCGCGACTGGCCACTCTGAGGGTTGCGTTGTCACGATGATCCCTCGCAATACCGTACAGAGAATGGACGACTCAGCAAGGACTGGACCGAGAGATCGACTGTAGTCGATTTTGTAGCTGTCAAAGCACCCAAGAGCCACAAGGATCAACAACAATCGGCAGGCGCTCGGTAAGCACTTCAATCAAAAGCACTTATTTGCACTCAATTTCAATAGGTTTCTATAAATGACCTAATCTGCTTTGGGAGCAGAGGGCCGGGGGTTCGAATCCCTCCGCCCCGACCATTATTGAGCACGTCTTGCAATTATTACCAGCGATCGATGGTCAGGTTATCCAGGTAAACTGTGGACGACCCAACCGCGCCTATGCCATCCATTTGGATCTGCGTCTGAAGCGCTCCAGGCGCCCATTTCGCTGAGAACGATGAGGGGACAGTTGCATTGATTACCTGCTCTGTGCCATCGAGCCATACGGATTGATAGGTCACATTCCCTAAGTCGTCGCGCGAGTACCCGATTTGAACATGATGCCAGGTGTCTGTCTCCCATGCCGACGGGTTACAAGCCTGCGAGGAGTTCACCCATTTGCCCTCTGCGCCATATTCCCAAACCTTGGAGTATCCACTGCACTGGAATACGTAGGCTACCGTTTCTCCGTTCGCCATGGCCTGATTTGAATCCATTTCAAGATTGACGATTGAGCTTCCGGCCTCAATCCACACCCAGCCGTCAAGCAGGAAATTCATCGCGGTGCTATCGTTCGCGTACGACAGGCCGTAGAGTTCTCCGCCGGCGTCTGTGTAGCTGGTAGCAAACTGGCGCGCGTTGCCGCTGAGCGATGGCGTGCTTACCAGGCTCGTTTCTCCAACCGATGTGCCGGGAGTGCCTGCGTCGTGGTAGAAATGCCAGGTGCTGAGCGTCTGCAGATTGCTTGCGACAGTGGCGTTCGGGGGAACTTGAGGCCCTCCTGTCGCTGGCTCAATGACGCAGCCACAGCAACCGCTTCCACTACCGTGGTGCTGCTGATCGGGATTGCGCTCGAGTATATGGCTGAGGCGGTCGAAGGCGCGGTGCCGTTCGTAGTGTAGTAGATAGTTGCGCCGTTCGTTGCACTCGACAGCATAACCGGCGTCGCGGTCGCGTATTCGCCGGCGTTCGGCATAAATGTAGGCGTGGCCGTCGTAGGGGATGTCGCCGGAGCCACCGTGATATTCAAAAGAACTGCATCGCTCGTACCCTTACCCCAACACTTCACGTGCAACACGTGCGGGCCCGTAGTAGCTTGCAACATCGCGCTGAACGACGTCGTAACAATGGTCGTGGCGCCGTGGTCGATTGAGTAGCCCATGGACACCGCCGCTTTCGATGCGCAGGTACTCGTGCCTGCAACCAGGCTGAAGGGCGAGGAGACAATAGCGCCGTTGGCAGGGGCCGTTACGGTGATGGCGAATCCGGGGGCGATTCCAATCGCAAAGATGAAGCAAAAGAACGCCTTGATGACTCTGCCTCGGGTAAGGATGTCGGAGCGCGCGCTCGTGTTGGCCCTGGATGCCGTGGGCTTTTCCAATTTGAACAACATGTTAGGGATGGTTACAAAGGTTCTGAGAAAAATCTGCGGGTACGGCTGCATAGTTCTTCGTTTCTCTGCCATCCAACCGGTCTGGCTGAATAGGGTAAGTTGAGGAGAGTTTGGCGCAAAGGTCCTCGAGCGCTGCAAAGAATGCAGCGAAAGAGCCAAAGATACTCGATTTTCGAGATGGGTTGGCTTGAGCGACCATAGGCGCCATGCGCCTGGTAAGAACTCTGCAACCCCTGATACGACATGATTACGTCGATTACATGGCCTGTACTTTTTAATGCCCGACCGAACACCGGTTGAAACCGAAGGACGCTGGAGAGTTTGAAAGCGCGGCCATTCACATAAAAGCCGCTCTAAGTATCCCCATGCCACTCGAACCCTGACCGCCAAGGCAATCGATCAAAAAAACCTGAATCGAAGTGGTTCATTTGCAAAACAAGCTTAATTCCAATCCGGAGTGTTACACCCTCTGGCAACCAGGCGAAGTGCCAATTGTCAGACTCTACACGCGTCTCTATACAACAAAATGAGCAAGATTAGCCATTTGCTTTCTTCTATTTGACTGCGCCCAACCCGTAGGCCCCAGCAAAAGCCCTTCCAGAACGGCAACGCGAAGGCCAAGCCTGCCCGACTAGCCAGGCGTCACCAGGAAGACAGCAACCGGGTTCGCTTCACCACCGAGGGTGGTTTGGAGGCCGCCTTGACCTTGAGGGACCAGCCAGACGAATTGGCATCAACTCGCCAAACCAATATGGCTAGCCCTCCACTGTCGTTCACCTTCAGACGCGGTCATCCACTACGTGAATGGCCTTAAAAACTGTATCTCAAGGAACCTTGCATGCGGCGGCCCTGATTGAGCAGTGCCGTGTAGCGGCCATAGCTGCCGGGATTGCCATAAGGGTTGTTGGAGACGCTGGCTGGATCGAAGCGCACCGAGTTAGTTGTGTTGAAGATCTCCCAGGCTAACTTCAGCTGGTGCTTTTCGGTAATCGGGAACACTTTAGAGACGCCGGTGTCGATGCTGAAGTATCCATCGCCGCGGTAGAAGTTGCGTTGACCAGTCTCGCTCGCGTAAGGCGGACGAATGTTGTTAATGGCGACACTCTGATCCTTGAATGCGTTGGGCTGACCGCCGCTGTCGTGCCCGTGACCGCCGGACTTGATCGCGCCGGTAGCAACATTCCAGCTCTGGTCGGCCCAGTCGGTGTTCCATCCCAGGCCGTCGATGGAGCCGAAGGGCAAGCCGCTGGTCCAGTGGGCCAAGCCGGTGAGATTCCAGCCGCCGATGAATGCGTCTGTGATGCGATTCACGTTGCTTCCAAGCGTACGGCCGCGTCCAAAAGGCAGGGCGTCGATGGCGTTCACGCTGATCGAGTGGTGCACGTCATAATCGGAAACGGCGCGGTTACCCTTAGGGTTATAGACGTTGATGATCTGGCTGAAGTAGCCGCCGTTTGTGGTGGAGGTGGGGCCGGTGCGCTCCGTATCGGAACCGAGGTCCAGGGATTTGGACCACGTATAGTACGCGTCGAACTGAGCACCGTGCACCTGCTGCTGGTGCAGTGAAACCTGCAAGCCGTTATAGCTGCTCGTGCCCATCGACGACCACACGTAAAGCGAGGAATATTGCGGATCGAAGTAGCGATAAAGCTCGTTGTCCGGCGTCAGATAATCCGGAACCGCGTCCAGCACGAAGAGCGCGGACGATTCATTGCCGCGGAAGCCGGAGAATAGCGAGTAGATGTTCTGTGTCGCGGTCATGCCGCCGCCCGCTAACCACGGAAACATGTTTTCCCAGTATGGAATCGGCGCCACACTGGAGACGGCCGTACCCGTGTCGCTCAACTTATCCAGCGCTGCCTCGGCGCTAAAGTAGTCGGCGCCGCTTGCCGGGTCTTTCAGGTCTGAAGGAGTGGCCACATCGCGCATTTGCAGCAGGTGGCGACCCAAACGTCCTGTATAGGTTTCCTCCATGCTCAGGCCTTTGTGCAACTGAGTTTGAATGCTGAAATTGAAGGCATCGGAGTATGGGCTAGTCAGGCCCTGGTCCGCGCCCCAGGCAAGCGCCAGGTCGTTGCCCGGAATGACCGGGGTAGCGCCGGTGACGTTGATCGACGGAATAATGCTGGTGGGAACCGAGGTTTCCGAGGTGTAGCGCGGTGCGGTATCGGCATCGGCTGCGCCCACAGGCGCCTGATTCCCGGTCACCAACCCGAACTCACCGGCCTGGTCGAACGAGTCGACGATACCTTGGCCGAAATGATCGTAATAAACGCCGAAGCCGGCGCGAACGGTGACCTTGTCCATTGGCTGGTAGGCGATGGCCAAGCGTGGCGCAAGATCGAGCTTGTCCATGCTCCAGAAGCCTGGCTTGTTGTTTGCCCGGCCTCCCTGGATGAATCCAAAGGTGGGCTGGACAACCTGTCCGTTGGATGCGCCCGTCCAGCGGTTGTTCAGCCATTGACCCAGATTGACAGTGGGCACAACTTCCTGGCCGTTGCGCTCGTATGGCACCTGCAGCAGTGTGTGGCGCAGCCCGATGGTGAGAGTGAGATTGGGACGCATCTTCCAGCTATCCTGCCCGTAGTATTCCATTTCGTTTGTCAGGTAATGGTGGGTCACCCACTGTCCTGCCGGCAGCGCGGTCAATTGCCCATTGGAGTAGCTATTGTTGTAGTACTGCTCGGCCGAGGTGATCATGCCGGTGATGTCTGCAACGGCGATGTTGTAGGCCGCGGCATAATTATCCGAGACGACCGGAAAACCGAAGGCGTCGGGATCGAGGCTTGAGCCGGTGCCGGCGATGGCGCCGTAGCCCAGCAGTTCATAGGTCACGCCGGCATGGTTATAGAGCGTTGCATCCGACGACCGGTTGTTGAGAACCAGCCGGTAGTTGCCTCCAAACTGGAACGTGTGCTTGCCCTTGATCAGTGTGAGGTCGTCGGCGATGTTGTGTGTAGGCACAGAGACGACCGATGACGTATAACCTGAGCCGGTGAGCGTGGCAATGTTCTGGAAAGTCACGTAGGGGCCGTTGGTAACGCCGCGATTGGCATAGCCCTGGCGCACCAGCCCATAGCGCAAATTGTTGATCATCGAGTTCGAGATCGTCCACACGTCGCCGCCCGCAATGCCCTTGGAGTTATCCACCAGGGTGTAGTTTGGTCCTTGACCGGGGAACTGGATCGGACCGGTGGTGTGGTCATCCTGCAGGTTGGCGCGAACAAAAAGCCGATGCTTGTCGCTCGCCGTGAAGTCGAGCTTGGCGATGAGCGTATTCAGATTGATCGGATTGGGCGACGCGAATGTGTAGGAGGCAAGGTTATATCCATCAGTCAATTGCGTTCCGTTGGGAGCGGGGAGCTTCGCGTAATAAGATTCTGCTGCCGGGTCCACGCCGGGGCCTAGCGGGCAGGAGCCGTCGCCAGCGCAGTAGGGGTCCATCGAGGCAATCTGGGCAGAGTTAAGCGTATACGTCCCACTGGTTGGGCACGGCGTGTTGCTCTCGTTGTTAGGAAGCGTCGTGCAACCATACGTGAGGTTCCCCGCGAGAAAGCCGGCCATCGGCACTTCCTGCGTGACCTGCTGGTCTTCTGCCGTGCGCTGCCCTTCATAGGCCACAAAGTAGAAGAGCTTGTCTTTCAAGACAGGCGCGCCAAAGGAGCCCCCGAAAGTGTTGCGAAGCAACTTGCCCGGAACGTTTGCCTCCCCGGAGCCGACCTCAGCTTGTTTGTTGAACCAGTCGTTGGCAACGGTGTTGGTGGGGCGGTAATACTCGTAGACGCTCCCGTGGTGTGCGTTGGTGCCGCTGCGGGTGACCAGCGAGACCTGCGCGCCAGAGGATCGGCCTGAGTCTGCATTGGAGTTCGTGGTCACCACGCGAAACTCTTCCACTGAGTCGCGTGTGGAGCGCAGCACACCGCTGAACGCATAGCCGGCGTTCTGATCGTTGTCGTCCACGCCATCGAGTGTCACGTTGGCCTGGTCGGAGCGTGCTCCATCCACCGCACCGCTGCGGCTGTCGGTATCCTGCTGCTGCGTCGTCTTGTCTCCCAGAAACAGCACGCCCGCCTGCAGACTAAGCAGATCGAGCACATTGTTGCCCTCAAACGGAAGAGACTGGATCTGATGGGTGTCGAAAGGCGTGCCGATAGTGGCGTCGGACGTGTTCAGCGCCGTGTCGGCGCCGACCACCTCGACTGTTTCACCGGACGCCGCGCCAACGGCCAGCTTGAAATCCGCGGTTCGTCCCTGGTTCACCAGCAACTCCGCAACCTGCTTCTGCGACGCGAACCCAGGCGCCACAACCAGGATTGTGTAGGTGTCCGGCTTGACCTGTTCAAAGGCATATTCGCCATGCGGTCCGGTGACACGCTCGGACTTGTATCCCGTTGCCGGATCGGAAATCGAGACGTGGGCGTTGGGCAGAGCCGCGCCGGTCTGATCGAAAACTGTCCCATGAATGGACGTGACGGCGGTCTGCGCGCTGCCGATTGCGACGCAAAGGGGGAAAAGAATCAATTGCAATGAAATGCGAATATGCTTCATGAACATTGGCCTCCGGATACACTCATCACTTTGCCCCGGATGGGACATCGCGATAAAAAACAGGGAAGGATCGAATCACTTCAACGGCTGTAGAGTTACGGTTCCTTCGAGCCTCTCGTGATCGAGACTGAATGAAACCTGTTTGTCGGATGGTCTATCTTTTTACGCGGGATACGACTTTGAGATGCAGCAGGAAGATCGTGAATTTAAGCTTTCACAGCAGGTGTGCGGAATCAAGCGTGATAAAAAAGATCGATTCCGGCTAATCACGCAGGTTATGACCTGTGGCGGAATTAAGGCCGTTGCGACGCACGATCAGAAATTCGTGGGTGATTCGCGCTTTTCGTGCTACCCTCTCTTCACGTGATTACGCGACGCTCAATTCGGCTCATCACCATCAAGGTGCAGCTGCGCATTAATCACATGGATGTTTGCTGCGGACCACCGACCCTGTACATTTCAACCCCTCGCTGACGCGCCAATGGTCGATTGACCGCTGGTGTGTCTGCGCAACAGCAGCCGGGTTTTTCCCGACCAGCCAGGCGTGCGCTTCATCGCGTGCGTCAGGGGACAGGTGTATATGGAATCGACCATGCTTTGGAATGAGACTGTGCCGGGGGGCGCCACTTGGTCGCATGTGCTGAAGAGAGGTACAGCGCTGCGCATCACCGATGTAGAGGGCGGAGCAAATGTGGCGGCTTACTTTTTGAACTTTGACATGCCGGCAGAGCGGTTCAATCTGCCGGACACCTTGAAGGCGCAACACACGGCTCGACTGGCTAAAGGCAATGTGCTTTACTCGGACATGGGACGTATCCTGTGCTCGATCACCGATGATACCGTGGGCTGGCACGATCCGCTTTGCGGCTTATCCAACCAGGCGCAGGTTGAAAAGAAGTATGGCAAAACAAGCTATCAGCAGGCGCGCAACCAGTGGCATCGCAACGCGCGAGACGGCTTTCTGGTGGAACTCGGCAAGTATGGGCTGGGCTCTCGCGATCTGCATGCAACGGTGAATTTCTTCAGCAAGGTAACGGTCGATGAGTCTGGCGATCTGCACTTCAACCCCAATCACTCTGCCCCCGGAAGCTATGTTGAGTTGCGCGCGGAGATGAATGTCCTGGTGCTGCTCAACACCTGTCAACACTCGATGGCAACAGAGTCCGAGTACGCCCCGAAGCCAGTGGAAGTAAGCATTTCGAGGGTCCCGACACCGCGTACCAACGATCCGTGTCGAATGCTTTGTAGTGAGAACGCTCGCGGTTTTATTCTGACTGAGTTATTTTTCCTTTAGCTTCAGCGCCGAGGACTTGAACGTGGCTACTTCCATTCTGCAATCCAGCCAACTGTTGCCCGCAGACGCTCTGCACACTTTTGTGGTGGAGGCCGGCGACCCTTTCCTCTTCGAGATAAGCAAGGGGCAGGTCGTGCGCATCGTCGATCTTGAGGGCAACCAGGCCGTGGATACTCTGTTCTACAACGCGCATGACTACGCCGATCGTTACAGCGCGCAGGATACGATTCGGGAACAGGGGAACGTCTATCTCACGACTGGCAGCCGCCTGATTTCGACCAACGGCAACGTGCTGCTGACTATTGAAGCGGACACCTGCGGTCGTCACGACACGCTGGGCGGAGCCTGCGCAACGGAAAGCAACATGGTGCGCTATGACATTTCAAAGAGGCACATGCACGCCTGCCGGCAGAGCTTTATGAAAGGAATCCAGGAATGGGGACGCGGCCTGGAAAAGCGCGACATCACCAGCAATATCAACTTTTTCATGAATGTTCCCATCACACCCGATGGCGGGCTGACCTTTGAAGATGGAGTCTCCGACGCGGGAAAGTATGTGGAACTGCGCGCTGAGATGGACGTGCTGATGATGATAAGTAATTGCCCGCAGCTGAACAACCCCTGCAATGGCTATAACCCGACTCCGGTGCAGATTCTGATTTGGGACACGAATGTTCAATAAGGTCCTGGTTGCCAACCGGGGCGCGATTGCAAGCCGGATCATTCGAACCTTGAAGAAGATGGGAATCGCCTCGGTGAGCGTGTACTCCGAGGCAGACCGTGACGCACGGCCAGTGCTGGATGCTGACGAAGCCGTGTTCCTGGGACCGTCGCCAGCCAACCAGAGCTATCTCTCCATCGATCGAATTCTGGCTGCCGCGGAACAGACCGGGGCCCAGGCAATCCATCCGGGTTACGGATTTCTCAGCGAAAATGTGGACTTTGCCCGCGAGTGTGCGCGGCGCGGAATTAAATTCATTGGCCCGCGCATAGAACAGATCGAAGCCTTTGCGCTGAAGCACACGGCGCGCGCGCTAGCCGAAAGCTGCGGCGTGCCGCTGCTACCGGGAACCGGCGTCCTCAGGGATCTCGACGAAGCGCTGGAGCGGGCCGCCAGGTTGCGGTATCCCGTGATGCTCAAGAGCTCGGCGGGCGGCGGCGGTATTGGCATGCGCGTGTGCGCCTCCCCCGATGAGTTGCAGGCTGCGTACGAAACCGTGGTGCGTTTGAGCCGCAACAGCTTTCGCGACGGCAGCGTTTTCCTGGAACGCTTTGTGACAAGCGCCAAGCATGTGGAAGTGCAGATCTTCGGCAACGGTGCGGGCAATATTCTTGCCCTTGGATTACGCGACTGTTCGGCGCAGCGACGCCACCAGAAGGTGATCGAAGAGACGCCCGTTCCCGGACTCACCGCTGCCACTATAACCGGCCTGCAAAATTCGGCGATTCTGCTTGGAAAGGCAGTCAACTACGCCTCAGCCGGTACGGTCGAGTTTCTCTATGACGCTGAGACGGGCGAGTACTTCTTCCTCGAGGTGAATACGCGGCTGCAGGTGGAGCACGGCGTCACCGAGCAGGTCACAGGACTTGACCTCGTGGAGATGATGATTCAGGAGGCAGCGGGCGAACTGCCTCCGCTGGAGAGCCTTGCCCGTGAGCCGCAAGGCTGCTCGATCGAAGCCCGCATCTACTGCGAGGACCCCGCAAAGAACTTTCAGCCCGCACCCGGCAAGTTGTCGCAGGTCATCTTCCCATCTCCGGATGCGGCGCGCGTGGAAACATGGGTGGAGAGCGGCACCGAGGTCACTCCGTTTTACGATCCCATGATCGCCAAGATCATTGTGACGGGCGCGGATCGAACGGAGGCTGTGGGGCGGCTTCAAAGCGCGCTGGCGCAATGCGCGATTGATGGAACAGAGACCAATCTCCGCTACCTGCGCGCGGTTGCAGCTTCAGAGACGTTCGTCTCCGGCGCTATCACCACTGCGTTCCTGAGCAGCTTCGCCGTGCAACGGCAGGCCTTCGAAGTGCTCGAAGGAGGGACGCAAACCACCATTCAGGAATATCCGGGAAGGATCGGTTACTGGCACGTGGGCGTGCCGCCCTCCGGGCCCATGGACACGCTGGCGTTTCGGCTGGCCAACCGCCTGGTGGGGAACGCAGACAATGCCGCGGCTATTGAGATGACAACAATGGGCGCGCGGCTGCGCTTCGATTGCGACTGCACTGTAGCGATTGCCGGCGCGGATATGGCGGCCAGGTTGGATGACGCTGCAGCTCCGCGGTGGCAGAGTTTTCGGGTCGCATCAGGCAGCATGCTGCACTTCAGCGCCGTGCGCGGCACAGGGACACGGACCTATCTCGCCATAGCCGGCGGCATCGACGTACCTCGCTTCCTGGGTAGCCGCGGGACATTCATGCTGGGCAAGTTCGGCGGCCACAGTGGACGCGCTCTCCGCGCCGGCGATGTGGTCCATCTGCTCGCCACCGATGAAGCGCCGCAGACACTCGCACTGCCTGCATCGCTGATCCCTGCGTATCAGCGCAACTGGGAAATCGGTGTGCTCTATGGCCCGCACACGGCGCCGGAGTTCTTCACCGATGCCGATATCGAGATGCTGTTCAGCACCGAATGGCGTGTGCACTACCAATCGGACCGGACCGGTGTGCGCCTGGTCGGACCTAAGCCGGAGTGGGCGCGCAAGGACGGAGGCGAGGCCGGCCTGCATCCGTCGAACATCCACGATAACGCCTATGCCATCGGCTCCATCGATTTCACCGGCGACATGCCGATCCTGCTTGGTCCCGATGGCCCAAGTCTCGGCGGATTCGTCTGCCCCGCGGTTACCGTGGAGGCTGAGCGCTGGAAGCTGGGCCAGCTTAAGGCCGCTGACACCGTGCGCTTTCACCGCCTCACTCTCCAGCAGGCTGCGGAGCTCGAAGCAGGCACGGAACACGCCCTCGCTACGCTCAAAGGCAGTTGGCCCACTCTGCCGGTAGTGGACAGCTTGACGGAATCGGAGCCGGCGATTCTGAAGAGTGTTATCACGCGAAAGCCAGGCACGGTTTATCGCGCCGATGGCGACAAATATCTGCTCGTCGAATATGGCGAACGGGTGCTCGATCTGGGGTTGCGGCTGCGCGTTCACCTGCTTGAGAGCAAGCTGCGCGCTGCGGCGTTGCCGGGCATCATCGACATCACACCGGGCGTGCGCTCTTTGCAGATTCACTTTGACAATCGCCGCTTGCCGCGCGAAGAACTCCTCGCCGCCCTCGATTCCCTGGACAGTGAGATTCCCGAACGCCCCGACGTCACCGTGCCCTCGCGCATTGTGCACATGCCGCTGTCGTGGGACGATCCCGCAACCCGCCTGGCGCAGGCCAAGTACATGCAGTCGGTGCGGCCGGATGCACCATGGTGTCCCGACAACATTGAATTCATCCGCCGTATCAATGGCCTCGATTCAGTGGAGGAAGTTCATTCCATCGTCTACGCGGCGAGCTACCTGGTACTGGGCCTCGGCGATGTGTACCTGGGGGCTCCGGTTGCTACGCCGATGAATCCCTGTCACCGCCTCGTGACCACCAAGTACAACCCGGCACGCACATGGACCCCGGAGAATGCGGTCGGCATCGGCGGCGCATACATGTGTGTTTACGGCATGGAGGGGCCCGGCGGTTATCAGCTCGTGGGGCGAACCGTTCAGGTGTGGAACACCTATAGGACAACAAAGACGTTCGAGGCTGGCGTTCCCTGGTCGCTCCGCTTCTTCGATCAGATTCGTTTCTATCCCGTCTCCACCGAGGAGTTGCAGGATCTTCGACGTGACATTGTCCATGGAGCTTTTGAGCTGAAGACGGAAGAAGCGGACTTCAACTTGATCCGCTACCAGCAGTTTCTGGATTCGATTCAGCCGGAGATCAAGGCCTTCAAAGATCGCCAGGGCCGGGCGTTCCAGGAAGAGCGCGAGCGCTGGCGAATCAACGGCCTTCTAGATGTGGCGCCGCCGCCGGATGTACCCAACACTGAGCAATTGGAGCTCGAAGTTCCGGAAGGCTGCGAGGCTGTCACGGCGCCGATGACGGCGAGCGTCTTTCAGATTCCCGTCAAACCAGGCCAGCGCATTGAAGCCGGGCAGAGACTCATTGTGCTCGATGCCATGAAGGCGGAACTGGAGATCGGCGCTCCGGCAGCGGGGATCGTTGAGAAAATTCTGTGCCTGAGCGGGCAGATGGTCAACGCCGGACAGCAACTGGCGATTCTGCGGCTGCTTTAAGCGACCTGGATTTTCTGTCGAGCGAAGCCAATTAAAAGGAGCAAATAGTGAACATTACTGCACTGGAGAGCGCCTATCGCAACGGCACGCTGACGCCCACGACTGTGGTTGAGCGCATCTACGACCAGATTGACGCCCAGGGCGCAGCGCCGGTGTGGATCACTCTCGTTTCCCGCGAGCAAAGCCTGGGCCGCGCCAGAGAGCTCGAGGCGTCAACGGCACCAGCGACGCTGCCGCTGTTCGGTATTCCTTTCGCAGTAAAAGACAACTTCGATGTGGAGGGTCTGCCCACGACTGCCGCTTGCCCTGCTTTTGCGCACGACGCAACTACAACAGCAACAGCGGTGCGCAAACTGATTGACGCCGGCGCGATTCTGATTGGCAAAACCAACATGGATCAATTTGCGACGGGCCTGGTGGGGACGCGCACCCCATATGGTGTTTGCTCCAGCGTTTTTGATCCCGCGTACATTTCTGGAGGCTCGAGTTCCGGCTCCGCGGTGGCCGTCGCACGCGGCCTGATCAGCTTCTCACTTGGCACTGACACCGCCGGCTCCGGCAGGGTTCCTGCGGCGTTCAATCAGCTTGTGGGACTCAAGCCCTCGCGCGGATGGATCAGCACGCACGGCCTGCTACCGGCTTGCCGCACGCTGGACTGCGTTTCAGTTTTTGGCGAGACATGCGGGGACGTGGCGCGCGTTTTCAAAGTCCTCCGTGGCCTTGATCCGGCAGATGCCTATTCGCGAATTCCATTGCCAGGACAAGGGGCTGCGCCATGGAGCGCCGCCGGCGTTTTCCGCTTCGGCGTCCCCACCGCTGCGGGCCTGGAATTCTTCGGCGACGACGATGCGCGAGGAAAATTTGACGAAGCGATCGGTGCGCTTGAGGCGCTGAGTGGCGAGCCGGTCCGTTTTGATTACGAGCCGTTTCGCAAAGCCGCGAGCCTGCTCTACAGCGGCCCGTGGGTCGCGGAGCGCCTTGCCGCTTTGCAGGATTTTGTCCAGCACCACACCGCCGACATGGACCCGACTGTCGGCGGCATTATCGCCGGAGCCGGGCGGTACAGCGCCGTAGAAGCCTTCGACGCAGCCTATACTTTGGAGGCCCTGCGCCGCGAGACGGAGAGTGTCTGGGGGCAGGTTGACTTCCTGCTGTTGCCCACCACCCCTACCCACTACACCATCGCCGAAGTCAACGAAGCACCCGTGACGCTGAACAGCAATCTCGGCTACTACACAAACTTCGTCAACCTGCTCGATCTTGCGGCCGTTGCCATACCCGCAGGCTTCAAGGGGAACGGCCTGCCCTTCAGCGTCTCCCTCATCGGCAAGGCATTTACAGACGACGGCCTGTTGCAATTTGCCGACCGGCTGCACAGAAACCTGGCAACCACGCTTGGCGGCTCAGCCCGCAAGCTCGCTGAGGCACCGGCGATTGACACACCGCCCGCGCCGCCCGGCTGCATTCTGATGGCCGTCGTCGGCGCGCATCTGACCGGCATGCCCTTGAACTGGCAGATGACACAACGGAAAGCGCGCCTGGTGTGCACAACGCGTACACACGGAGATTACCGGCTCTACGCCGTACCGAATACAACCCCTCCCAAACCCGGCCTGGTGTATGAACCCGGCTTCGGCGGCCAGGGTATCGAGATTGAAGTGTGGGCCATGCCCGAGGAGACAGTGGGCAGTTTTCTCAATGCAATTCCTCCGCCGTTGTCGCTGGGCACGTTGCGACTCGCAAACGGTTCAACGGTAAAAGGA
>Ga0302198_10002145_pt1 | contig 20902 bp, 18 predicted proteins | sample II_Bog_N2_2_FD_193521 | JGI IMG/M metagenome (GOLD analysis project Ga0302198, IMG submission 193521) | Peat permafrost microbial communities from Stordalen Mire near Abisko, Sweden - II_Bog_N2_2 | ecosystem: Environmental > Terrestrial > Soil > Wetlands > Peat | place: Sweden: Abisko... | reverse complement strand
GTTCACCCAACCATGCTTTACAGCACAGTCTGGGAGATCTGTACGTTCGCAGTCCTCTGGCGTGTCTCCGACCCGAAGCGCGGATTGCATCTGCGGCCCGGTGTCGTGCTTGGTTGTTACCTGATCGCGACGTCCACAGGGCGGTTCCTTGTGGAGTACCTGAGCCTGAATCCCATCCTTTCATTTGGACTGAAGGAGGCGCAGATCGTCAGTGTCGCTCTGATGCTCGTGGGAGCGGGAATTCTAGTCAGCTTGGGCCTTCAGAGCCGCGAAGTTCGGGACGTCTCAGCCGCAGTTATTGTAGCTGGGGACTGACTTTGGCCGCCCTCGTTGCCAAGGCACGGGCAGCCACGATTCTGCTCTGAGGCCAATGACAAACGGGCTGCGGGCTGTGCCGCCTGTCACGTCCAGAATCAGCGCCGCGACAGGAGCGATGCAAGCGCCTGCGTGGCGTTGTTTGCGCGATCGGTATCCTCCGCGGTGAGGGAATTGTTTTCCCGCAGGATGGACCAGTTCTTCAAAGCGCCTTCATACTCATTGCGTGCTCCCTCTGGATCAGCGCTCCTCGCAAGCCCACTGCCGACAGCTGCCTGCGCACGACCCCAATCGGAACGCAGGACCGCATTTGCTGGATCTGCTTGTGAGCGCTCTGCCGCAACCTGTTCGGCTTGCTTGAAGAGATCGATTGCCTTATCCAGATTGTGCAGTGCAAGATCGGCGTTCCCAAGAGCCAGCAGGGCCTTGCCGCAATTGGCGAGCGAGTATGAATCAGTCGGCGGCGCCTGACTGTTACAGAGAATCTGCTCTGCGCCATCGGCATGGTGTTTCGCTGCGGATGAATCGCCAACCGCCAGAAGCTCGTCTGAAAGCTGGCGCTCGCTGTTACCCGAATCGGATCGGTATTGCATGCTCGCCGGAGAATCGTGGCTCAGAGATTGGGCCACTTCGACGGCCCGTTGAGAGTGCGGAAGTGCCGCTGCAATCTGTCCGCCGGCACGCAGCGCATCGGCCCATTGATCTTCCACTGCCACTTGCCGCTCGCGATAGATGGCGTTGTCCGGATCGGAATCGCGCAAACCACGCAATAGATCCGCGGATCTTTGAATTTGGATCAGGGCCTGGAGCCCCTCTCCGTTCTCAAGCAAAACGCGCCCGTAGCGGACTTCAGCAATTGCCAACTCGACCTTGCCGTTGATGTCGCCCGGCTGCGCGGAAAGTGTGTTCTCAATCTCCGTGATCGCGCTGCGGAAAGTTTCGGCCGCACCGGCCCGCCGGCCCAAAGCGATTTCCGACGTGCCGAGTGAAATCAGGCTTCTGTAGTGCTCTTTAGCGACCTCAAGGTTCTCTGGGTTTTGCGCTGCCAGCTTTGCAACCTCGTCTCTTCCTTGCTGGTAATAGGCGAGGGCGTCCGTGGTTCTGCCCAGACTCGGAAATCCCGTCCCGCCAGCGAGGTCGCCCATGTGATGGAGACAATTGGAAAGCTTGAGAACATTCTCCAAATCCTGTGGTTCTTTCGACTGAATCTCCTGGCGAAGGTGGATGGCCCGCTGGTAGGCATGGCCAACGGCCAGCAGATCTCCACTGGAGTACAGCAGATCGCCGTAAGTTGTGAATGCATCAGCCGCGGAACTCAAGGCCGGTGGCGAATGATCGTCCCTCAGCAGTTTCTCTGCAGCCACCACAGCCTTTTGCGCGCTTACCATCGCGCCGGCCGTATCGCCCAGGTTGTTCTCGTATTCATTGCCCTGAACGTTGCTCACCCGCACATAGGCGTCCACAATCTCGCGCTGAAGTTGCGGGCTATCGACCTCTTTGGAGAGGTTGTCCAGATAAGTCAGCGCGTCCTTGACGAGGCGAGCACGGACCGGTGTGGAACCCGGCAGGCTGTCGATTGCATCCGCATAGTCGAACAGGACGGAGTGAGCAAGCTGGCGAACCTCGTTGAATCGGCGGTCCGCGCGAGATCTTGCCAACGTCACCTCAATCAACCCACCTATCAGAGAACACAGCAGAAGCCCCGCAACAAAAACGACCGCCCGATTGCGCCGAACGAACTTCGCTGCGTGATAGAACGGAGCGTCCCCGCGCGCCTGAACAGGCCGGGCTTGCAGATAGCGCAAAATATCTTCAGAGAACTGATCAACTGAGGCGTAACGACCCGATGGCTGCTTGCGTAGCGCCCGCAAGACGATATTATCCAAGTCTCCCAGCTTATGCGCCCAAAGGCTGGGCTTTGCAGGTTCTTCCTCACAGACCGCTGCCATAAGTTGGTGCAGTGGACGATCCTCGGCTCCATAGGGGGAGTGTCCGGTCAGCAATTCATACAGGATGACGCCCAGGGAATAGACGTCCGAGGATGTGGTGACAGGCTCTCCGCGAATCTGCTCCGGGCTTGAGTAGCGCACAGTCATTTTCAGCATGCCCGGCTGCGTGAGACCGTCGCCGGCAAGCGGAGCCACGGGGCTGAGTACCTTGGCGATTCCGAAATCAAGAAGCTTCGGCGTGCCTTCCGCTGTGACCAGGATGTTAGCCGGCTTCAGGTCGCGATGAATCACCATATTCTGATGCGCGTAGTGCACTGCGGAACAGATTTGGCGAAACAGATCGAGGCGTTGATGAATAGACAGATTGTGACCGCTGCAGTAGTCGTTAGGCGGAGTGCCCTCGACAAACTCCATGATCAGGTAAGGCAAGCCATCGGCACGCGCTCCGCCGTCAAGTAACCGCGCGATATTTGGATGTTCGAGATGTGCCAGAATCTGCCGCTCGGCACGAAATTGCGCGATGACCGCAGGCGAGTAAAGAGCGGCACTCACCAGCTTGACCGCCACACTTTTTTCGAACTCGGCATCGACTCGAACAGCGCGATAGACCGATCCCATACCACCCCTGCCGATCAACGCGACAAGCCGATATTGTCCCACCTGCTCGCCAACCGCGGAATCGTCGGAGTACTCTGCCATGGCTTGGCTGCGGTGAGCAGATTGTTGCCAGAATTCTTCCTTCATTGCGGCGGCATCCGAAGCCAGCAACGCACGGACTTCCTTCAGCAATGCACCATCCTCTGGGCCGCACGACTCAAGAAAGCGTTCTCGATCTTCCCCAGTCAGCTCGGAGGCCTGATCGAAGAGCTCTCGAAGTCTGTCTTCGTTGCTGCTCTGGGAACTCATCCCCTGGTCCCCGCCATATTCTCGCGCAGCCATGCCCGGGCAAAACGCCAATCGCGCTCAACGGTCGCAACAGAAAGGTCCATGACGCTGGCGATCTCCCTGAAATCCAGATCCCCAAAGAAGCGCAGCTCCACAATCTGCGCACATCGGGGATAACGCTTGGACATTCGATCGAGGGCCTGGTCGACGGCTAACGTGTCCAGGTGCCGGTGCTCCTGGATAAGTGGAATCGCCTCCGCTGCGCCCGCATCTCGTTTTGCACTCTTCCTGGCCCGCGCCTGATCCACAAGAATTTGCCGCATCTTCCTGGTCACAACGGAGATGAAATGCGCGCGGCCCTTCCAGTCGATTGAGCGCAGCGAAGACATGTGCAAATACACTTCGTGCACAAGGGCGGTTGCTTGCAGAGTGTCAGCGTTCGATTCGCGCTTGAGATGATAGGCCGCCAGGCGGCGCAAGTCTTGATAGACGAGCATGGTTACACGCTCGATCGCTTCTGGGTCCCCGTCTCGCCAGAGTTCGAGCCACGTAGTCACGCTCTCCATCTGAGCTGGTTCCATCGCTTCAAGTATATGGCCCGGAGCGCAAGCGGCGTCAGCCACCGGCCGCGACAAACCACAGAATAGGAGACCCGTGGAGAATATTTGATGGGTGCTGATCGCCCTTTACGCCTTCTTGGCAGAATGAGAAAGGGAAAGGCCATCAAGGGCTAAGAACCAGGAACCTGAAAATGCTGTTGACCTCCTTTCTATGAAACTCGTTCGAGCATTTACGAAGGAGATCACCATGACCTTGTCTTGCGCGCGCGGCATCGTCTCAAGTCTTGTTGCGCGAGTACTCGCGGGTTCGCCGGCGATTGTTGTGGCGACCGATTTGCAGGTGGACATGGGCGCGCCGCGCAACTACGTTCAGGGTGCGGACGACCGCCGGGAACTGGATCCGAGTGCAAACATTCATCCGCTTGCGGTCAAGGCTCGCGGGGATCACGCGCGCCGGCCGCAAGCTATCCGGCTGGAAGACAACATTCGGCGATTGGAATTGCACCATGAGGATCAGGTCAACGAAATGGGTGAGCAAGCAGAAATGGACCACTGCCTGTTGAATCCGGGCCCGGTCGATGGCCGCCACTGGATACAACGGCTGATCGCGCCAGGCTTTTCGCGTCGCCAATCCTGGAATTGCGGCGTGTCCTCCAGAGTTAGCCGAGGACTGGCACATCGCATCCCAGGACCGTTTCCGCAATGGCTGCCGGGAAGCCACACCATGTGACAGATACAAGGGGCTGGCAACCCTCCCCCCATTCTTCGGTTGATTGCTGAGAAGGAGCTCGAACTATGCACGAGACTGGACCCATTGCAAGAGTTGCAACGACCTTGCTCGCTGTCGGCGCAATTCTGTGCGGAGTGGTTGCCTGCCAGGCTGGCGGAAGCCAAACCGCCTCCGCGCATCCGCGACCATCCGCTGAACCTGACGCCAATAGTCTGGTTCAACAGTATGGTGGCCGCGCTCCCCGGCCCTGCCCCGCAATTCGTCACAGGCCCTCGGACACAGAAGCCGCAATTCTCGCGCAGTGCACCATGGAGGGCTTGCGTGAATCCACTGAAAAGCTGCTGACAAATGTCCAGATTCACATCACCGGCTCCCACAAATTCCTCGCGGACAATACCGGTGTTTACAACCCTGAGGTAAACAAGACCAAGGATATTGACACCCGGGCGGAGATCCTCACCATCATCGCCTACGCAAAGCAGTACACCTGCGGTGTCCAGTCGTTCGCCCCAGGGAAGAACTGCGCCATCACCGACATGCCCAACGGGACAGGTATCTGTTGGAGGACCGATTTCGGCGAATATCGATGCAACTTCGTAAGCGTCGGCGGCAGCGGCTACCAGCTTGGGCCGCCACCTACCAGCTACTAGGGCGTATCGACATATACTGACGCGCAGCGTTGCGAGGGAAAAATCCGGCCAGACGAGGCCGAGCCCGGAGCCTGTGGCAATCCACTGTCGAGGGCGAGAACGAACGTATGGCTGGATTTTCGCCGCAACCCGAAGGGGCATGAACAAAAGGACGTCGAGCGCTACCGCCGCGAGCATCCGGAATTCGCGGAAATCGGTCGGCGTATGATCGAAAGCTGGCACACCGGCCGGCAGGAATCGTTCTCTTTGCAGTAATGTCCTGTCTCAGAGGCTCACAGCCATACGACTGCTGTCCCCCTTGTATCTCGCCCTGAACTGCTGGATGGGAGAGGACAAACCCTCAACTGCCAGCCGGCCGCTGAGCCAAAGGGGCCCCCGCCGTTCCTCAGCCTCGGGCGTGAGTTGAAGGATCCGCTGGTTGTTTTTTTCAAACAACCTTGCAGACACGACTGTAGATTCGAATACAGGAGCAGCCATGATTCGTTACGGATTACTCGGGTTTGGTCATCACTGCATCAAGCGCCTGATGCCGGCGTTTCCAGCCGCGCAGGGCTCCGTGCTCGCCGGCCTCTGGCGGCGCGATCAGCAGAAAGCTGTGGCCAACGCCCGCGATCATTCCATTCCCTCCTTCGCCACTGCGGAAGAACTCTGCGCCTCGCCGCAGATTGACGCCGTCTTTGTCACCTCGCCTGACGCACTGCACCTGCCCCACGTTCTGCTCGCCCTCACCCACGGCAAGGCGGTCCTCTGCGAAAAGCCGCTGGGCATGAACGCCGGCGAGGTCGAGCAGATGCTCTCCGCAGCCACAAAGGCCGGCATGCCCCTCGGTGTCGCGCAGAACTTCCGCTACAACCGCAGCCTCGACGTCATCCGCGACTGGATCGCCCAAGGCCGCATCGGCGCGCCCGCGCTGGCGCACGCGCAGTTCTGCTATCCCGCCCAGGGCAGCCCCCGCCAGTGGATCTACAACCCCGCGCTCGCCTGCGGCGGTCCCATCGGCGACGTCGGCATCCACTGCATTGACGCGCTGCGCTTCGTGCTCAATAGCCGCGTCTCCGCAGTCACCACGCTCGCCCGCGCCGACGCCGAATCCGCCCCGGTTGAGGCCTACGCAACCATCGGCCTCGACTTCACCACCGGCTCCATGGGCGCAGTCACCGTCAGCACCCGCGGCGCCTATCGCTCGCTGATTGAGGTGTCTGGCGAGACCGGAGCCATCGTCAGCCAGTTCGGCCTCACCGTTGAAGGCGACGTGGACGTGGAGCTCTGGCTCAACGGAAAAGTCGCCGAGCGCCAGACCGTCTCCAACGCCGACGGCTACACCCGCATGCTCGATGCCTTTTCAAGCTGGGTCGAAGGCCGCGGCCAATTCCGCTCCACAGCTGAGGACGGCCTGCACAACCAGCAGATACTCGACGCCGCCTACACAAGCTGGCGCACCGGCCAAAAGCAAACGCTGCCGGGCAATTGACTTCTTTCAAAGCAGCGATGCCGGCGCCTATTTTCCGCCGGTCAGGTTGCGAATAATCTCCACCTCGCGCTCGCGGTAAGGCGTGCCGTCCGGGTGGAAGACATCATGCTGCCAGATCGCCGGCTGGTCGCTCACATACGGCCGCTGCCAGCTGTCCCAGGGAATCCACGTCTGGCTCTTGCCCGCAACCAGGCCCCAGTTGATCGCGCCCACATGATGCGCCCGCGCAATCGGCAAAATCGTGTCGAAGGTGCTGCCGATGTTCCGCGCCATGTATTCCGTGCAGATGAGCGGCCGGTGAAACTGCTCCAACTGCTTGACCTTCTGCTCAAACTCTTCCGGCCAGCCGTAGTTGTGGAAGCTGATCACGTCCGACTGCTCAATCTGCACCCGCGCCAGCGGCGGCATGGCAGCGAGCGAGCTCCAGTCCCCGTGCCACAGTCCGCTGGTCAGCGGCTGCGCCGGATGCGCGGCACGCGCCCAGGCAAACACCCGCGGCAACAGCGCCAGAATGATCTCGTTCTTGTTGCGCGGATCGCCCTTGGCATACGAGTCCTCGCTGCTGTTGTCCGGCTCGTTCCACAGGTCCCATGCCAGGATGCGCGGATCGTTGGCAAACGCGCCCACCACGCCCTTCACGTAGCTCTCAAGCCGCGGAACCTGCGCCGGGTCTGAGAGAATCTCCGCGCCCGGCGCCTGCACCCAGCCCGAGTTGTGTACGCCCGGAATCGGCGGATGCTGCGGCCCAAGCTTCGGGTGCGGATCCCAGCACGAGTCGAACAGCACAAACACCGGCCGGATGTGGTGCCGCGCCGCAATCGCCAGAAAATCATCCATGCGGTGTTGGAAACCTTTAGGATCTTGCTCCCACAGCAGGTTGTGCAGAAATACGCGCATCGTGTTCATGCCAATCGCCTGCGCCCAGCCCAGCTCGCGGTCAATCGTCGCCACGTCGTACGTATCCGCCTGCCACATCTCCAACTCGTTGATCGAGGTCGACGGCAAAAAATCCGCGCCCACCGGCCACGGCTGCTGCGCATACCATGTGTTGGCCTGCGCCTCGCTCCACCGCTGCTGCGCGGACGCACCCCAGCTCAACCCCACAACACTAAGGACAACAGCGACAACACGCAGGCATTTCCAGGCAGACAGCATGGCCCAATCTCCTCACAGCATCGACTCGGATTCTACGCGAGCTCAATGCCGACTGGCTCCCCAGAAGCGGCCGATGAATACCGGGTAGCCGGAGCCCCGGCCGCCAAAGACCAATCCGGTGGTTCGATTCGCGGAGCTCTCTGATCATGCATCGGAGATAGGACAAACCCATGACAATAAATTACTTAAGCCCCCGCCAGCTGCTCCAGCAGCGTATCGAAGTCCTCCAGCTTGGCATACTCGATAATCACCTTGCCGCGTCCCTTGTGGTCCTCGATCTGCACCTTCAGCCCCAGCGCCCGCTGCAACCGCTCCTGCACCTCGCGCACATTCGGATCAACCGGAACCTCCGGCTTCGGCTCCTTCTTCGCCGCCTTCTCCGGATGCAACAACCCTTGAACATAGGTCTCAGTTTGGCGAACAGAAAGCGAAAGTCCGGCCACTCGCTGCGCAGCCTTTTCCATCTCCTCTGCATGCTCCAGGCTGAGCAGCGCGCGCGCATGCCCAAAACTCAGCTCGCCCTTCTCCACCCGCCCCTGCACCGTAGCCGGTAAACGCAACAGCCGCAGGAAGTTGGACACCGTTGCCCGATCCTTTCCCGTGCGCGTCGCCATCTGCTCCTGGGTCATGTGGAACTCGCGTGCCAGCCGCTCAAACGCCCGCGCCTGCTCCATCGGGTTCAGGTCCGCCCGCTGCAGGTTTTCAACGATGGTGATCTCCATCGCCTGCTCGTCCGACACCTGCCGCAGAATCGCCGGAATCGTCTGCTTGCCCGCCAGTTGCGAGGCCCGCCACCGCCGTTCGCCGGCAATCAGCTGGAATCGCCCATTCGCCAGCGGACGCACCAGGATCGGCTGCACCACCCCGTTGGCCGTAATTGAAGCCGCCAGCTCACCCAGCTGCTCCTCATTCATCTGCGTCCGCGTCTGGAAGGGATTGCGGTCGATCTGCTCAATCGGGATCTCGCGCGGCTTGCCGCCCTCGCTCTCACCGGCCGGGGCAGCGGGAGCGGGAACGCGTGGAAGCAGGGAGTCCAGGCCTTTGCCTAGAGCACGGCGCTTGGGGTCAGCTGGGGCGATGGTCATCATTGAAATCCTCAAACTCCGGCTCGAAATGGCCGGTACTTGCAGCTCGCTCTTGGAACTTGGTGTTTCTGGCGCAACGCCAATCTAGATGCGCCTCATCAGGGCCTGGCAATCTGTCTTAGGAATACGGCCAGAACCGCACCCGCGTCCGCACCGCCGGCTTGGGGGGAGCCGCCGCTTCGGCTTCCGCTGCCGCCTTGCGCTCCAGGCTGCGCGGGCTCACGATGCTGTTGCGCGCCAGATATTCTCCCGCCAGTTCGAAATACGCCTCGGTTCCCCGCGAGCGCGGATCGTAAAGCGCCACCGGCTTTCCATGGCTCGGCGCCTCAGCCAGGCGGACATTACGCGGGATAACCGTCTGAAACAGCCGCTCACGGAAGTATTCGCGCAGCGTATCCGTCACCTGCTGCGCCAGGTTGGTGCGATCGTCGTACATGGTCAGCAGCACGCCCTCAATGGTCACGCTCGGATTCACCGCCGCCCGCACCCGTTCCAGCGTCGAAATCAGCTCCGTAATGCCTTCCAGCGCAAAATATTCCGCCTGCATGGGCACAATCAGCGAGTCGGCCGCCCCCAGCACATTCAGCGTAAGCAGGTCGAGCGTAGGCGGGCAGTCCAGCACAATCAGATCGAAGTTGGCCTGAATCGGCTCCAACGCCCGCCGCAGGCGCAGAGCGCGGTCCGGCGCGTTGGCCAGCTCAATGTTGGCTCCGGTCAGGTTCTTTGAGCCCGGCAACAGCCAAAGGCAGCCTATGTCCGTCGGTAGAATCACCTGCGCAGCCGGAGCTTCGCCCACCAGAACGTCGTAGATGGAATGGCGGTTATCATCCCGCTGCACGCCCACGCCCGACGACGCATTGGCCTGCGGATCGCAGTCGACCAGCAGGACTTTGAGGCCCTCGAGAGCCAGGCAGGCAGCCAGGTTAATTGCAGTCGTGGTTTTGCCAACCCCGCCCTTTTGGTTGACAACTCCGAGAATCTTGCCCATGGGAGACAAGGTTATAGGGAACCATCATTTAAAGGTAGGGACTTGCGCTGTGGAGAACACAGCCAGGCTGTGGAAAGCCTCCGCCCAGAAGAGCCCATCCGGCGTTGGAACTACCTCTGCGGGAAGGCTTTGCGGGCCCTTCCTGCCAAACCCGCAGAACCCCTCGCAATACCGCCCAATGGTGGAAAACTCCCGCATTTCGGGCCCGCATTGCGAGTGAATTCAGGCTCCTCATCCGATCCGGGAAATGCCCGTTTTGGGATTCATGCGGCAACGTTCCACGTGGAACATTTCCCACTTCGGTATCAATTCCCGCTTGTTCCACGTGGAACAATGCAGACCATCTGCAACATCGCTAACCTTGAATGTCCATCTCAGACCGTGTCAGAACAAGCACTCGCCGCTCGCTCCCAGGCAAAGCTACGGATCGGAACCCCAAAACCCCATCGCTCGCCGTCCCATTGAACTGCTCGCCCGGCTCCGTCGTCATCAAAGCCAGCCAGCCCCCACCCCGCACCAGCGCCCGTGCCGCCCGCACCGCATCACTCATCCGATCCACTGCCCGCAGCGCGACGCAATCAAACTGAACTCCCAGCGTCTCCCCGCGTCCCGCGTGCACGCGCGCTGGTAACCCCAGCGTCCGAATCGCCTCCTGCAGAAACGCCGCCTTCTTCCCCTGAGACTCCGCCAGCGTCACCGCTATCTCCGGCCGGCACAGCGCAATCGGAATTCCAGGAAACCCCGCGCCCGATCCAAAATCCAACAGCGTAGCAATCCCAGTCGGCAGCGCCCGCGCACAGGCAATCGACTCCACAAAATGACGCGACAGAATCCCCGCCTCGTCGCGGATCGCCGTCAGATTCGTCCGCGCATTCCACCGCATCAGCAGCGCGCAATACTCCCCGAAGCGGACGGCGAGCGCCTCGTCCAGCGCCTCCATCCCCGCCCCGGCCAGCAAGAGATTCAAGCGCTCTCCCATTTCCGCCGCCTCGCTACTCACGCCTCACCCCGCCCCTGCCAGCCCCAGCGCTCCTCACGCCCTGCCAACCGAAGTCTCCACCGGCCGAGGCTGCCAACACGCCGCAGCCTGCACAAAATCCGAGAAAATTGCCCGCGATAGCGCCGACTGCGTGTACGTCCTCTCCGGATGCCACTGCACGCCAAGAACGAAGTGCGCGGCTGAATCGAGCTCAACTGCCTCAATCACCCCATCCTCCGGTGAAACCGCGCTCACCCGCAGATTGTCCCCCGCCGCCTTGATCGCCTGATGGTGGCTCGAGTTCACTTGCTCCAGCCGGTCCGCCCCAAGCAGCCGTGCCAGCCTGGAGCCAGGTGCAACCCGTATCGCATGCGCCTCCGCGACGCTCCGTCCCGGCTGGTGGTTGACCGCGGTCTTCAGGTCGTGGCCAACGTCTTGAAGCAGCGTCCCGTTGCGCCACACATTCAAGGCCTGCGCCCCGTAGCAGATGGCCAGAATTGGCTTTTGCAGGTTGAACGCGTCCTGCAGCAGCAGCTCGTCCACTGCCGTCCGCCCCGCATCCGCCGGCCCGCACTCCGCGATCCTGCCTTCTCCATACCGTTCCGGGTCCACGTCGTAACCGCTCCCTGGCAGCAGAATGCCCTCCACCGTAGCCAGCAACCGGGCCACCCGGTCCTGTCGCTCGTGCAGCGGCACCAAAACTGGCGTCGCGCCCACCGAATGGAGGGCAGCTAGATAAGGCGGAAGCGAACGCTGATTGTAGGCAGCATCGTTGCTCGTTGGCTCTGGAATTGCAATATGAACGGACATGGCCCAACCAGTGTAAGCCCATGCGCAACGGCTGCGATAGATCGAGTGCCTTCACTTCAGGCGAGCGAGACTTCACCCGACGGCGTCGAAACCTGCTGGCCGCCCAGCTCCTGGATCGCAGCCTTCAGCCGCTCCGTCAGCTCGTCGGTCTGCCGCACCGACATGCCCGTCGTATCAATCGCCTCGCCCGCCTTCAGCGTCAGCTTGCCGGGATAGAGGTGCCTCGTGTGGATCGGCAGCAGATCGTAAACCCCGCTCAGCGCGATCGGCACCAGCGGCACCTGCGCGCGAATGGCCAGGTACGCCGCGCCCGAAAGGAAAGTCTGCAATGCGCCGTCCGGCGTCCGCCCCCCCTCCGGGAATACAAACAGCGGCATCCCGCCGCGCAGCGCCTTCACTCCCAGGCTCAGGCTTGAAAGCGTGGCCCGCGGATTCCGCGTATCGATCGGAATCTGGCCCGATCTGTCCAGGTACCATCCAATGAACGCGATCGGCCAAAGCTCCTTCTTTGCCAGAATGCGAAACTGAAAGGGAAGCGCCGCAAACACCACCGGTGTATCCATGTAAGACGTGTGGTTTGAAGCATATACGGCAACAGGCTGGCTGCGGAGCTTCTCCTCGCCCTCGACGACAAGCGAACATCCGGCGAACAAAATAAGGCTCCGCGCCCAGAAGCGGGCAATCCGGTGTTGCACCCGCCCGCTCTTGTCCACCAGCGAGATCAGCAACGACACCGACCCGCACACAATCGTTGAAACCGCCATCAGCGGAATGTTCCAGGCATTCGTCCGCCAGCGATAAAGCCGCGGCAGCGGTGTATTCGGTCGTGCGCTCACGGTTCAACCCCGCCCTCGGCCCCGCCAGCCAAGAGAATCGACCGCGCCTCGCCCACCAGATAGACCGATCCGGAAACCACAATCTGTCCAACATCTATTTTATTTTCAGCAATTTGAATGGATTCCGGGACGCTCGATGCAACCACCGCCTGGGTTCCCGTCGCCGCCGCTGCCGCCAGCAAATCCTCCACCGCCGCAGCCCGAGCCGCATGCAAGGGCGCCAGAATGACCAGGTCAAAGAGCGGAAACAGAATCTGCGCCATCTCCGCAATCGGCTTATCGCGCAGGCAGCTGAAGACCAGCACCCGCTGCCGTCTCACCGGCGCGGGCGGCCCGTTCAACCCCGCACGCAGAGCCCACGCTCCGGCCGGGTTGTGCGCCACGTCCAGAATCCACTCCATCCCGCCCCGCTCCATCCGTTCCAGCCGTCCCGGCCAGCGCGTCTGGTGAACCCCGGCTGCCAACGACGCCGGTGTAATCGCCACGCCGTGCTGCTCCGCCAGTTCCACCGCCGCCGCCAGCGCCAGCGCAATGTTCCGATGCTGGTGCGCCCCGCTCAGCGGCGAATCGACCTCCACCGCCGCGCCCAGCGCCTCCACATAGTACGGGCCGACCGCACCCGCAGCCTCGAACGGCATATACGGCGCCGCGCTCACTCCGCGCACATCCAGCTCCACGGCCGCTTCGCCCAGCGCCTGGTTGGCCTCCGGATGCTGCGGCAGCGTCACCAGCGTCCCATTCCGCCGCAGAATCCCGGCCTTCTCCCGCGTGATCGCCCCAATCGTCGCGCCCAGCCACTCCATATGGTCGAGCGAAATGTCGGTAATGATCGAGAGCAGCGGATCCACAATGTTGGTCGCATCCAGCCGCCCGCCCATGCCCACTTCAAGCACGGCGATCTCGACCCCCGCTTCGGCAAAGTAAAGCAATGCCTGCGCGGTCAAAATCTCAAAGAAGCTGGGCAGTTGCGGCAGCTCGCCATCCAGCACCAGCTTCTGCGCCGCGTCGTGTACGCGGAAGTAGAGCGCCGCGAAAGCCTCGTCCCCAATCTCCACGCGGTCCAGCCGGATCCGTTCGTTCACCCGCGCCAGGTGCGGCGATGTATACAGTCCGGTGCGCACGCCGCTGGCCGTCAAAATCGAAGCCAGCGTCGCCGCCGTCGACCCCTTGCCGTTGGTCCCGGCAATCAACACCGACCGGAACCGGCGCTGCGGATCGCCCAGCGCAGCCAGCAGGATGCGAATCTCGTCCAGCGAGAATTTGCGGCGCGGCTGACCCGTGCTCGCGTAGAGCTCCGGAACCATTGCGTTGAGTTGATCGACAGCCGCTGCGTAGGACATGGACAGTCCAGTATAGAAGGCCTGCTCCGTCCTGTGGGCGCTCCGGCCCAACAACTGCCCATCCGCCGGACGGCAGTGTCAGTGTCGCAGCAGCAGTTCCAGCGCCAGCCGCGCATTCTGCAGGCAGAGCCGCGCTTCATCTTCTGAGAGCAGCCCCTGGTGCACAGCCTTGCGCCCCACGTCATTTACCTGGTTGGCCACGCGCGGAAAATCCCCGTCAATCCCGCATAGCTGCAGATTGTTGTTCACCTCGTGCAGCAGATTGCCCAGCGTAGCCGCGTTCCGGTACCGGGTCCGCACCAGCCGCGTCAGCTGGTCAGGCAGCTTCTGCTTGATCGCCTCTTCAAGCACGCTCCGGCACATCACCGCGCAGGCCGTAAACAGCCCAAAGAAATAGCAGCGCGTCGCCTCATCCAGATAGCGGTCGGCCTCTTCCGAGCTGGCCGCGCCCACCACGCACTCGCGCAGATGCGTCGCGCGAAACACAGCCGGCTCCACCAGCTCCAGCAGCTCCATGGCGATAGCCGCCCGCAACAGGTCATTCTGCTGTCCGTCGAGCGCGCGCTGAATCTCCTGCCAGGCCGGCGTGGCCGCTTCGCACCCCGCATATTGCAGCCGGGTCAGCGAGGTGAGCCGCTGCCGCGCGTGCTGCACAAACCCTTGCCGCATCTCCTGCGCCAGCATCCGCCAACCGGCCACAAACGCGACCTTGTCCTGCTGGTATCGCGCCCACAGCTCGTCGTACACAATCCCGGGCAGAATGTCCCGCAGCTGGGCAAAGCGGCTGGTCCGCGCCAGCTCGGCAATAGCCTCGCAGAACTCCCTCCCCGGCGCGCCCTCAGCCGACATCTGCAACAGCTGGGTCTCCAGACGGTTCACATCAATCGTCATCGCACCCAGCCCCCGTTGTTTCCAGTCTAGGGGGGTCCAATTTAATTCCAGCACTCCAATCAAATTCACATCCACGGCTCGTACTGGAACGGGAAGCTAATGTCCCTCGTTGCGACTCCGGGAACGGTCTCCTGCGGCCCCTCTTTTCCTCGCTTCCCCAGGCCCATGTGGATACCGTGGAAGAGCCGTCTGCTGTGGACGACTCGTACGCCCCAACCCCTTTCCCTGCACGGCGATGGACGCCCTTTACACACAATCCCCCCACGATTCACAGCCCTTTCTCACCCTCCTGTGGGAGACGTGGGAAACAGGTGTCGTCTGAACTCCATAGAGAGCCGGTTTTCCAAACCTCCTCAAATCCACCGCCGCGATTTAGAAAACCCGCCCACTTCCCAACCCGCATCCGCTCAGCCTCTTCAGCATGATTTCCACTTTTCCCTAGTCACCTACGGGTATTACTGTCTTGTTCTTTACTCTTCCTTCCTATTCCCCTACCCGTCGCACCGGCATCGCCCGCCTGCGGAATTCCACTTCCATCCGCCACCCGTCAACCCTGCTCTGCGCAACCACAGGCAGAGTGGCCCCACCAGCCGCCCAATCCCCCGGATTGATACGCGGAATTCAGAAATCTGCCCTGTTTTCCACCCACACCACTGCCCGGAAGGTGAATACAATCAAACCAGAACCGGAGCCAGACCCTTTCGCACCGCCGCATTGTGTTGTAGAGTGAGGCCAAGCTAGAAATCTGTCTGCTTCGCGCGTCGAGGGTGGAACCATGCCGATTGTGGAAACGGAAGTGGAGAAGCAGGCCGTACAGGGGGCAGCGATGGAGATTACCGTAAGCCGCCAGGAGCTGGTCCGGGAGCTCACCGCCACGCAAAGCGTTGTGGAGCGCAAGACCACCATTCCCATTCTGTCCAACTTCCTCATTGAGGCTGACGGCGACCGGCTCAGCATCACCGCCACCGATCTCGACCAGGCCATCCGTACCAGTGCCGCTGTCAAAGTCAAAAAGCCCGGCGCCTGCACCATCCCCGCCCGCAAGCTCTACGATTACATCAAGCTCCTCCCCGAGGGCGATATCTCCATCAAGCTCCTCGACAACCACTGGGTGCAGATCCGCTCCGGCCGCTCCAACACCAAGATGGTCGGCATGGCCCGCGCCAACTACCCGCAGGTGCCCGAGTTCCCCGCCGTCACCGCCACCAGCATCTCCACCCTGGCCCTCAAAACGCTCATCGCCCGCACCATCTTCGCCATCTCCAACGAGGAATCCCGCTACACCCTGAATGGCGCCCTGCTGGTCATCAAGGCCGAGTCCCTGGCCATGGTCGCAACAGACGGCCATCGCCTCTCCTACGTCGAAAAGCCCAACGAAACCCTCGAAGGCATCAGCGGCGAGAAGCGCGTCCTCATCCCCCGCAAGGCCCTCCAGGAGCTTCAGCAGTTGCTCGGCAACACCGACGCCGAAAAGGTCGAGTTTGCCGACGACGAGCACACCCTCTTCTTCCGCGTCGGCCATCGCACCTTGTCCACGCGCAAGCTCACCGGCCAGTTCCCCAACTTTGAGGCCGTCATGCCGCGCGACAACACCAAGTTCGCCGTCGTCCGGTCGAGTGAGTTGTCCGCCGCCATCCAGCGCGTCGCCCAGTTCGCCGACGAGCGCTCCGGCGCCATCCGTCTCCGTCTTGAAGGCAACGAGCTCAAAATCAGCTCCAGCTCCACCGAGTCCGGCGAGAGCGAAGACACCATCGACACGCCGTATGCCAGCGACCCCATCGTCGTCGGCTTCAACTCCGGCTACATCCTCGACTTCCTCAAGGCGCTCAGCAACGAGGGCGAAGTCCGCCTCGAGTTCAAGGACTCGCAATCCGCCGGCCAGATGCGCCCCGAAGACCCTGAAGCCGAGTATAAGTACCGCTACGTCCTCATGCCCATGCGCATCTGAGCATTGCATGCAGCAGACTTCTTCGTGCAACGAATGAACGGCCCGGCAGCAACGCCGGGCCGTTCTCTTTTTTTGGATCGGTGACAGACGTTCAATGCTTGTCAATATTTAGCCATGTTATACAATGACGAGCATGCGCACCGCCAAAACCATCTCCATCACCCTTCCCCCCGAACTACTCTTGAAAGCCCAGGAGATCGCCACCCGCGAGCACCGCACAATGAGCGAGCTCTTCCGCGAAGCTCTCCGCCGCTACAAGACCGTCGATCCGGAATGGGAAGCGTTGCTGCAAAGGGGGCTGGAACACGGACGAATGCTTGGAATCAAGTCGGAAGAGGACGTGGAGCGGATGTCAGATGAGTGGAGGCGGGAGCGCAGGATCCTTGCGAACCAGTAATGCGAGCTGTAGCCGATACCAACATCCTCATCTCAGGGCTCTTGTTTGGTGGATTGCCCCGAAAACTCCTGGACCACGCCACTGCACCGGGCGTTACGCTCGCCACATCTGAGGAGCTTCTCGAGGAACTCCGCGACAAGTTGGCAAACAAGTTCCATTTTGACGGAGCCGACACCGCCCAGTTCCTTCAGAAAATCCGCCAAATCGCCGAAATTGCCAGTCCTCGCTTCCGTCTCCACGCAGTTCCTGACGATGAAGATGACAACCGCGTTCTCGAATGTGCAGTCGCCGCTGGCGCCGAGTTCATCGTCAGCGGAGATAACCATCTGCTGCGGCTCGGCTCGTACCAAAAGATCTACATCGTCACAGTTCGACAATTCCTGCAAACAGCCGGATTCCGTCTCGATTGATCCCTCGCGCTACCAGGTCAGCGTCACCGTAATCGTCTTCCAGCCTTCGCCGGGAGGGAAAAAGAAGTACATGCTGAGTGGCGCCCCGTGACTAAGCTCCCACGAGTCCGCAAATGAGAGCGAAACCCCGGCATGTTCGGCATCGGCATTGCTGGACAAACCGTTACTCACATCAATGCGCGGCATCACCCGATCGGGCTGCCGTACCCAATACTCGGTCTTACTGCCTGCCAGGCCCTCCACAGTAAGGCTGATCCTGCCCTCCGCCGAGACCTCGGAAATAACCCGAGGTTGTCGGGTTCGCTGCCCCGGCGCTGGTTCTCGGATCGCATAATCGGCCACTTCAAGCTTTGGCTCCGAGATCTTAACCACAAGTGGACCGCCAGATTGATGTTCGAGAATAGCGTCAGGCAAATCGGTCCGTAGCTTCCATACTTCAGGAGCGTGGCGGCCAGGCAGCACCGATACCTCGAGGCTCCCGTTCGTTCGCTGAAAGTAAAGCGACACCGCACCATCTGGAAGCCGCAAATTGTCTACCTCCGCATGATCCCACCCCGCCGGCAGATGCGGATTCACGGTAATCGTCTTGGCCTGCGCATCAATCGAGATCCCGAACAACCCGCGCAGCGTCGGCGTAATCACCATCGCGCTCGACCACAGCTGGTGGCTGGTGCTGCTCGGCATCGGCGTATAAAAATCACCGCTCAGCCATTCGGTGTCCGCGCCCAGGTCCTGCGCCCAGGTCAGGTTGGCGTTCTCCATCAGCAACTGGTAGCCGGCCAGCGGCTGCCCGCCGCGATACTCCGCCAGCGCCGCCCACCCCGTAAACAGTGGCCAAACCGACCCATAGTGGTAGCTGGTTCCGTCATAAATCTTCTCTTCGTTGGAGATGTCGCGCAGGCCCCAGTCCGTATTCAGCGTGTGCCCGGCCATCTGCCGCAGACACTCATCCCCATGAGCCAGCACCGGCTTGCCGTCCGGGTCCCACCACGCCAGCGACGCGTAGACATTCGTCGTCCGGTCCTGCGTGCCATCCATGTTGTGGCTGAAGGCGTAGCAGCCTTTCTCCTTGTCGTAGTACTCGCGCTCAATCGTCGCCGCCACCTGCGCCGCCCGCCGTTCCGCCGCAGTTGCTCGCTCGGTGTCCCCCAGCTGCTTCTCAATCTTCGCCATCGCCGCCGAAGCCTGCTGATCCAGCAGCGCCAGATAAATCTCCTGGTGCGGCATCGCGCCCGGCCAGTTCTCCACCCAGCCCGTTCCCTGCGAGTTGTCGTAGATCCCGTCGTGGTCCGTATCGTGCGCCGGATCGGTCTCAAACGTCCACGCCTTCTCAATCGCTGCACGGTTGGCCGTCAAAAATCCCACATCCCCACTGGAGCGGACATACTCCTCCACGGCCAACAGAAACAGCGGTGTCGAGTCGGCGGCCGCATACTCATACGGCGTCGCCTGCCAATCCACCAAGGGCGCGGTCTGCGCATACTCATGCATGATTTTGCCCGCCGCGCTCTGCCGCCGAATCAAAAACTCCAGCTCCGCCTTCGCCAGCGAAAAATCCCCGTAGCCGTCAACGGCATAGATCGAGTAGAGCGAATCCCGCCCAAAGAACCAGCCAAACCCCGGCCGGGTCGTGTCGCCGGAGGAATCGTAGCCGGCAACCAGACCGGTCTCACCGGTGCCATAGGCCTTGGCGCGCAGCTGCTCCATGGCCACGACCGCCCACTGGAACGCCTCGTTCAGCGTCTCGTCCGGTGTCTCAATCGATGTCGCGCTGGCCAGCAGTTTCCGGTAGCGCTCGGCGTGGGTCTGGTAGCCGGCGGCGATCCCTGCATTCAGTTGGGAGAGGGTTGTGCCGAGGGCGCCGCTGGTGGCGGCTGCAGGAGTGGTACCCACCGCCATCAGCAACGGGAAAAGCCGGCCACGGTCGCGGCCGGGGTCAATCGATAGCTTGAGTTCAACCGTGTGTTCGTGGGCCTGAACCTGGTCAGCGGGCTGGATGCCGGGCTGCGCGCCGGGAATCGCGACAGCACCGGCCAGGTCGGGATAGCCCGCCTGCAAGAGGTAGTACCCGTCCACTTTGCCCGGCCCGGCCACCCATTCCGCACTGGCAGTGCCCTCGCTCGGCTCCGGCCACATCCAATGCAGCTCCGGCGTAAAGCGGAAGGTGAAGGTGCTGGGGTGCAGGCAATCAAACTCGAACAGCACAACCGGTCCAGTCCCCATGCCGGCCTCATTGGGCGAAAACATGATCTGGCGGACAGTGAATGCGGAGTAAGCGTAGGTGATCGTAGTGCGGTCGGGCCGCACTTCCACCTCAGCCGCCTGCTGATTCAGATCGATCAGGCCCAGGTAGCCGTCGACTTGCGCCTGGATGCCGAAGTGAGAAAGCAGCTTGACCGGCAACACCCAGGCCTCAAACGAGCCGTCCTGCTGGCCGAGGACAACTCCGCGCTCTCCCGCAACGGTAAATGGCTTGAGCGGCTCGGCATGCGCCCGGATCACCCGCCCATCCGTCGCAAACGAAATAGCCGGAACGGACGTGAGGCTTTGTGGGTAAATCGGGGAAGCCACGGCAGAAAGCATTGCGGCAGCCAGGCAAAGGCGGCCCCGTAGGGTGTCCATCGCATCGTCCTTTGTGCAGGTTTCGAGGCTAATAGTGTACTGCCGGCGTACGCCCGAAAGACATCCCAACGTACTGTCCGCCCAAGTGCGATCTCCGATCCCTTTCAGCTGGGCGCGTGTTTCCCGGAGGATGGCCTATTGGCTCCCTGATACGCTTTTCCATAATCATATTCCGATTTACGGATAGCAATACTCACGCCGACCTCATATCGCGCAGTGTAAGTAATTGAAAAACATAAAATTGTAAGTTGTGGCATTGCAATTGCTGTCGATTGTCATAGGTCTATTTTCCAGAAGCGCCATCCTCCCAGGCTGTCCCTTGTCAGAAAGTGCACGGGCCGACTGTCACCCCCAAGGAGATCCAAGAAAAATGCGAAGTGTCATAACTAAAACCGCTTTGTTCCTCATGGTTCTTTTTTCAGCCGCATTCCTCTCGGCACAGGACAGCTCCTCTGTGGTCGGTGTCGTGACGGATGCAACCGGAGCGGTGATTCCCAGCACCACGGTGACGCTGTCTAATTCCTCCACCGGCGTTTCCTTTACCCAGGTGGCCGACAATACCGGCACTTACCGGTTCCTGAATGTTCCGGCGAATGTTGGATACAAGATGACCTTCGCCCATGAGGGCTTTGCTACTTCCGAAGTTTCAGACATCACGCTCAACGTCGGGTCCACCCGGACCCAGAACGCGCGCCTCAAGGTTGGCGGAGAGGCACAGACTGTGCAGGTCTCCGGCGGCAACGAGGCGGTCACTCTGGATACAACCGACGCCACCATCGGCAACAATATCGACGTCGAGCAGCTCAACGGCCTGCCCATCTACGACCGTACCGCTGGAATCCAAACGTTGTTCTACCAGCAGCCAGGGGTCGACTCTAACC
>Ga0302198_10002144_pt1 | contig 20904 bp, 18 predicted proteins | sample II_Bog_N2_2_FD_193521 | JGI IMG/M metagenome (GOLD analysis project Ga0302198, IMG submission 193521) | Peat permafrost microbial communities from Stordalen Mire near Abisko, Sweden - II_Bog_N2_2 | ecosystem: Environmental > Terrestrial > Soil > Wetlands > Peat | place: Sweden: Abisko... | reverse complement strand
ACGAGTGGGGCTAACAAGAATCGAACTTGTGACCTCAGCATTATCAGTGCTGCGCTCTAACCAACTGAGCTATAGCCCCGTAAACCGGTTGCTCACGCTACACCACCCCGACGAGACCTCCGAAGTCGCCGGACCGCATGGTGGGGGTCCGGCGTCCTCCGTCGCCTCAGGAGTCGCCGGTGGTCTCGCCCGCGACCGGAGCAACGGCGGCCACGGCGTCACCCTCCCCCAGGTTCATGACCCGGACGCCGGTGGCGTCGCGACCCTGGCTGGCGATCTGACGGACGGCGGTCCGGATGACCACGCCGGAGGTCGAGATGAGCAACAGCTCGTCCTCGAGTCCGGCCATGAACGCCGCCACCACGCGTCCGCGCTTCGCCGTGAGCTTGATGCCCCGCACACCCTGTCCGCCACGGGCCTGGCTGTTGAATCTGTCCACCTTGGTCCGCTTGCCGTAGCCGGCATCGGTCACGATCAGGATGTCCGCCTCGTCGCGGGCGATGTCACACGACACCACCACGTCCTCGGGCTTGAGGCGAACGCCGCGTACGCCGGCGGCGTCCCGGCCCATTGCACGGACGTCGTGCTCGGAGAAGCGGATCGTCATCCCTGAGGAGGTGACGATGAAGACGTCGTCGTCGCCGTGGGTCTCGACCACCCGGACGAGTTCGTCGCCGTCACGGAGGTTGATGGCGATGAACCCCTCGCGGCGGGACTTGTCGTACTCGCTGAAGGCCGTCTTCTTGATCTGGCCCAGTTTGGTGGCGAACACGAGAAAGTTGTCCTCGGCGAAGTCGCGGGTGCCGATGATGGCCTGGATGCTCTCGTTCGGCGAGAGGGGCAGCAGGTTGACGATCGCCGTCCCTCGGGCCGCCCGCTCCTTCACCGGGATCTCGAGCGCCCGCAGCCGGAAGACCCGACCCCGATTGGAGAACAACAGCAGATGGGCGTGCGACGACGTGTGCACCACGTCGTCGATCAGGTCCTCTTCCTTCAGCTTGGCCCCCTGGACGCCGCGGCCACCGCGCGCCTGGGTGCGGAACGCGTCGGCCGATACCGCCTTGATGTAGCCGGCCCGGCTCATGGTGACCACGATCTCCTCGTCGTCCACCAGGTCCTCGACGTTCATGTCGCCGGGGTCGTGGGTGATCACCGACCGGCGCTCGTTGGCGAACTTCTCGCGGATCTCGAGGATCTCGGTGGCGATGACACCACGCAGCTTGGCCGGGTCGTTGAGGATCGACTCCAACTCGGCGATCTCCTCGAGCAGCTTGGCCATCTCCTCCTCGAGGTTGGTCCGGCCCAGCCGGGTCAGCCGCGACAGGGTCATGTCGAGGATGTGGTTGGCCTGCTCCTCCGAAAAGTCGAACGGCGCGGCCTCGAGGGCCTCGAGGGCCGCCGGTCGGTCGTCCGAACCACGGATGGCGGCGATCACCGCATCCAGCATCCCGATGGCCTTGAGCAGTCCCTCGACGACATGGGCCCGGTCCCGGGCCTTCTTCAGCAGGAACTCGGAGCGGCGGGTCACCACCTCGACCTGGTGGGCCACGTAGTGGGTCAGCATCTGGGCCAGGTTGAGGGTACGTGGTACGCCGTCGACGAGCGCCACGGCGTTCACGCTGAAGCTGGTCTGCAGCGGTGTCTGCTTGAAGAGGTTGTTCAGGACGACATTGGCGTTGGCGTCACGCTTGAGGCGAATGACCAGTCGGGTCTTGCCGCCCGACGAGTCGTCCTGGGCCTCGGCGATGCCGTCGATGTCCCCCGTACGGACGAGCTCGGAGATCTTCTTCTCCACCGTGGCCACCGACGTCTGGTACGGCATCTCGGTCACCACGATGCGGGTGGCGCCGTCCCTGCCCTCGTCGATCTCGGCCACCGCCCGCAGTTTGATCGACCCCTTGCCGGTACGGAGGGCGTCGAGGATCCCCTGGCGTCCGAGGATGAGCGCCCCCGTGGGGAAGTCGGGCCCCTTGACGAACTCCATCAGATCGTCGGGGGTCGCTTCCGGGTGCTCGAGCAGGTGCACCGTCGCGTCGATGACCTCGCCCAGATTGTGGGGCGGGATGTTGGTGGCCATGCCGACGGCGATGCCCTGAGACCCGTTGACCAGGATGTTCGGGAATCTTGACGGCAGGACGGTCGGCTCCGTCGCGGTGGCGTCGTAGTTGGGGGTGAAGTCGACGGTCTCCTGGTCGATGCCGGCCATGAGCTCGAGCGCCAACGACCCGAGCCGGCACTCCGTGTAGCGCATGGCCGCCGGACCCTCGTCCGGTCCCGTGCCACCGAAGTTGCCGTGACCGTCGACGAGCGGGTGGCGCATCGAGAACTCCTGGACCATCCGGGCCAGGGCCTCGTAGATCGAGGAGTCACCGTGGGGGTGGTACGAACCCATGACGTCGCCCACGACCTTGGCGCACTTGGTGTGGGGGCGGTCGGGCAGCAGACGCTGGTCGTACATGGAGTAGAGGATCCGGCGATGGACCGGCTTGAGCCCGTCCCGGACGTCGGGAAGGGCCCGGGACACGATGACCGACATGGAGTACTCGAGGAACGAGCGCTCCATCTCCTCCTGGATCTCGATGGGCTCGATGAATCCCGATACGTCGTTGTCGGTGTCGAGCCCCCGCCCGTCGTTGTCACCTTCTGGCATGCGGTGTCCTTCTCCGTGTCACTGGATCACTGATTCCGGACGGGCGTGACCGGCGGCCACCCCGTCGGCTTCCTCAGATGTCGAGGAAGCGCACGTCCTTCGCGTTGGTCTGGATGAAATGCCGCCGGAGATCCACGTCCTCGCCCATCAGCACCGAGCACACCTCGTCGGCCACGGCGGCCTGCTCGACCGCCACCTGGAGGAGCGACCGTCGGCCGGGATCCATGGTGGTCTCCTTCAGCTCGCCGAAGTCCATCTCGCCGAGACCCTTCAGCCGTTGGAAGTCGTTCTTGTGGTCCGGCTTCTCCAACAGGAACGCCGCCTTCGCCGCATCGTCCTTCAGGTAGACCTTCTCCTTGCCCACCAGGGTGGAGTACAGCGGAGGCTGGGCCACGTAGACGAACCCCCCTTCCACCAACTGCTTCATCTGGCGGAAGAAGAACGTGAGCAGCAGTGTCCGGATGTGTGACCCGTCCACGTCGGCATCGGCCAGGATGATGATCTTGTGGTAGCGGGCCTTCGTGACGTCGAAGTCCTCGGCCAGTCCGGCCCCGATGGCCGCGATGAGCGCCTGGATCTCGGTGTTCTTCAGCATCTTGTCGATGCGGGCCCGCTCGACGTTCAGGATCTTGCCCCGGATGGGGAGGATGGCCTGCGTCTTGGGATTGCGGGCGTCCTTGGCCGAACCGCCGGCCGAGTTGCCCTCCACGATGAACAGCTCGCTCTCACGGGGATCACGCGACGAGCAGTCGACCAGCTTGCCCGGCAGACCGGCGCCGTCGAGGGACGACTTCCGACGGGTGAGGTCGCGCGCGGACTGTGCCGCCACCCGTGCCCGTGCCGCGGACATCGCCTTCTGGACGATCTGTCCGGCCTCGCGGGGGTTCTCCTCGAACCAGTCGGCGAGCTTCTCGTTGGTCGCCCGCTCGACGAGCGAACGCACCGGCACGTTGCCGAGCTTGGCCTTGGTCTGGCCTTCGAACTGCGGATCCTGCAGGCGCACCGAGATGATGGCGGTGAGACCCTCGCGGATGTCCTCCCCCCGGAGGTTCTCGTCCTTCTCCTTGAGGGTGCCTTTGGCGCGTGCGTACTTGTTGGCCACATTGGTGAGGGACTTCTTGAATCCCTCCTCGTGCATGCCTCCGTCGATGGTGGAGATGCCGTTGGCGAACGAGTGGATGCTCTCGTAGAACCCCGTGTTCCACTGGAGGGCCAGCTCGACCTCCATGGTCTCCTCCTGCTGCTCGAGCGAGGCCACCTTACGGAAGAGCGCCTCCTTCGAGGCGTTCAGGTGGCGGACGAAGTCGACGATGCCGTCCTTGTACTTGAAGACCTGCGACACCTTGCCCTCTGGCCGCTCGTCCACGAACCGGATCTCGAGCCCCTTGTTGAGGAAGGCCATCACCTGCAGACGCTCCATCACGGTCTGGGCCCGGAACTCGACCTCCTCGAAGATGGAGGCGTCCGGCCAGAAGGTCACCGTCGAGCCGGTCCTCCCCCGCGGCGCCTTGCCCGTGACCTCCAGTTTGCCGACCGGCTTACCGCCGTCCTTGAATTCGAGGACGTGGTGGTCGCCGTCACGGTCGATCTCCAACACCAGACGGGTGGACAGTGCGTTCACCACCGAGATGCCGACGCCGTGGAGCCCGCCGGAGACCTTGTAGCCGCCACCCTCGCCGAACTTGCCTCCGGCATGGAGGACGGTCAGCACCACCTCGGCCGCCGACTTGCCCCCCTGGTCCTTCATCGCGCCCGTGGGGAACCCCCGACCGTCGTCGGCCACCCGCACGCCACCGTCGGCCAACAGCGTGACGTCGATCTGCGTGCAGTACCCGGCCATGGCCTCGTCGACGGCGTTGTCGACCACCTCCCACACCAGGTGGTGGAGGCCGGTCGGACCGGTGGAGCCGATGTACATCCCTGGTCGCTTACGGACCGGATCCAGGCCTTCGAGGACGGTGATGTCGCCCGCGTCGTAGGTGGGTTTCCCCACGGTTCGTTCCTTCTCCGGCTTCAGCGCCACAGGCGCGCCCTTTCGCAGTGTTCTAGCGGGTGGGAACCGGTCACCCGAGGAAACTCCCGGTCGGGCGAAACGCGCTTCCGGGCCCTCGGATCTCCTCCGATTCCAATGCCCCAGTGTAGCCGCCCGGTGTAATGCTCCGGGCCGATCCCCGGCCTCCGGCGACCCCTGTTTCAGCGCTGGACCCGGACCTCCAGGCGTTCGGGCCGATCGACGCCTGCATGGGCCGAGGCCCGGTCCAGCAGGGTGTCGCCCAGTCGCCGGACCTGGGTGGCCCAGGCGGGGTGGTCGACGGTGACGACCAGGGCGGACCGGTCGATACGGACCGGTCGGACGTGCTCGGCCATGGCCTCACCGACGATCTCGGTCCACCCGGCGAAGAGTCGTCCGACGCCCGCGGCGCCCTCGAGTCCCAGCTTCCTCGTCAGTGCCTCGAGCGAGCCGTCCAATGGGCGGGGTTCCGAGTTGCGGCGGTGCGGTGGATCGAAGCTCATCGACTCCCTCCCGACGACTCCAGGTGACCACCCTCGACCATGGCGTAGATCTTGGCCGCCACGACCTCGGGCGGGGCGGGCTGGGCCGTGGTGAGCATCGCCTGGCCCGGGGGCAGACCGTCGAGCAGTGCCCTTGCGCGCTGCGGGTCCAGCTCGGAGAACACGTCGTCGAGCAGCAGGACCGGGGCCGTTCCGAGCCGGACCGTGGCGAGTTCGTGGGCGGCCAGCTGCAGCGCCAGCGCCAGCGATCGTTGTTCGCCCTGGGACGCATGGGTCCGGGACGGCAGCCCGTCGAGCGACAGCTCCAGGTCGTCACGGTGGGGACCGACGGTCGACACCCCCCGCTGGACGTCCTTGTCCCGGACCGCGGCCAGGGCTTCGAGGAGCGACCCCTCCCACGAACGCACGTAGGTCATCCCGACGTCCGTGCGCCGGCCCGCCAGCCGGGCGTAGTGCTCCACGACCAGGGGCTCCAACTGGCCGACGAGGTGGATCCGGGCCTCGACCAGCTGGTGGCCCGCCTCGTCCAGGCGTGCGTCCCACACGTCGAGGGTGGTCGCCGCCTCACCCCGCAGGGTCCGTCCCGCGGTCCGCAGCAGCGCGCCGCGCTGGCGGAGGACCTTGTCGACGTCCTCGACCGACCGGGCCGCCTTGGGATCGACCACGGCGAGGGTCTCGTCGAGGAACCGGCGGCGGTCGGCGGGGCCGGCCCGGACGACCCCGATGTCCTCCGGCGAGAACACCGTCACGCGCAGCGCCTCGTGGAGATCGACACGGCGGCGCACGGCCTGGCGGTTGACCTGGGTGCGTGAGCGCCCCGTCGACTGGATCTCGGCCTCGATCGTGAGTGTGCGGTCCTCCACCACCGTCTCGGCCCGGAGAATGGCCCGGTCGGTCCCCCGGCGCACCAGCGCCTCCTTCGGCGAGCCCCGGAACGACTGCAGGGTCGCCAGGTAGGCAGTGGCCTCGAGCAGGCTGGTCTTGCCCGCCCCGTTGAGACCCGTGATCACCGTGGTCCCCTCGGGATCGAGTTCGATCAACGTGGAGGCCAGATTACGGAAGTCGGTGACGGCCAACGAGACGAGGTGCACGGGCTACCGCGTCCGCGTGGCGATCAGGACACGCGGACGGGCATGAGGAGGTACCGGAAGTCGGTCTCTTCCGCGGCCCGCACCGTGGCCGGCTTGGTGGCATCCACCGTCTCGAGCAGCACCTCGTCCCCCGCCACCGCTTCGACCCCGTCGATCAGGTACGTGGGGTTGAACGCGATCGTCAGGTCCTCGCCTTCGAAGTCCGCGTCCACCGTCTCGCTGGCGTCACCGACCTCCTGGGACACGACGGTGAGGTCCACGCCGCCGTGACGCATGGACAGCCGAACAGGAGTCGTGTTGTCACGGACGAGCAGTCGGACCCGGCGCAGCGCGTCGAGGAGCGAGTCCTTGCCGACGTGGAGCCGGTTCGGGTAGGACGCCGGGATGAGCTGGCGGTAGTCAGGGTAGGTGCCGTCCAGGAGCCGTGTGCTCACCTTGACGTCCCCTGCGGTGAACGTCACGTCGTGGTCGCCGATCGACAGACCGACGGTCGATCCGGTCTCGTCGTCGGAATCCCCTCCTGCGTCGGCACCCTTCGACCCCGAACCGAGGCCGGACAGTCGTTGCAGCTCGGCCAGGGCCCGGGCGGGCACCAGGATCTGGGACGTCCCCACGAACGCATCACTTCCTTCGATGTCCCTCAGGGCCAGGCGGTACGAGTCGGTGGCCACCAGACGGACGCCGGTGCCCTCGGGGGCGATCAGCACGCCGGTGAGCAACGGTCGGGCGTCGTCGCTCGACGCCGCGCGGACGACCTGGCGCAGGGCGCTGGCCAGGCCGGTCGCCGGGAGGAACGTGGCCGGCTCCGGCGGATCGGGCAACGACGGGAAATCAGCGACCGGGAAGGTCCGGAGACTGAAGCGGGACCGGGCCGCCCCGATCTCGATCTTCTCCCCTTCGGACTCGATCGTGACCGCTCCGGGCTCGAGCGACCGCACGATGTCGGCCAGGAGTTTGGCCGGAGCGACACACACCCCGTCGTTGATCCCGATGGCTTCGGTCGACACGTGGACCGTCAGATCGAGGTCGGTACCGACGACGGACAGGTGGTTACCGGTCGATTCGATCCGCAGTCCGCTCAGCACCATCTGTGCCGACGAGCGCGTTCCCACGGCCCGTCCGGCTGTGGTCAGCACCTCCACCAACGAGTCACGCTCGCATCGAAACTTCACGAAGAAGTCCTTTCTCGCATTGCTTCTTAGTTAGTTAATTAGAAATTCTAGTGATGGTAGTAAGGGGTGTGGATTGTGGACGGACGATCATCACCCCTGGTCGGAGCATGAATAGTTGTCCACGCTTCGTCCCCGGTTCCTGTCGGACCATGACAGATCGGTGTCCGCCGGGTGTCCTGTTATGGACAAGTTCATCGAAGTTCACAGAATTACCCCAGAAGAACCGCCGGATATCCACAGGATGAGCACAAGCTCTGGATAGTCCGGGGCGGTCACGAGCCGCTCTTGATGCGGACGATGAGGTCGGTGACCTGGTTGTAGATCTGATGACGTTCCTTCATCAGTCCGGCGATCTTCTCCACGGCGTGCATCACGGTGGAGTGGTCCCGGCCGCCGAATTCACGTCCGATGGCCGGGTAGCTGAAGTCGGTCAGCTCCCGGAAGACGTACATGCTGACCTGGCGGGCGGTGACGAGAGGACGCCGGCGGTTGGGACCGGTCAGCTCCTCCACGGAGAACCCGAACGTCTCGGAGGTGGCGTCCAGGATCACCTGTGGGGTGATGCGGCGGGGCTGGTCGGCCGAGACGATGTCCGACAGGACCTCCTCGGCCAAGGTCCGGCTCATGGGCTGGTGGTTCAGGCTGGCGAAGGCCGTCACCCGGATCAGGGCCCCCTCCAACTCCCGGATGTTCTCTTTCACGTGGGTGGCGATGAACTCGAGTACCTCGTCGGGCACCGCCACCTGTTCGTGCTCGGCCTTGGTCTGGAGGATCGCCAGCCGCGTCTCGAGTTCGGGCGGCTGCACCTCGGTGATCAGGCCGGACAGGAACCGGCTCCGGAGCCGGTCCTCCAGGGTGGCGATGGACTTCGGCGGTCGATCTGACGTGAGGACGATCTGCTTCGATGCCCCGTAGAGGGAGTTGAACGTGTGGAAGAACTCCTCCTGGAGGGACTCCTTTCGCTCCATGAACTGGACGTCGTCGATGAGGAGCACGTCGCACTCGCGGTAGCGGCGTTTGAATGCGGTGGTGGAGCTGTGCCGGATGGCGTCCACGAACTCGTTCATGTACGTCTCGGTGGTCACGTACCGCACATTGCGGCCACTGAAGTTCTCCAGCACGTAGTTCCCGATGGCGTGCAGCAGGTGGGTCTTCCCCAGACCGGCGTCCCCGTAGATGAAGAGCGGGTTGTAGGAGCGCGCCGGAGACTCGGCCACCGACTGGGCCGCCGCATGGGCGAAGCGGTTCGACGAGGCGATGACGAACGTCTCGAAGGTGTAGCGCGGGTCGAGTACGGGGGACGGGGGTGCGGGGGACCCGTCGGTGGAGCGCGCCGGCGGGGACGACGGCCGGACGTCGTCGATCAGGTCCGTGGCCGCCACGGCCCGGTCACGGGCCTCGTCAGGTGCGACCACCTCGAGCTGCACGACGAGGTCGCGACCGAGCGTCCCGGTCACCGTGTCCTGTATGAGCCCGAGGAAGCGCGATTCCACGCGGTCGCGGATCAGCTTGTTGGGCACCCCGAGGACGATCTCGTGTTCTTTGATGGACACCGGGGTGATTCCGGACAGGTAGGCCTGCCAGATCGCGTCAGACACCTGCTCGCGCAGGGCGTCGGAGCACGATATCCACAAGTCTTCGGTGTCATTCACATGGGCCTCCGCCCTTTGACTGCGCAACTGGTCCACAAAGATATCCACACCTGTGGACGAGCACCCTCTGCCGGTGCCATCCCCGCACACCGGCGGAGAGGCGCTGTCACTGCCTGTACAACGAGATCTGGTCTGCGCACGCTAGGCCAGGCCACAGGACCCGGCCGGCGCACCCGGTAGCGTGCCTGGTTCGGAACGGTACACCGTGCCCGCCGATGCTGCCTACGGGCTCCGACTAGAGCCGGAGGCGCGTTTAGGCGTAGCATGTACGTCGAATGCCCAGCCCCCAGTGGCCGGGCCCCTGCCGATCGGGACACCACGTCCGCGGTACAGGGCGAGGAAGGAAGTGGATGGATGAAGCGGACCTATCAACCGAACGTGCGCAAACGCGCCAAGACGCACGGTTTCCGCAAGCGGATGTCGACGAAGGCCGGCCAGGCGGTCATTCGGTCGCGCCGGGCGAAGGGACGCAAGCGCCTGTCGGTGTGACCCCCGCACCCACCGGTCAGCCGAGGTCGTCGCGTATCGGCCGGGTCCGCTCCCGCCAGACGTTCGTGGACCTGCGCCGGAGCTCGTCGAGGGGCCGGAGTGGTCCCTTGACGGTGTCCTTCGTGGATCGGCCCGACTGGGATCGGCCGCAGGTGGCCTACGTGGTCAGCCGGAAGGTCGGGAATGCCGTGCAGCGGAACCTGCTGCGGCGTCGGATGCGTGCGATCCTGGCCGAGCAGGCCGGTGACCTGCGGATCGGCGCCTACGTGGTGCGGAGCAGCCCCGCCGGCCCAGCACTCGAGTTCAACGAATTGAAGGTGGCCATGAGCCAAGCAGTGGAGAAGGCGACCGGCCGAGTGCCGCAACGGACGGCCCGATGAGCGCGTCCCGACTCCACGAGCATACGAATTCCCAGGTGGCAGGCCCTGTCGACGCTCAGGAGACGCCGGTCTCCACGATGCCGAGGCGGGTCGTGACCACGGTCATCCGGGGGTACCAGTCCGCGCGGGCGGGACGACCCACCGGATGCCGCTATCTCCCTTCGTGCTCGGAGTACGCCCTCGAGGCGGTGGAGAAGCACGGAACGGCACGTGGATCCGTCCTCGCCGTCCGACGCATCGCCCGCTGCGGCCCCTGGGGCGGCCACGGGATCGACCCCGTCCCTGAACGGAGCACACCATGAGATCGCTGACCCACGCCGTCGGAAGCATCTTTCAGCCGATCCTCAAACTGATCGCCGAGATCCTGGCGTTCTTCTACTCACTCATCCCCAGTTATCCGGTCGCCGTGGCCCTCCTGACGATCGTGGTGATGGCGGCGCTGACCCCGCTCACGGTCAAGAGCACCAAGAACATGGCCGCCATGCAGGCCCTCGGGCCGGAGATGAAGAAGCTCCAACAGAAGTACAAGGGCCCGGAAAACAGGGTCCAGCTGAATGAAGAAATGATGGCGCTCTACAAAGAGCACAAAGTAAACCCTGCTTCTGGGTGTCTACCGATGTTGTTGCAGATGCCCTTCTTCTTCATGTTGTACAGCGTCATCCGGGGGATCACCAACACCGTGGGCAAGGGCTCGACCCTGCCCTACACCTACGTGAACGGCGTGTTCACTCCGAACCAGTCCAGCGTCTGCCACCTGACCGTCTGCGCGGATCCCCGGTACATCTCGACGTCGACGAAGATGTACCACGACATCGTGTTGTCACACGGTGCGCTGGTCTCGGGCGGCATCAACTTCGCGTCGAAGCTGCTCTCCCACCATCCGTCGGCGTGGTACTACATCCCCTACGCGCTCCTGGTCATCGGGGCCGTAGGACTCCAGTACCTGCAGATGTCCCGGCTCAACGCACGGAACCCGCAGGCTGCACAGGCAAATCCTCAGGCAGCCATGCTGCAGAAATACATGCCGCTCATCTTCGGTTTCATTTACCTTAATGTGGCGGCAATTCTCAACGTCTATTTTATCATTTCGAGTGCCATCCGGATCGGGACGCAGGAAGTCCTCTTCCGACGGGGCATCGTGCCCGGCCCGAATTCGGCGGCGGCTCCGGCGGGTGGCAAGTCGCGGACGCTGTCGGCCGCCAAGGAGAACGGGATCGAATCGACCGAGCGCCCTCTGCCCAAGGCGAAGGGGCCCTCGGGCACATCCAAGGGCTCGGGCACAGCCAAGGGATCCCCGGCCAAGAACTCCGGTAACGGGTCCGGATCCAACGGCTCGGGTTCGTCGACCAACGGCAGGACGTCTACCAACGGCAGTACATCGGCCAACGGGTCCGGGAGTGAAGCCAAGAAGCAGCATCCCCGGTCCAAGGCCAAAAAAGAGAGAAAGGCGCGCTGACACGTGGAGTGGGTGGAAGCCAGCGGAAAATCCCTCGCCGAGGCGAAGGAATCGGTACTCGACATGCTGGGTGTCGCAGAGGACGATGCGGAATTCGTGGTCCTGAGCGAACCGAAGGCCGGCCTCTTCGGACGGCTTCGTGGGGAGGCCCGGGTGCAGGCCCGGGTGCGACCCGTGGCACCGCCTCCGAAGCGGACCCGCCGCCAGCGTCCGGACCGCAAGCGTGAGGGCGGGGACCGTTCCCGCTCCACGGGAGCCGGAAGCAGGAACGCCAAGGGTGGAGCCCGTCGTGACAGCGCGCCACCGGACGACTCATCGGACCAGCCCGCCGGCGAGTCCGCGAGTGCAGAGGGTTCGGGAGGCGGTGGCTCCCCTCGGCGGAACAGGTCGAGGGGTGGCGGCTCGTCCGGCGACAACCAGTCGAAACAACAGGGTAAGAAAGCATCCGGGCGTGCGTCCGGAGATCGTGAGGACACCATGGAAGAGTCGTTGACGTTGGAGCAGCAGGGCGAGGCGGCGCAGCAGTTCCTGTCCGGGCTCGTGCAGGAGTTCGGTCTCGAGGCCAACGTCTCCTTCTCCGAGGTGGACGAGGAGACCGTGCAGGTCGCGGCCGCCGGTGACGACCTGGGTCTGCTGGTCGGACCTCGTGGGGCGACGCTGGCCGCCGTCCAGGATCTGACCCGAACCTACGTGCAACGGCAGTCGGAGAACCGAACCGACCGGATCCTGGTCGACGTCGGGGGCTACCGGGAGAAGCGGAACGCCGCGCTCCGCCGGTTCGCCGAAGGTATCGCTGACGAGGTCAAGGGTTCGGGTGAGGAGCGCGCTCTCGAGCCCATGTCGCCGGCCGACCGCAAGGTCATTCATGACGCCGTCAACGAGATGGATGGCGTGGAGACCCGCTCGGACGGTGTGGAGCCGACCCGGTACGTGGTGATCGCTCCGGCCTGACCCGCTGTCCGTTGCAGAATGCCGTTCGATCGTGGCACCGGGGAGAACCCGGTGCCACGATCGCGTCCGGGCTGGTCTTCGAGTGCAGGGTGGTCGTCCCTGGTCCATCGGACAGCCGTCCGGCTCGTGGCAGTGTGTGCTCATGACAGGTGAGGGCATGGCCGAGGGCCTGCAGGCGGCGTATCGCGAGAAGGTGGAACGGGATCTCGCCGACGCTTTCCGACAGTCGCTCGAGCTGGGCTTCCTCGGGCGGATGCCGATCGCCGACCAGATCGATCATGCATTGGGTTTCGTGTCCATTCTCGAGGTCGCACGTGGTGGACCTCCGACCGACGTGATCGATCTGGGGACGGGCGGCGGCCTACCCGGACTCGTGCTGGCTTCGTGTTGGCCGGACACACGCGTGGTGCTGATGGATGTCAACGAACGTCGGACCAGCTTCCTCCACGAGGTGGTCGAGAGTTGGCCGGGACCGGTCCGGGCAGAGGTCCTGCGGGGGCGCGCCGAGGAGCTCGGTCGGGCACCTGACTACCGGGAGCAGTTCGAGTGTGTCACGTCGCGATCCTTCGGACTGCCTGCCGCCACCGCCGAGTGCGGATCCTCGTTCCTCGAGATCGGAGGCTCGATGGTCATCTCCGAGCCACCGGAGCTCGACGGATCGGAACGTTGGCCCGAATCCGGTCTGCGCACTCTGGGACTGGTTCCCGGATCGGTACTCCGACCGCTAAGCAAGTTCGGGTACCAGGTCCTGATGAAGACCGATCCTCTCGATGAGCGGTTCCCCCGGCGTGTGGGTGTGCCGGTGAAGCGGCCGATCTTCTGACCACAGCCGGGAGGCCCCGGGTACGACTTCCGCGATCACGGACGTTTCACGTGAAACATTGTCGAGGGTGAGAGTCGGACAGGATCCCGAATGGCGACACGGCCAGGTGCGCCGATCGATGGTGTGCGGCAGCCAGACAGGTGACGACGGCTGGACGGACTGATCGGGAGCGGTCCCACGTGGTCATGGCTGGAGACCCGTCAATCTCGTCGACGCCCGGTAGCACGGGTTGCCCCAGATCGCCGCCGGAGTGACGTTGCGGTTGGGGGGATCGTGCTGCATGAGGCCCACGGTGACTCGGGAGCCGGCTGATCCGGAACTCCCCATGGGAACGCTCCGACCGCCGGAGCCCTCGGATGTCGTCGAATCCGGCGATGCAGGGTGGCTCTCGCCGGATCCATCCTGTCGCCCGGCTCACCGTCGGGATACGGCCGGCGTGCCGCCAGGCGCGGCCGAGGGAGTCCCGAGCGGACTGCGCAGTGGATGAGCGGAGGACGTGGGTGCGGAGGTGGTGGTCGCCACCACGGTCGATATCGAGGAATGCCACTCAGTCCCGGGACCTCTCCTCGTCACGCACCGACCGGCGGCGAAGGTGACCACTCCCCCACTGCGGACCGATCGGGAGCGGGGTGGTCCACCGGGAGCGTAACCACTGTCGGGAACCGACCGAACTGTTCCCAACGGTCTGCGGTCACCGGGTGGGGTCGCGATCGCGCTGGGTCCCGATCGGCTTCCTCCGCTGGGCGGGATGTGGGCACGTTACGGGAGTGCCGGGCCGGCGGCTCGGTCGAGGTACGGACCTCGCGGAGGGTCGACCGTCGCCGTCGGTCACCTTCCAACCCGGTCTCCTGGACGAGGAGGGATGCCGCTCCCCTGGCATGGACCTCGGGACGGCCCCGCCACAGTAGATTGCGAAACATCTCGACGGTGTCCCGGGTCGAGTTCGACAGCTGAGGTTCCACCGGGGTCGGGTCGGAGCGGCGTCATCCGGCGAGTCCACTCAGGGTTCCGGCCCAGTTGTTCCGGAGCCTCGTGTTTCACGTGAAACATTTGGCCGTGATGCTTGACGTGAGGGTCAGGGCAGGCGAGGATGAGGCCCTTGCACCCTGCCTACTCGAGGAGACGATAATGCGCGGCCGACGTCGTGGTCGGAACAGGCCATCCCCTCCGAGTCCCCCCTCCGCTGGATCCGTAGAGTCGGACGCACCTGGAGCCCAGGGGGCCGTCAAACTGCTCGATGCCACCGATACCACTGAGGATCCTGCGGGCGAGTCTCCCGAGGGCACCTCGGTGAACGGATCCGTGGTGGAGGTCACCGATGAAGATCCTCAGGAGGGTGGAGTCGAGTCCGACGCAGTGGAATCCGAGGTGACCGATCCCGGCGAGGATGCCCCTGCCGCTGACCTGGGTGACGAGGGGCCGGATGACGTGGATGCCGCCGACCAGGTAGATCCCGCCGAGAAGACCGTCAAGGGACAGGCGGTTCCCTCCAAGGCCGATGAGGAGGTGGCGACGTCGGAGAAGATCGTGGCCGACCCGGAAGCCGGATCCTCGACCACCACCCGATCCGACACGGACGAGGTGGCGGTGCCTGCCCAACGTCAGCCTCAGGCGGCTTCGGGCAATCCTCTCCCCCGTGTCCTCGCGGTGGCCAACCAGAAGGGCGGGGTCGGTAAGACCACGACATCGGTGAACCTGGGGGCTGCACTCGCCGAGCTCGGATTCCGGGTCCTCGTCATCGACCTCGACCCCCAGGGCAATGCGACCACGGGCCTCGGGATCGACGCCCGGAACTTCGAGCTGTCGATGTACGACGTCCTGATGCGAGACTCCTCGCTCGAGGACTGTGTCGAACCGACCAGCATGAAGAACCTCTTCGTGGCCCCGGCGACCATCGCTCTGGCGGGTGCCGAGATCGAGCTCGTGCCGGCATTCAGCCGGGAGCTCAAACTGAAGAGGGCCATCGAGTCGGTGATCGACGATTTCGACTTCGTGCTGATCGACTGCCCACCCTCCCTCGGGCTCATCACGGTCAATGCTCTGGCGGCGGCCGACGAGGTACTGGTCCCCATCCAGTGCGAGTACTACGCGCTCGAGGGTCTGAGCCAACTGATGCGCAACGTGCACCTGGTGGCGTCCAACCTCAATCCGAGGCTCGACATCTCGACCATCGTGCTCACCATGTACGACGCCCGGACCAAGCTCGCCGATCAGGTGGCGACCGAGGTGCGCGAGCACTTCGGCAACAAGGTGTGCCGGATCGTCATCCCCCGCACGGTCCGGCTCTCGGAAGCGCCGTCCTTCGGTCAGCCGATCACAGCGTTCGACCCCGCCTCCCGCGGGGCCATTGCCTACAGGGAACTAGCCAAGGAGGTCAGCGGTGGCACGTCGTAGCGGGCTGGGGAAGGGCCTGAGCGCCCTCATCCCCACCGAGGTCACGGGAGATCGCACGTCGGCGCTCCGTGAGGTTCCGATCGGCAACATCCGGCCGAATCCCCGTCAGCCACGGGTGAACTTCGACGAAGAGACCATGTCGTCGCTCGCCGCCTCCATCAAAGAGCTGGGAGTGCTGCAACCGGTACTCGTCCGCCGCATCGGCCCGGACTCCGCCGACGAGTTCGAGCTCATCGCCGGCGAACGTCGGTGGAGGGCATCACGGCGGGCCGGACTCCACACGATCCCGGTCCTGATCCAGACGTCGGATGACACCCACAGCCTCGAGCAGGCCCTGGTGGAGAACCTCCATCGCCAGGACCTCAACGTGCTGGAGGAGGCCGCGGCCTACCAGCAGCTGATCGAGGAGTTCGGGTTCACGCACGATCAGGTGGCGACGAGGGTGGGGAAGAGCCGGACCGCGGTCACCAACATCCTCCGCCTCCTGCAACTCCCGGCGGGAGTCCAGCGGCTGCTGGCCGAGGGGCAGATCAGTTCCGGTCATGCCCGTGCGTTGCTCGGCACTCCCGACCGTGGCTACCAGGAGGTCCTGGCCCGGCAGGTCGTCTCGGACGGACTGACGGTCCGGGCGATCGAAGAGCTCGTCCGCCAACACAACGACGAAGCCAACGGTGTCGTCCGCGATCTGGAGTCGAGCGAGGTCGGGGGAGTGGCGACCGGGTTCAACGGCTCGACCCAGACCGGGCCGGCGCCGGTTCCGTCGGTCGGGCGCACGGACGACCGAGGCGGTGCGATCCCCGGGCCTCGACTGTTGCCGCCGCCCGGGATCCTCGAGCTCGAGGAGCTGCTCTCCAGCCACCTCAACACGCGCGTGAAGGTGGATCTGTCGTCGAGACGGGGCAAGGTGGTCGTCGAATTCGCGACCCTCGAGGACCTCGAACGCATCTACAAACTGATGGTCGGCGGCGTCGAGACCACCTCAGTGTCGTAATTGCTACTCCACGTGAGGTTAACTGACATAACAGGAGTATTCCCAGCAAAAGCAACTACTGAAGGTGGTTGTTCACATCCCTTAACCCAAACTAGAGCTTCGTCCACAACCTGTGCATGAGGTTGTGGATTACCCCTCGGATGCGCGGGTGAGGTAGAGGTAGACGCCCGGCCCACGCAGCCGTCCGGGCATCAGTCCCACGCGGTGTCCACCCATTCGGCCAGCGAATCGATCAACGCGCGGGCGATGACCGCCGGCCGCTCCACCAACACGGTGGCAGGGGCGATCTCACAGATCACGGCCGGCATCCGGGTCTCCCGGAGCAGCGGCAGGGACATGCCACGACTTCCGAGGTCCGGTAGCACGAGCGTGGTGGCCAGGGCCACGTGCAGCAGCTCGGCCAGACGCCGGCCACCGGGGGAGGAGTAGCGGTACCCGGAGTAGTACGACGCCGTGCAGCCCGGCTCGGTACCCAGTCGGATCCCGATGAACACGTCGGCGTCGGCGGCGTTCGCCTCGGACGCCTGGATCGAACCCTCCGGGTGATGGTGGGTGGTCACCGCCGCACCCTGGGCCGTCAGTAGCCGCCGGACAGCCCCGACCGTGGCGCCCAACCCACCCTCTTCACCCAGGGACACCCGGCGTCCGTCGAGGGTGCGGGGGGCCTGGCGGAGCCGCTCACGGTCGCGGACGGCCGAGACGAGTTCGGAGCCGTCGTGGCGCGAACCGAACCGCAGCAGTTCGGAGACGGTCGCCGCTCCGGCGATGCCGTCGACGGGAAGGCCGGCGTTGCGCTGGAATTCACCGAGCGCGGCACTGGTGAGGTCGCCGAAGATGCCGTCGACACGTCCGGCGTCGAAACCGAGGGCGCTGAGGCGTTGTTGCAGTTCAGCCACGTCGTCGCCGCGCAGCATGGGGGACCGGCGGTAGAGGAAGCGGTCGCCCAGCCGGCGTCCCGCTTCGACCAGCGCCGACCAGGTCTGACGTCCGCAGACACCGTCGACCCGCAGGCCACGCCGGTACTGGAAGGCCTCGACCGCGGCCCGGGTCCCCTCGCGGTAGGTGCCGTCGGGATCCACCCCGGAGGTGAATCCGAGCTGGTCCAGGCGTCGCTGGACGTCGCTGACCGCTTCACCGGTGGCACCGATGGCCAGGTGGATCTCGCGCTCGGCCGTCACCGTGGGGATCGGGTCCCGGGTGTTCCAGCCGACGGCAGGGGCGGCCCCCCCGGGGCCACCGTCACGCTCAAAGGTGGGCCGAGAGCTCCTGGAGCAGTTGACCCTTGCCCTTGGCACCGACGATACGCATGGCCGGCTCGCCGTCCTTGAAGAGGATCAGCGTGGGGATGCTCATCACGTCGAACCGACGCGTGACGTCCAGGTTGTCGTCGATGTTGAGCTTCACGACCTCGATCTTGCCGGCCTGCTCCTCGGCGATCTCCTCGAGTACCGGCGCGATCATCTTGCACGGGCCACACCACTCCGCCCAGAAGTCCACCAGCACGGGGACATCTGACGCCTTGACATGCTCGTCAAAGCTAGCGTCGCTCAGGTTGGTGATCTTCTCGCTCATGGTGCTCGTTCCTCCTGGGCTCTCTCGAGCCTTTCCGTGGCGTCCGTGGGGACACGCTAGGTCAACCATCTCCGGGTCGTTCTGATTCCCCCACCCGGCGGTGCCGACGGGGTGTCAGTGGCTCGCGGCGGCCTGGTCCTCGAGCCACCGCTCGGCGTCGATGGCAGCCATGCATCCCGACCCGGCCGCGGTGATGGCCTGGCGGTAGCGATGGTCCTGGACGTCCCCGCAGGCGAAGACACCTTCGACGTTGGTGTAGGTGGTGGTGCCGAGCGTCCTCAGATAGCCGCTGTCCTCCATGTCGAGCTGGCCTTTGAAGATGGACGTGTTCGGCTGGTGGCCGATGGCCACGAACAGCCCGGTCACGGTCAGGGTCGACTCCTCACCGGTCTCCAGGTTCCGCACACGGACCGACTCCACCTTCGAGTCCCCGTGGACGTCGATGACCGAGGAGTGCCAGAGGAACTCGATCTTCGGGTGGTCGAGTGCCCGCTGCTGCATGACCTTGGAGGCCCGGAGCTCACCGCGGCGGTGGATGATCGTGACCTTGTCGGCGAAGCGGGTGAGGAACAGCGCCTCTTCGAGGGCGGAGTCGCCCCCGCCGACCACGGCGATCTCGTGGCCGCGGAAGAAGAACCCGTCGCAGGTGGCACAGGTGGAGACGCCGTAGCCGAGCAGCCGCTCCTCGTTGGGGAGCTGCAGCATCAGTGACTTCGCGCCGGTGGCGACGATGAGCGCCTCGGCGGAGTACGTCGGCTCGGCGGCGTCGGGGTCCCCGACCCACAGACCGAACGGCCGGCTGGACAGGTCGACCCGTGACACCTTCGCCGTCACGTAGTCGGTACCGAAGCGAGCGGCCTGTTCGCGGAAGTTGGACATGAGCTCGGGACCCATGACCCCGTCCACGAATCCCGGGAAGTTCTCGACATCGGTGGTGAGCATCAGCTGGCCACCGGGCTGGTCACTGGTCGACGAGGGTTCGCCCTCGATGACGAGCGGGGACAGTTGGGCACGGGCGGCGTAGATGGCGGCCGTGAGGCCGGCGGGCCCGGATCCGACGATGATGATCTGGCGCGCCTCGGTCATGCCGCGCCCGATGCGGTCGCCCCGGAGGAGGCCGACCGGTCGATCCGCTGGGACCAGGCGACGAAGCCGACGATCACGAAGAGCACACCGACGATGAGGTCGGACACCCACACCCGGTTACCCGGGATGTAGACGGTCAGCACCCGGATGAGGGTGATGGAGAGCAGGGTCAGTGTGACGATCGCCGCGGTGAGCACGATGATGCCGAACACGATCGCCCGTGTGGCCAGGGTGAGGGGTCGGACCGCCTTGACCTGGATGAAGTCGACGATCGTGTCGACGGCGTCCGCACCGCGTGCCGGCAGGTCGTCGAGGGCGGACAGTCCGGGGAGGGACGATGCGCGTTGCTCAGGCTTCGGATCCATGGAGCGAGGATACCTCGGACGGCCGGTACCACCTCCGGTTTCGGTCCTCCGGCCGGTGGCCCGACCGTGCGTCCGGGCCGGTCAGTCCACGGTGATCATGCACAGGCCGATGGTGCCCGGGCCGGTGTGCGTCCCGATGACCGGGCCGAGCTGGTTGACCATCAGCGGGTGCTCGGTCTTCACGTCCTTCACCAGGTCCAGGAAGGTGTCGATGTCGGCGGCCGCGCCATGGGCGATCCCGACCCGACTGAGTGGCGGCGACTCCAAGACCTTGTCGGCCAGGTAGCGCAACGACCGGGCCCGGGTGCGCTGCTTGGACTCCTCGGCCACGACCCCGTCGACCAGGGTGACCACGGGCTTGATGTTGAGCATCGAGCCGAGGAGTGCCCGGGCCCCGCCGATGCGACCACCCTTCTCCAGGTGCTCGAGGGTGTCGACCGCGCCGTACACCGCGGTGCGGGGGATCAGCTCGTGGGTACGGGCCTCGAGGGTGTCGAGATCGGCTCCTCCGGCGGCGAGGTCGGCGACGTCGATGGCCAGGAGGCCGAGACTCATGGTCATGGTACGGCTGTCGATGGCGCGCACCTCGATCCGGTCGGCCACGGCCTTGGATGCCGCCAGGGCCGACTGGAAGGTCGCCGACACCCCGCCGGACAGGCTCAGGCTGAGGACGCCGTCGTACCCTTCGTCCGCCGCGGCGAGGAATGCCTGTTGGAACGCACCCGGTGACGGAGCGGAGGTCTCGGGGAGCACGGGACTCGCCTTGCAGCGGGCCCAGAACTCCTCGGTGGTGAGGTCCCGCCCGTCGACGAACTCCTCGTCGCCGAAACGGATGGACAGGGGGACGATGACGATGCCGTGCTCGGCCGCCACCTCCGCGGAGAGATCGCACGCGCTATCTGTTACCACCCGGATCCGGGCCATGGGGCTCCTCCTCGTCGTTCGGGGGCACCACGCCCTCGGTGTCCTGCTCCGGCGTCGTGCCGGTGGTCCGACCGCCCCCCGGTCCGCTCCGTGGAGCACCCCCGTGTCCTCCGGGCAACGGGCGCAGATGGCGCACCGGGGCCTCGTCGGACTCCGAGCCGAGTCTGCCACGGAACGGGGCGTCCGGAGCATCTCCCGTCGGTTCGTCGGCGGTTGCGCCGGACCCGGACCCGGTGGGTTCCCTGTCCGGGGTGATGAGCCGGATCGAGGAGTGCGCGGCCCGTTCCCTCGGACCGTCGGGCCCCGATCCGGCGGGCGCCGGCCCGTCGGGTGACGGCGTCGGAGGGGGGGCGATGGGCTCGGGCCCCTCAGGAGGTCGCACCGCGCGGCGGTC
>Ga0302198_10002129_pt1 | contig 21003 bp, 10 predicted proteins | sample II_Bog_N2_2_FD_193521 | JGI IMG/M metagenome (GOLD analysis project Ga0302198, IMG submission 193521) | Peat permafrost microbial communities from Stordalen Mire near Abisko, Sweden - II_Bog_N2_2 | ecosystem: Environmental > Terrestrial > Soil > Wetlands > Peat | place: Sweden: Abisko... | reverse complement strand
GGTTGCCCACCCGGTTCATGCCGTCGTTCCAATCACCGCAGCCCATGAGGGGAAGGCCATGCGCACCGAGCTTAAGGCCCCGCTCGATGGCGCGCACGCCGTGTTCGTAGAGGGTGCCCACCGCGTCGGAGGCCTCCGGCTTCTCATAGTAACTCTCCTCGTCGGCCCTGACCGGACGACCCTTCAGGAACGCCACCTTCTCTCCGAGGACGCCGGTGTCGGCGACACACTCCACGTATCTGCAGATCGCATAGGGCAGCCAGAGGAGATCATCCGAGAAATGGGTGCGTACGCCGCGCCCCGACGGCGGATGCCACCAGTGCTGCACGTCCCCCTCGACATACTGGCGGGCGGCGGCGCGGACGAGCTGCTCGCGGGTGAGGGCCGGCTCGGCGTGCACGAGCGCCATCACGTCCTGGAGCTGGTCGCGGAAGCCGTAGGCGCCCCCCGACTGGTAGAATCCCGTCCTTCCCCAGAGGCGGCCGCTGATCGTCTGGTACATGAGCCAGCCGTTCGCCAGCACGTTCACGGCCGGATCGGGCGTGTCCACGTTGACGGCGCCGAGCGTCCGGTTCCAATAGGCCCAGACACCCTCCAGCCCCTCGCGGCTGGAATCGGCGCGCCTGAAGCGCTGCACCAGGGCCTGCGCGTCGGCCAGGTTGCGGCCGACCCCCAGCCGGAAGCAGACCTCCCGCTCCTCTCCCTCGGGCAGGTCGAGCGCCACCTGGACCGCGCCGCAGGGGTCGAGCCCCGCGCCCACTCTTCCGGAGAGGCGCGCGCGCCGGAGCGCTGCCGGCCGGGACAGTCCCCCGTTCCTTCCAAGGAATTCCCTCCTGTCGCCTGTCACCCCGCGCGCGCCGTCGCCGGCGTCCACAAAGACCACGCGGTCGGGAAAATCTATGTTGTAGGAATTCCTGGCAAGGAGCGCCCCGGTCTTCGGGTCCATCTCGGTCCGCACGTGCAGCAGGTTTCCCTTGCGCTGCTCGCCCAGCACCCACTCCCAGTAGCCCGTGACCGTCACGTTGCGCGGACGGCCCGAGATGTTCCTAAGCTTCAAGGTCGAGAACTTCACCGGTGAGTCCATCGCCACGTAAACCCAGAGCTCCGAGGCGATCCCGTTCTCGGTGTGCTCAAAGACCGTGTATCCAAACCCGTGCCGGATGACGTAGGGCGTCACCCCGCTGGCGGGCTGCGGCGTCGGGGACCATACCTGCCCGGTGTGCTCGTCGCGAAGGTACAGCGTCTCGCCGGTCGTATCCCTCACCGGATCGTCGTTCCAGGGCGTGAGCCGGAACTCGTGGGAGTTCTCGGACCAGGTGTAGGCGCTGCCGCTTTCCGACACCACAGTCCCGAACGAGGGATTTGCTATCACATTGACCCAAGGGGCGGGCGTGGCCTCCCCGGCCTGGAGGGTGATCACGTACTCGTGGCCGTCCTTCGTGAAGCCACCGAGCCCATTCTTGAAGATGAGCTCGCGCGTCGGGATGGGCGGAGACGGGTCCGGCCTCGCAGAGCGCGTCGGAACAAAAGCCGGCACGAGGGGCTCACGGACCCTGCGCTGGTCAAGCTGGTCCGCGAGGGACCCGTTTCCGGAGTCGATAAAGGCCCTGGCGGAGGCCTGAAGCAGCGCGAGGTCCTCGTTCGAGACCTGGTCGAGGTTGCGCACGAAGATCCCGCCCGGCTTGTCCTGGGAAAGCGAATCGACCCCCGCGCGGACCAAGTCTGCAATCCGGTCGTGCAGAGACTGCCTGTAGATGGAGAGGTCCTCGACCAGGATCAGCATCTCGGCCACCAGCCCCTTCACCCTCCAATAGCTGTGCGCCTTGACGAGCTGGCGCACAATCTCGACTTGCTCGACGCCGCCAATCCGGAGCACCACCAGGGGCACGTCGCCGGAGATCCCGAAGCTCCAGAGTCCGCTTTGGCTGCGCCGGTTGGTTGCCTGCAGCGCCTTCGGCGCGCGCCGCGCCGGGTCGGCGTAGATGAGCGCGCTGGCAAGGCGGCCGTAAACCTGCGCCTCCGCCTCGGTCGCGTCGAGCTGCCTGAGGGTCACCTGGCTGTGCGTCCAGGCCAGGTCGAACGCCCGGTCCGCCATCCTGTAGCCCTGGTATTTCTCGAGCTGGGCGAGGACTTCGCCTCGGCTCCCTGCAACCCCGAGCACCACGTCAAAGACCGCCGTCTCGTCGGGCCCCAGCGAGACCGCGCGCCGGAGCGAGACGACGGGGTCAAGGACGGAGCCGACGGTGTTCGACAGGGGTTCGCGAAGCTCCATGGCCTCGGGATCCGCCAGGGAGCGCCCCCGCCCCAGGAAGCGCAGACGGTCCGTCTCGCAGGAGGTCACCCCCACCTCCTCGCCCTGGAGCACCATGAGGTGCACGAGCCAGGGAGGATTCTCCTCGAGCGAGCGCGCCCTCCGCGTGCAGAGGACCGCCGAGGCCTTCTGTATGAACTCCGTCTGGACAAAAAGGTTGCTGAATGCGGGATGGGCGGCGTCCGCCCCCGGGGCCGCGAGCACCACCTCCGCATAGCTCGTGACCTCGATCACGCGCGCAACGGACGAGCGGTTGGTGATCGTGACGCGCCGCAGCTCGACGTCATCCTCGGGAGACACGCACACATCTGTGTGGAGATCGAGCCCACCCTGGGACTGCCTGAACTCCGCGCGCGCGGTGCTAAAAATAGCCTCGTAGCCCTTGGCCGCGCAGCGGGTCGGCTGATGGGCTGCGGACCAGAAATGGCCCGTGCCGAGGTCCCGGACGTAGATGAAGGCCCCCCAGCTATCGAGCGTCGGGTCCTCGCGCCAGCGAGTGACCGCGATGTCGCGCCACCGGCTATACCCGCCGCCCGCGCTCGTGACGGCGACATGGTAGCGGCCGTTCGAGAGGAGGTGAACCTCGGGTGACGGCGAGTTCGGGGTCGTGAAGGTGCGCACCGAGCTGTTCGCCTCGGCGGCAAACGGGCGCGTGTTTTCGAGCGCCAGGTCCTCCTCTATCATGCTCGCGGCTGCCTTCGGGAGGCGCTCCTGGAGAAGGAGGTTTGCGGACCTCAACAGCGGGCAACCCATGAAGCGCCGCTGCATCGGGCTGTCCTGCAAAAAGTTGTCCAGGGAAAGCAGGGACATCCCCTGGTGGTGCACCATGAACGACCGTATCGTGACACTGGTCTCGTCCGGTGGCAGGCGCCCGGGGGTATAGTCCACGGCCTCGTAGAAGCCGTAGGTTCCATAACGCCCCTCGTCGGCAAGGCGCTGGAGGTTCCTGCAGGCCTCGACCGGGTCCACCATGAGCGCGATCGCCGTGGCATAGGGAGCGATCACCACGTCGTCCGCCAGCCCCCGCTTCAGGCCCAGCCCGGGCACGCCAAAGGCGCGGTACTGGTAGTTCATGTCGACGTCGGTCCGGTTGTAGCCGGACTCCGAGATCCCCCAGGGCAGGCCGCGGCTGTGGGCATATTCGATCTGCTGCCGCACGGCGGCGCGGCAGGTATGGTCGAGCAGCGTGTTCTCGTAATTGGGCATCACGAGAAGCGGCATCAGGTATTCAAACATCGAGCCGCTCCACGACACGAGGACCGGCTCGCCCCTGGAGACCACCAGCAGGCGGCTCAGCGAGAACCAATGGTCCTGGGGAACCTGTCCCTGGGCAATGGCGACGTAGCTGCAGAGCCGCGCCTCGGAGGCCAGAAGGTCGTAGAATCCCGTGTCGAACCTCCTGTCGGCGACGTTGTACCCCGTGCAGAACAGGTTCCTCTCGCGGTTAAAGAGGAGGGAGAAGTCCATCGCCGCCAATTGGTCGCTCTTGGCCGCAAGGCACTCGAGCACCTGCATTCGGGCGCGGGCGCGCCCGCCGGCCTCCTGCAAGCTGCGCCCCAGTCCCGGGCCGATGGCATCCGCGCCCGCCGGCATCCCGGGGCCACGGTCCAGCTCCGCGACATCGCGCAGCGTCGGGATCCGATCGAGCTTCGCGAGCGTCTTGTCGGAACCCGGGACCGGCCCACCGGGATTGCCGAGGCGCTCCGCGGGCGACGGGGCCAGCCAAGGGGCGAGAAGGCGCAAGTCCTCGAGGTGCTCCCTGCAGCCCTGCTCCAGGGCGCGCGCCCAGGACCTTGCCGGCTCGCTCCCGCCCGCCTCGGAGTCGGCTATCGCCCGCGCCTGGTCCGCCGCGCCCTCCAATACCGAGGCCGCAGCGCCCAGTCCCGTGGGTTCCCGCGAGAAGGAGGCGTCGAGCCGGTCGAGCGCCGGGCTCTTGCCGATTAGGCCTCGCAGGACCCCCACCGTGTCCCGCATGCCGGAGAAGGCGCGGGACGGGAGGATCCCCTCGTCCGGAAGCTCCCTAAGTCCCGCGCCCAGCGTGAGGAGGTGCCCAGCAAGGTTGCCGCTGTCCACGCTCGAAACGTAGAGCGGCGGAAGGGGCTTCAGCGTCCGGGTATCGTACCAGTTGAAGAAATGTCCCCGGTGCCGCTCGAGCCCCTCCATCGCCTCGAGGGTCTTTTGCGTGCGCGCGAGCATCGCGCCCGCCGAAAGGTAGCCGAGATCGCGTGCCGCCAGGTTTGCGAGCAGGGCAAGGCCCATGTTCGTGGGCGAGGTCCGGGACGCGATCCGCGGCGACGGAACCTCCTGGAAATTGTCCGGCGGAAGCCAGTGTTCCGCGTCGCAGACGAAGGTCTCGAAGAAATGCCATGTCGCGCGCGAGGTCCGCCCGAGGAAGGCCCGCTGCTCGGCAGTCAGGTCAGGCGCCGACTCCTCGATGGGCTGGCTGATCCACCAGGCGATCCAGGGGGCCGCGAGCCACAGGGCCAGGATCGGGGAGGCGAACGGCCACTGGTTGGGCCGCCACAGGACCAGTGCCGCCGCGGCCGCGAGCGCAAGCACCGGGGAGATCCACATCGAGGCGACAAAGCCGCCGAGGCCCTCGCGGAGCGCCTCCTCCGCATCGCTTGAGGTGCGCCACTCAAGGAGCCGCTTGCGGGTGATCAGCAGGCGCACGAGCGTCCTCGAGACGGCGTCGACGCTGATGAAGGCGTCGTAGGGAAGGAACGCCAGGGTGAGCGCGACCTGGCCAAGCTGGCGCAGGTACGACCGGCCCACCGAACCCAGGTGGATCTCGAGGGGCAGATCGTCGGGCTTGCGGAACAGGTCGACCAGCCCCGCCAGTATCCCGGGGAGCGCTAGCACCGCGAGCACCAGGAGCGACGCCAGGCCACCCAGAGTTGGCCGGGAGAGCCAGCCGCCCAGTAGGAGCAGCACCAGGGCGACCGGGACCAGGCTCCGCCTCAGGTTGTCCAGGATCTTCCACTGCGACAGCGCCGAGAGCGGGTTCTCAATGCGGCGGGCGTCCGGCCCAGGGACCCGGGGAAGCAGCCACTGGGTGATCTGCCAGTCGCCCCGGATCCACCGGTGGCGTCGGTCGATGTCCACGTTGTAGCGCGAGGGATACTCCTCGTAGAACTCAACGTCGCTTACCAGGGCCGAGCGCGCGTGGCACGCCTCCAGGAGGTCGTGGCTGAGGACCGTGTTCTCGGGGAAGCGCCCGCTTAGAGCCTCCTGGAAGGCGTCCACGTCGTAGATCCCCTTGCCGATGAACGAGCCCTCTTGGAAGATGTCCTGGTAGACATCGGACACCTCCCGCGTGTAGGGGTCGATGCCGGCCTCGCCTGCGAAGAGGCGGACAAACAGCGACCGCCGGGCCCCGGGCAGGCTGACGCCGATGCGCGGCTGGAGGATCCCATAGCCCTCGGAGACGACCCGCCTGGCCGTGTCAAAGACCGGGCGGTTAAGGGGATGGGCCATGGAGCCGACGAGCTGCCGCGCGACATCGCGCGGCAGCTGCGTGTCCGTGTCGAGCGTGATCACGTACTTGATGGACGGGAAGATCCCCTGGTCCCCCACAATCTCCGAGAAGTTCTCGCGGCCGACTCCCCTAAGGAGCCCGTTGAACTCGAAGAGCTTCCCCCGCTTGCGCTCGTGGCCCATCCACAGGCCCTCGCCATCGTTCCAGAGGCGGGGCCGGTGGATCAGGTAGAACTTGTCCTGCGCCGCGGACAGGTATTTCCGATTGAGCATCTCGATTCCCGCCCTGGCCCTGCCCAGGAGCGCGCCGTCACCCGGAAGCTCCTCCGTCGCCGCATCCCTGAAGTCCGTGAGGAGCGCGAAATGGAGGTGGTCATCGCGGTTCGACAGGTGGTGGATCTCCAGGGTCTCGATGAGCCGGTCGACGGCCTCGGTGCTTGAGAGGATCGTCGGGACCACGACCATCGCCGCGCATTCGGGCGCGATCCCCGACGAGAAGTCGATCCTCGGCAGGAGCCGCGGCCTGACCAGGAGCATGGACAGCCAGTTCACCAGTGCCACGGACAGCTGGCTCGCGCACAGCGCGAACACGAGTGCCAGGAGGATCAGCCTCCACGGGGCCTCGCCGGGCGCCTGCTCCAGCCCTACCGCCCCGGCCGTCACCAGGGCCGTCAGCGTACCGATCGCCCCAGCGTAGAACGCCAGGGGGAAGCGGTGGATTCCCCTTTCGATCGCCCTTTGCCAGGGCCACCGGACGGCGACGCTTGTCCCGAGCGCCGACTGCCCCTTGTCGATCAGGTAGAATCCAACGTGGGCGGTCCGGTCGTTGCATCCGGCAACCTGAGCGGCGCCCGCGGCCAGCAGGACCGCCCGGCTGGCGACCTCCCGCTCGGCGACGCCGCTGTGGCGGGAGAGAAACTCGACGGAGTGGCGGTAGCGGTCGCGCGTGGCAAAGTCCATCGAGCCATAGACCCCTGCCGGATCGGAGTGCAGGACCTTCTCGACGGCGCTCAGCCCCTCGACAAAGTCCCTCCAGTCCGTGGCGCTCAGGAGCCGAAAGCTCGAGATGCAGTGGCTCACCGAGACCTGGTCGGCCGCCTGGCCCTGGCTCTCCTGCTGGACCAGCTGGCCGACGGTCAGCCCCTCCTCGGCCAGCCGCTGATCGAGCCAGCTGCGTGCCAGATGAAGCGCGGAGCTCTGCCGGGCCAGGCGTTGGCTGAACTCCGCCACGAACGAGCTGGTGACGGGGATGTCGGACCTGGCCATGTCCGCCACCGCGATCACGAGCCTGGAGGGGTTGTCCTCCACGACCAGCTGCAGGCGATCCACCCAGAGGTCGGCCAGGTCGCGGTCCTGGCGCGCCACGGCGAGCCGCGTCGTCACGCGCTGGAGATCCTCGATCAGGCCCAGGCGGAGCATGATGGGAATGGCCCACAGCTCGCCGAGCTTGAGACACTCGACCGACTGGTAGGCCGAGATGAACGTGCTCAGCGGCGCCAGGTCGATCTGGGCGTCCACGTGCGAGATCAGCTCCAGCACGATGCCATAGACCCGGGGAAGGCCGGCGTAGGGGCCCTCGGCAAGCTGGGGCAGCTCTCGGCTGTAGCCGCGCGGCAGGTGGCGCCGCGCCATCTGGATCTGCTCCTCGATCAGGTAGAAGTTGTCCAGGAGCCACTCTGCCGCTGGGGTGATCCGCCTCCGGGGGTCCACCCCGAACGTCGCGCGGTTGAAGGCCCGCAGCTCCCGCTCATTCCTCCCCAGTTGCTCGATCAGGCTGTTGGCGCCGCTCTGGACGACCGACTTTGTCCCGGAGGCGAGCGCCTTAGCATGGCGCGCGAGCTGCTCAAGGCTGAATAGCTCCGCCCTAAACGGCGGCTCTCCCGCGGTTTTTCGCCCGCGAACCTGCCTGGAGACCCAGTCCTGCCAGTATGTCGAGACGCTCTGCATGAGGGATGTTGGAGATTCCAATAGGGATCTAAGTCTATAGAACGCACGGCCCCCGGATGGTGGCGGGGTTTCTTGCACCGGCGCCCGCCTGCCCGCGCTCAAGGCGGCCGCCGCCAGCCGCCTCGCCCCGGTTTTTCCGGTCAAACGAGGGCCCTGGGGGGATGCGGCCAATATCCTGAGATCATAGACCCGCAAACCGGGAAAAAGTATGGGGTGTTCTTCTCCCTCCGGAGGCACCCCCGACGGATTGGCGACCGGCTCGGGGGGCTCCCAAACGGTCTCCCTGGACGCCCTTGGCACCCCGAAAGGGACGCAGGGGCGACAGCCCAGAGTCCGGCCCCGTGTTGCAATTTGGGATCGAGCCGCCTCCCGCCTGTGGCATGTCGCATGCTCGCATGCGTGCATGCGTGCAATGATCCCCCGCTCGCTACGCCTCGTCGCCTTTGTTAACGCCGCGCTCCTCTCGGCCCTTGCCTTCGGCCAGGCCCCGGCTGCTCTCCCCGATGATCCCGCCTGCACGCCGACCGACCGAAGGTTCATGGAGCGCGCCTACGAGCTCGCCCGCTACGCGACGACCCACGGGGGCGCTCCATTTGGGGCCGTCCTCGTCAAGGACGGCGTCGTGATCGCGGAATACTCAAACTGCGAGATCGCGACAGGCGACGTGACCAAGCACGCGGAAACCGGGCTCATATCGGCGTTTAGCCCGAAGATCTCGCGCGCCACCTTCGCCGCCTCGATCCTCTACACGAGCAGCGAGCCCTGCACCATGTGCTGCGGGTCCATCCGCTTCGCGGGGATAAAGAAGGTCGTCTACGGGACCACCGAGGCCCAGTTCCTGCGCGTGATGGGGATACCGCCCGACCCAAACCCGCTCAATGCGCGCGAAGTCTTTGCCCGGACTGCACCCACGACCCGGGTTCTTGGGCCGCTCATGGAAGCCGAGGGTCTCGCGATCCATGAGGCATACTGGCCGACCCACCGCTTCAAGCCCGACGACTCCTAGGGACTGCGGCCCCGGGCATTGGCTCAAATTGTGCTGACGGGAACTGGATTTTTGAATCCAGTCGCGAGCCGCCCCTAAGGACCCCACCCCTTGACTAACACCCCCGAAACCCCAGGCGCAGGAGCGGAGACCCAGGCGGGCACGGGATACGGCTTCCACAGGAACGCGCTCGGGCACTTCGATGCGGTCGCGCAGTCCGTGTCGACGATGGCGCCCACCGCCTCGGCGGCGATGACGGTCCCGCTCGTGTTCGCGTCCGCGGGAAACGGGACCTGGGTGTCCTACCTCCTCGCGACCCTGTGCACGCTCTTCGTCGGACTGTGCATTGCGCGGTTCGCGCGGGACTCGGCGTCACCGGGCTCCCTCTACTCCTACGCTACCGGGTCGCTCCCCCCCTTCCTGGGAAGCGTGGCGGCTTGGGCGCTCCTCCTGGCCTATGTCGCCAGCGGGGCCTCGGTTGTGGGAGGCTTTGTCCACTACGCGAATGTCGTCCTTTCCCAGTCCATCGGAAGGACCCTCCCCGACATCCCGCTCGGGCTGGCGTGCGTCGTCCTCTGCGCGTGGGTCGCCTACCGCGACGTGAAGGCTTCGGCCCGGCTGATGCTCTATATAGAGCTGGTCTCCGTCCTGGTCATAAGCTCCGTGTTCGCGCTCCTGCTTTGGCAGCACGGCTTCCACGTGGACCTTGCCCAGTTCTCGCTCCGCGGCGTCAATTTCTCCGGCGTCCGGCTGGGCCTTGTGCTCGCGATGTTCAGCTTTGTCGGGTTTGAGAGCGCCACGACGCTCGGCGCCGAGGTCAAGAACCCCCTCCACACCATCCCGAGGGCCATCATCCAGAGCGCCCTCATCTCAGGGGTGTTCTTCATGGTGGCCTCCTACACGGAGGTCCTCGGTTTCCCGGCTTCGGCCGGGACGCTTGACCAGAGCGACGCCCCCCTGAGCGTGCTCGCGAAGGTGGCCAGGGTGGCAAGGCTCGGGCCCTTCATAGACATCTGCGCGATGATCACGATGCTCTCGTGCACCCTGGCCTGCGTCACGGCAGCGGCGCGGGTGTTGTTCCTGATGTCCCACAACGGGCTCGTGAGCGGGCGCCTGAACGGTGTCCACGCGCACAACGGCACGCCCCACGTGGCCGTCGTCGCCACGGCGGTGGCCACGATCTTCCTCTCAATCCCGCTGTCCGCGGGCAAGGTGAGCGGCGAGACGATCTATGACTGGATGGGGTCGCTCGCGACCTACGGGTTCCTCGTGGTCTACGCGCTCGTGGCCGTGGCGCTCCCGCTCTACCTGAAGCGCCGACAGAAGCTCACGTACCCCGCGATCGCCCTGTCGGCCCTTGCGGTCGCGGCCATGGCCCTGGTCCTTGCGGGGACCCTCTACCCCGTTCCGGAAGCGCCCAAAAACTGGCTGCCCTACCTCTTCCTGCTTTACCTGGCGGTTGCGGCGGGCTTCAACGGATGGCAGGCGAGGCAGCCCAAGGGGCAGCCCTCGCTCGAACCCCTGTGATGCCCTCAACCGACCCAAGCGCGATGCTCGAGGTGGCGATCGAACAGGCCAGGATGGGACTCGCTGAAGGCGGAATCCCCGTGGGCGGCGCCATCTTCCGGCAGGACGGGACCCTTCTTGGGGCGGGCCGGAACCGTCTCGTCCAGCACGGAGACCCCTCGATGCATGGCGAGACCGATGCGTTCCGGGCCGCGGGCCGGCAGCCGCGCTACACCGACCTGATCCTGGTGACGACGCTTGCCCCCTGCCGGTACTGTTCAGGGCTCATCTCGCAGTTCCGGTTCAAGCGGGTCATCGTCGGCGACAGCGTGAACGCACAGGGTGGCGTCGAATGGCTCAAGGCGCAGGGGATCGAGATCCTGGACCTTGCCTCCCCGGAATGCATCAGGATGACGGCGGAGTTCCAGAAGAAGCGCCCGGACCTCTGGAACGAGTGCATCGGCGACGGCTGAGGCCCCTGCCGATCTCCTATTTTGGCCCGAGGGCCCCGATGTCCTCGTGCCAGATCTCGGGCGAGCGCCTGATGAAGGCGTCCATGAGCCCGATGCAGTCGGCGTTGTCGTGGACCACGACCTCGACGCCCTTCGAGCGCAGGAGATCCTCCGGGCCCGTGAACGTGCGATGCTCGCCGATCTCTACCCTCGGGATTCCGTAGAGGATCACCGCGCCGCTGCACATGGCGCACGGCGAAAGGGTCGAGTAGAGCGTGCACCGGGCATAGACCTTCGCGGGCAGGCGGCCCGCGTTTTCCAGGCAATTCATCTCCGCGTGGTGGATGACGCTGCCCTCCTGCACCCTGCGGTTGTGGCCGCGCCCGATGATCCTGCCATCGCACACGAGCACCGAGCCGATGGGAACCCCGCCCTCGTCGAACCCCTTGCGGGCTTCGTCGATTGCGGCTTCCATGAAGGGGTCCTTGGGGGGAATAGGCATGGGTCTGGATCAGGCGCTAAAGGTCAGGATGTGACCCTGCGTGCAAGAAATCTCCGCACGCCGCTCGACGGCTTGGGACTCACACCTTGGCCCCGTCCAGGCCAGAGTGGACAAGGATCTCGAAGTCTCCGGAATCGAGGGATTCGCAAGGGAAGAACGTCCTTTCCAATTGCACCTCCAGGGCTTATCCCAGGTCATCGCAAAACTGTCATAATATATTCTCTCAGAATAGCCTGCATGAATTCATTCGAACATGGAAGACGAAGGCAGTCAGCGATGCCACACCCGCCGAAAGGCGGGCTCGAAATACCTGCCCGATCGCCGTAGTAACAAGGTACCCCATGACCCCAAAGAGCCGCCTCACTCCCCAGCAGGTCGAGCGTTACAGAAATGAAGGATACCTTGTCTTTGGTGAATCGGTGCTTCCCGAGCTCAAATTCGCCGCCCTGAAATCCTATTTCGAAACCCTGCTGGCGGAACTCCCCGCGGGCGAACGGCCCGAGTCGATGGACGTGCCGCACTTCATGCATCCCAAGCTCCTTGAATGGGCGTTTGACCCCTTGGTCCTGGCGCTCGTCGAGCCTGTCCTGGGCGGCGATCTCGCGCTCTTCTCCACCCACTTCATCTGCAAGCCCAAGGGAAACGGCAAACGGGTCCCCTGGCACGAGGACAGCGCCTATTGGAAGGGACAGATCGAGCCCATGGAAGTCTGCACCGTCTGGCTGGCCATCGACCCCTCAACCCGGGCAAACGGCTGCATGATGGTGATCCCAAGGTCGCACCGGGAGGGCCGGGCAGGTTTCAGCGACTATGAATCCGTGGACGCCAGAACCTCCGTCTTCACGACAGAGATCCTGAAGGAGCAGCGCAACGACGCCCAAAGGTCCTACATCGAGCTGCAGCCCAACCAATGCTCGCTGCATGACGCGCGCATCCAGCATGGTTCGGAGCCCAACACTTCCTCCCTTCGGCGCTGCGGCTGGACGCTCCGGTTTTGCTCGACCCGCGTCAGGTTCAACCAGGAGCGCTTCGGCGGCGCCCACCATGTCTATCTGGCGAAGGGCCGCGACCTGGGCGGCAACACCTACGCCGATCCCGGGAGCCGCTACCCTGAGGTGATGGCGAAGCGGGGAGAGTCCGGCAGGTATAGGAGCAGCCATTGAGCTTGCGGGGAGGTCGGGCCACCCCCGCTCGCTGCGTCATGGTGCAGTTTAGCAAGGCCCAGTCCGCAATCGGCGTCGCGCGGGCCCCCAACGGCTGCGGCACAGTGATTGCCGCCCATGGAAAGCACCCAGCAAGCCTATGCGTCAGCGGGCTCGATCAGCCAGGCCATCCTCGGGTCGAAGGCAAAGGGCTCACCCGGAGATACCTCAATCCTCGGGAAGTCGGGATGCGCCGGGTTGAGCACGTAGTTTGTTTCCTCGGGATAAAGTACGCTGGGAACCGAGAGGATCGCCGTCCTGGCAGTTGAGATCCAAGCGTCCCCAATCCTTTGGGTGCTGACGGGCACGGGCTCTGCGCGCCAATCGGGAGGCAGATCGGCTGATCTCAATCGAGTTACCGGTAATCCGCGAAAACGGATTTCAAACCTCACGTAACGTGAACCTCTTGGAAGCGGTCTTGGCAGATGAACGAATTTCTCCTGGGCCGCCATCGCCAGGTGCTCGCTTGCATACACTGCGGGAATGCCGGCCGAATTCCAGCGACCACCCTCAAGGGCCGCACCGATCCCGTTAAACGACCGCTTGGTCCATTTCCTGTTGTCTACACGCCAAGCCGACGGCTCAGGCATATACGCCATTGTCGATGCGTGTGAGCAGCTTCTCGACTTCCCGGAAACCAAAGCTCGTCTTTGCGTAATCCAACGGAACGGCATTGCCGAGGCCGATCTGTGGGCAATTCAGCCATTGCCTCGCAGCATCCTCGTCACCGTCAAATACGGCAACTGCCTGGGAAAAAAGGCCGGCGTGCCTCGCAAGGGCGTCAGACTCATGCCCTGCCAAAAGGGAATCATCCTTTTGTTTCCTGTGAAACGTGGAACGGGAAACTCCGATCCGCTCGGCCATTGCGGCCGGAGAAACACCAAAACGTTGTGCCACCTCGGCCACGGCATGCGCGCGGAATCCAGCCATTATGTCGCCGTGAGTCGGATTCTCGGGATATTCCGTGGATATCAGGCCTTTCCTGGCCAAGGGTGCATTGGAACCCCCGGTCCTTGCAGTCCCATTGGCGTTTTTGCGCTCGTGTTTCATTTGGGATTTATATTATCCCATATGGTATACCTGTCAAGCCAGCCCTAGAGCCGCGCCGTTTGCCCGTATTACGGGAGCCGGTTCAAATCTTCGGCGAAAGTCCAAGAGGCGCCCAATCCGCATGGACAGGCCTCCGATCCTAAGCCCCCGACTCCAGCGCAGAAATCTGGGCCATCACCTTGCCATTGCATTCTTCGCACAAGGTGTGGGTGATGGCAGGGAGGGAGGGTCCTTTGATCAAGCCGAGCTCCACCACCGCTGTTTCGATGGGCACCCATTGGCCGCGCGCGTCCACGCGCTGGCACCAGCTGCACATGCGGACAAACTCCTCATTCCGGGGTTGGCGGCAATCGAGCAACGCAACCGCATCCCGCGCCTCCTCCGACTCCAGCGTCGATGCAAACTCGACGACCCCGGCGTTGTCGCCGGTGAGGCGCATCTTGAAGACACGTCGAAAGGACGGCGCGTCACAGCGAAAGCTGAAATCGACGGGGCGGCCGTTCCGGGCAAGGATCACCAGCTCCCGGTAGATGATGCGCAACGACGCATCCTTGACGAATGACCACAGGGGTTGCCCCAGGATGCCCACGGCGGAGCCCACGGGCCCGCCATCGTTCTTCGAGGCGAATACTGCCCATTCGTCGTTGACCCGAACGACCCGGTCCTGGGAGTCGATCCAATAACGGATGGTAGGAATCTTGGATTTCACATCTCTTAAAAGGAAACGAAATGGCAGGCCGCCCCATGCCGACACGGGAAGAGCCTCACACCAAGCCCCTTCGCATTCGGCAGGAAGCTAGCCCAGTGTTTTTAGAACGTCAAATTGAGCGCCGATTCCAAAAAAATGCGCGTCTGGCGGACTGAAGGCGATGCTGCCGCCTCTTTCCCATTCTTGCGGCCGTTGGCGCGAGATGAGTCGGAAAGCACCGATGACGCCGGGCTCACTTCAATTTCGACTTACCGATTTAACCCGTTCAATCTGCCGAACCCCCAGCCGTGCAGCTTGCGACTTCACGGATCGACAAGATCGACCAATGAGAACCCCCATAACCCGCGTTGCATTCCTCATCCCGTTCACCCTTGCGGCGGCCCTCGCGGCTCCGGAGGTCGCGACGACGAGCCCAGGCTCGCCGGGCAATGCCAGGCCGCCTGAGACGGACGCGGTCGCGGGCGGGGCCCCGGCCCAGGAGAAGGCCGCCGCCCTGCCCTCGGGCTGGATCCACATAGACTCGAGGGGCAAGTCCTTCGAGATGGGGCAGCAGTTCGCAGGGCATCGCTGGACCTACACCTACCCTGTTCACCCCGTGGCCTTCACCTACGATTTTGCCATGAGCGCGACCGCCGTCACCCAAGCGGAATACCGGCGTGTAACGGGTTCGAATCCCACCCTGCATCCGGGTGACGACCGCCGGCCGGTCGACAACGTGTCCTGGTTTGACGCCGTCCTCTATTGCAACGCCCTGAGCGCCCGCGACCACCTGGCCCCTGTCTACGCCTTCTCCTCCGTCGTCCGGGACGGCACGGGTGCCGCTGTCGACCTGCCCGATCTAAGGGTCAATATCCGGGCCCCGGGCTACCGCCTCCTCACATCGGCGGAGTTCGAATTCGTCGTCCGCGCCGGGACCACGGGCCGCTGGTTCTTCGGGGACACGGACGACGACCAGGCCAAGTCCAAGGACTACGCGTGGAGCGAGCTCAATTCCGGGAACACCCCCCATCCCGTGGGGATGCTCAAGCCAAACGCGCTTGGAATCTACGACATGACGGGGAACCTCTGGATGTGGTGCAACGACTGGTACGGGGGCGAATATCCGTCCAGGCGCCAGGTCGACCCCGAGGGCCCCCCGTCCGGCCAGGAGCGCGTTGCCCGTGGCGGCGCGTTCAAGAACGATGTCAATCACCAGCGCTCCGCGTACCATTGGCAGTGGGCGCCCAACCTGCGCAATTTCGAGGTGGGCTTTCGGATCGCGCGGACGCTCCCCAGGGTTCCGGAATCGCCGCTCCCTTTTGCCGACTTGAACGAGGGCACATGGTACAAGATCGTGGCCGTCCACAGCGGCAAACCCCTGGAAATTGCGGGCGGTCCGGGTGGCACGCAGGCAGGAAGGCCGCTCGAGCAGCACGCCGCCACCGGAGCCGACAACCAATTGTTCCGATTCAAGAGGTGCCAAAGCGGCTACTATCAGATCCTCTCCAAGGAGGGCGGCGCCCTGCAGATCCGGGGTGCCTCAATGCTCGACCATGCGCCGGTCGAGGAGGGCCCTCCCGACGGCGCCGACAACCAGCTGTTCGCCCTGGTGAAGGACACCGACGACGCCTACAGCATCATCGCCAAGAGCAGCGGATACGGCTTCGACGTGTCGGGGGGCGCAGGCTCGGTAGGCGATGGAGCCCAGGTCATCGTCTATCCTCCCGGCAATGCGCTTAACCACAAGTTTGAGATCATCGAGGCCTCGCTCGCCGACTTTCGGCCCGTGGTCGCTCCGCTCGCAAGGGTGCCGGCCTATCGTCCGCCATTTGACGCGGCGGCAGCCGGGATGCGCCCCCTGTTTGACGGAAAGACGCTCAACGGATGGGTCGGGGACCCGGCATGCTGGAGCGTTGTTGACGGCGCGATCGTCGGCGTCAAGGGCAACCAGAACCTGATGACTGCCGCGGACTTCGATGATTTTAGGATTATCGTATCGTCGATTCAGGTCGATTCCCCGACGAACCACCAGGGAATCGGGTTCTGGGGAGAAAGGCTTCCCCCGGGGACGTTCGGTTACGGGGGTTGCATAGATTTCATGCCTCCCATGAACTGGACATGGGACTACACAACGAACCGCGGAGCGAACGGCACCCTGAGGCTGAGCCGCGATGTGGACAAGGAACTGGGCATCACCCGGTCCGAGTGGACCCAGGCCGAGATCCTGGTGAACCGCTCCCAGGGCCGCGTCCGCATGGCCGTCAATGGAATCGAGGTCCTCGACTACACGGATCGGAATCCCGCGCGCTTCAAGGCCGGACCGATCGGCCTGCAGGCCCATGGCGGCAACCGGGACGTCCGGTACAAGGACATCTTTATAGAGACCTCACCGAAGCAATCCCGACTAATCACACTGAAAGACTAGGCCCCCTGACTCAGACCCAAAAGCCCCGTCCCATGCCCCATCACAGCACGCAAGCCCCCATCCGCCGCGCGCTCCAAGCCGGAGCCTTCCTCATTGCACTTCCCGCGGCGCTCCTGGGATCCGAACTGGCTCCAAGCCCCAGGGAAATCATCCCCCTAAACACCGGATGGCGATTCCAGCTGGGCGACGAGCCCGCGGCAAAGACACCCTCCTTCAACGACGCGTCCTGGCGGGTCCTTGACCTTCCGCACGACTGGAGCATCGAAGGGCCCTTCACCCCACCCCCGGAAGGCGACAAGGATGGGGGATACTTCACGCACGGGATAGGCTGGTACCGGAAAAGCTTCACGCTGCCCGCCTCGGCGGCGGGCAAGAAGGTCGTCGTGGAATTCGACGGTGTCTACATGAACAGCGACGTCTGGATCAACGGCCATTTACTGGGGCGCAGGCCCTACGGATTCGTGGAGTTCCGCTACGACCTGACAGAATTCCTGACGGGCGACGGGACGCCGAACTTCCTTTCCGTGCGCGTCGACGACTCCGCCGAGCCGGCGCTGCGCTGGTATGCGGGCTCGGGCATCTACCGCAGCGTCCGCCTGGTCGCGACGGCATACACCCACTTCAGGCTGGATGGCGGAATCAGGATCTCGACGCCGCAGGTCTCGGCGGACGAGGCCGTGGTCCAGTGCGACGCCATTATCGACGCCCATTTCTTCACCGAGGCGGAGCGCCAGGCGTGGCTCAAGGATGCGTGGCATGCGAAGCCGTCGAAGCGCGAGCTGGTCCTGACAGGCACCGTCATCGCCCCTGACGGGTCCGCGGTTGCGGCCACGGTCTCGAAGCTTGGACTGCAAGACATGCGCCCAGGCCAGCGCGCCACGCAGTGGGTCACGGTCAGGAAGCCCAGCCTCTGGTCCGACCGAACCCCGGCCCTCTACCGCCTGCGAAGCACCCTGGCGTTGGACGGGGCCATCCTCGACGAGACCACCACCCCGTTCGGCATCCGCCAGCTCACGTTTGACCCGGACCGCGGACTTCTCGTCAACGGGCAGCCCACGAAACTCAAGGGCGTCTGCCTGCACCAGGACGCGGGGTCCTTCGGCAACGCCGTCCCCCCCGCCGTCTGGGCCTGGCGGCTGGAGCGCCTGAAGGAGATGGGCTGCAACGCGGTCCGCACGAGCCATCACCCGTTTGCGCCGGAATTCTACGACCTCTGCGACCGGCTGGGCCTCTATGTCTTTGACGAGGCGTTCGACGAGTGGACCCGAGACTGGCCCTACAACTTCACCGAGAATCCCCGGGGCAAGTCGCAGTACGGATACCACCTGTACTTCGAGCAGTGGCACGAGGCCGACCTCCGCTCCATGCTGCGCCGCGACCGCAACCACCCAAGCGTCGTCCTCTACAGCATCGGCAACGAGATTCCCAACCAGCTCGACGACGATGGCTGGAAGACCGCGAAGGCGCTGGTCGCGATCTGCCACGACGAGGACCCGACCCGGCTAGCCACCTCGGCGTGCGACCAGTCCTTCGTTTCGTCGCGCAACGGATTCATGGACGCGCTTGACCTCGCGGGCTACAACTACATCGACCGCATCTACGGGGACCGCACCTATGCCCCCGAGCGCGAGCGGTTTCCCCACCGCCTGTGCCTCGGGACCGAGACGTCCAGCCTGATCCGGAACTGGCTCGGCGTGCGCGACAACGCCTTTGTGATCGGTGAGTTTATCTGGACGGGCATCGACTACCTCGGTGAGTCCCACGCGTTTCCCAGCCGCGGCTCGAGCTCCGGCTTCCTCGACCTTGCCGGGGGCATGAAGCCCGAGTACTTCAGGCGCGCCGCCTATTGGCGCGACGACCCCGTCCTGCAGCTGAGCGTCCTCACCGGTCAGCAGCCGGCCATGCCCTGGCGGCCCGAGCCCTCCCTAATCAAATGGAATTGGCCCGCCGGGGCCTCCCTCACCGTACGGGCCCTTACAAACTGCGACGAGGTCGAGATCTTTCTCAACGGGGTTTCCCTCGGCCGCCACACTGTGTCGCATGATGTCTACGCCAGCGACTGGAAGGTCCCCTACGCCCCGGGCGTCTTGTCCGCCGTTGCCTACAAGGCCGGCCAGAAGGCAGCCTCACAGGAGCTTCGCACGGCCGGCGCCCCCGCCAATCTGAGGATCACGCCGCTTTCCTCGCCAATCGCGAGCGACGTCGCCCTTTATGACATCTCGGTGGTCGACGCGGGTGGCCAAACCGTCACGGACGCCGTGACCGCGGTCACGGTGCGTGTCGAGGGAGCCGCGCGGCTGATCGGCCTGGACACGGGCGACCTCGGCTATGGCGGATCGTTCAAGACCTCGACGCGAGACGCCTATCTAGGCCGGTTGCTTGCCACGGTCGAGCGCACGGCCCGACCGGGCACTCTTCGCATCGTCGCCACGACGCCGGGCCTGCCCGACGCCTCGCTCGGCTCCGAGTACACCCCGCCGGGCGCCGCAAACGCCGCACCCCGTTGAACGCCCCTCCACGGCCCAGCCGGCCCGATGAGCCCTTGCCTATTCCGTCGATGACTATGCCGCGCATCCTCCGCACAGCGGCGCTTGCCCTCCTCTTGGCCCAGACAGTGCAGGCGGCCGAAATGTTCGTTTACTTTGGATCCCATAGTTCTTCCCCCGGCGCGGGGTTTTCCCTGGCGCATTTCGATACCGACACCGGCGCCCTCTCAAAACCCCAGTTCCTGCTCGAGGCGAAGGAACCCGCGTTCTTCGTCTTATCCGCCGACGGGAGCCGCCTTTACACATGCAATTCCGGAACGCCCGGCGGCCTTTCCTCGTACACGGTGGAGCCGCACACGGGTCACCTCAGGCTCCTCAACCGAGTCCTGGCCGGCGGGGGCGACACAAGCTTCATCAGCCTGGACAAGTCCGGCCGCCACGTCCTTGTCGCAAACTATGACGGGGGCAGCGTGGCCGTTTTCGCCCTGAGGCCGGACGGCTCCATCGGCGACTGGACGGCCTTCGACCAGCACCGGGGCCAGAGCGTGAATCCGGTTCGCCAGACCCACGCGTATGCCCACGCCATCGTCCTTGACCCGACCGACAGGTTCGCCCTGGTCCCGGATCTTGGCGTCGACAGGCTGTACGTCTACCGCTACGACGAGGCGACCGGCGGCCTTGAGCCGAACGTGCCGGCCTACGTCCCCATCGCACCAGGCTCGGGACCGCGGCACGTGCGATTCCATCCGAACGCGCGTTGGGCTTACCTGATCAACGAGATCGCCAGCACGATTGTCGCCTTCGCCTGGGATCCCGCAGCCGGGCAACTCGCTCCGTTGCAGACCGTTTCCACGCTTCCCGCTGGCTTCAGAGGCATCAGCGCCTGCGCCGAGCTTGAGATTCATCCCAACGGTAGGTTTCTCTACGCCTCGAACCGCGGCCATGACAGCCTTGCCGTTTTCGCCATAGACCCCACCACGGGACGGCTCTCGTCGGTTGAGTTCCAATCGAGCGGCGGGAAGACGCCGCGCAACTTCGCCTTCGACCCGAGCGCGCGATGGATAATCCTCACAAACCAGGACAGCAGCAACGCGGTTGTCTTCCAGGTCGACGCCGACTCCGGGCGCGTAACCCGGACCGGGGACCCCGTCCCCGTTCCCTCGCCGTTCTGCGAGCGTTTCCTGACAATCCGCTGAAAGCCAAACCCCATTCATGAACAGAGCCTTTATTGCCGGACTCTCCCTCGTCGCCTTGGTGCCTTTGATCTGCGTGGCCTCCGACGAGGGACGCGGCCCGTCCCCCGCGGACGCGCCTCCCTCGAGAGTGTACGTGGACCTCGACCTCGGCTGGCGTTTTCACGCCGGAGACGCACCGACCGCGATGGAGCCCGGATTCGACGACGCGGGATGGCGGTCCGTGAATATACCCCATGACTGGAGCGTCGAGGGACCCTTCGACCCGGGGCTGGGAAGCGGCAACGGCTTTGCACCCGGAGGCGTCGCCTGGTACCGGCGGCACATTCGCCTGAGCCCGGCGGAGGCGGGAAAGTCCGTGACCGCCGAATTCGACGGTGTCTATGACAACTGCGAAGTTTGGCTCAACGGGTTTCTCGTGGGAGGCCGGCCCTACGGGTTTGAGAGCTTCACGTGCGACCTGACAAACCTGTTGAAATTCGGCGGCACCGACAACGTCCTCAGCGTGCGGGTTGACCACTCGCGCATTGCGGACTCGCGGTGGTACACCGGTTCTGGGATCTACCGCCATGTCCGGCTATGCGAGACCAATCCCCTTCACGTGGCCCATTGGGGGACTGCGGTGACCACCCCTGTGGTCACCCTGGATGCTGCCGTTATCCACATCGAGACGAAGGTGCAGAACGGCTCGACCGAGGCGCGGTCGTTTGACCTTGTCTCCGACGTGGTCGATTCCGGCGGCCAAATCGCAGGAAGCTCGACAACGCGGGCAACCGTGG
>Ga0302198_10002124_pt1 | contig 21036 bp, 20 predicted proteins | sample II_Bog_N2_2_FD_193521 | JGI IMG/M metagenome (GOLD analysis project Ga0302198, IMG submission 193521) | Peat permafrost microbial communities from Stordalen Mire near Abisko, Sweden - II_Bog_N2_2 | ecosystem: Environmental > Terrestrial > Soil > Wetlands > Peat | place: Sweden: Abisko... | reverse complement strand
AGGCCGGAGGCGCCGATCCCGTAGCCGCGAGCTTCGGTGCCATCATGCCGATCGATCAGGGTCCGCTTAAGGCGCAAATCGCCGCGTTGGAGCAAGTCGTCAACTCGACGGGCGCAGTGACGCAGGCGACCACAGCCGAAAAGACGGCGTTCGATGAGTTGGGCGCGTCGCTTACCAAGGCCAAGTCCAATCAGGAACTTCTGACGCAGGCGAAGGACGTATATGCGGCTGCAATCAAGGTCGATGCCGCCTCCAAGGATCCGGCGGCGCAAGCGCGCGCCGCCGAGGCCCTTCAGAAAGAAGCCGACGTCTATAAGCAGCTTGAGAAGGAATATGACAAGACGGACTACCCGACTGCAAAACGGGGCCAGGATCCGACGGAAGACCTGACCAAGCAGGCGGCCGCGATCAAGAACTTGATGGCGCAAGCCCAGGCGATGAGCGGCGACGACAACAACAAAGACGTCTCGGCGCTGATGACCAAAGCGGCAGCGGATGCCCGTGCCTCCGCTGAACAGGCCGGCGGCGCCAAGGCCGCGACCGCCGGCCAGTTGGCCTACAATGCCTCCGTGATCGCCGGTCTCACGGCCGAAAATCAGAAGATCGCCGCCGACCAGAAGGCCATCGACAGTGACAAGGACAAGCTCAACGGCCTGCTGGCGAACAACGCCGCCATGGTCCAACAGCAGGCGATCACGGACGCCTATTATTCAAGCTCAAACCACTCCGTCGCCGCCTATTCCCAGATGCTCAAAGACCTCGCTGCGGCGCAGTTGGCCGCGACGAACGGCGCCGACGCCCTGAACATCGCCCAGAGCTATGGGGTCAAGACGATTGGGGAAATCTCGGCTGCGGTTCAGGCCGAGCTTTCCAACGGTGGGCCCGTGCTTGCCTGGATGAAGGCGGAGGGCGACGCGGCCCAGGCCGAGGCGGAGAAGCATCTGAACACTGCGGAGGCCGTCAACGCTCAGACCGAGGCGAACAAGCAACTTCAGGCCGTTCAGAAAGCCGATGCTGATGCCAAATCGACAATCGATGATCAGCTCGCTTTAGCGGCGGCCTACACGAAGGGTAAGGACGCCATCGCGGAATATAATCAGAAGCTCCAGATCAAGAACGAACTGGCCAAGGGCGGCGCTGGCATGACGGACGCGGACGCGACTGCGATCGTCAACCAGACCAACAGCGCCAATTCGCAGGCCGACGAGAACAAGATCACGCAGCAGATGCAGGAGCAACTGCGGCTCTCGACCGAGACGAGCCTCCAGCGCGAGACCAGCGCGCGCGCTGAGCAGATCGCCCAGGCCCTGATCACCGAGTCCCTTGCGGCAGGCGTCCCTATTTCCCGCGAGGAGGCGATGGCGCAGGCTCAGATGACGGCGCAACTTGAGCTGCAGCTCCAGGACGCCGCGAAGCTCAATACCACGATCAAGGACTCGATCCGCGACGGCTTTGCCCAGACGGGAAAGCTGGACTTCACGACCTTCCAGAACGCGATCACGCAGTCGATCAGGAAGTCGGTCTATGACGCGTTGCTGGCCAAACCGATCAACATGGTTGTGAACGCGACGGTGGATGAGCTCACGCATGGCCTGCAAGGCATTCTGGGCCAAGCCGGCGGCGCAGGCGGCCTCCTCGGATCGCTCGGCGGCCTGTTCGGCAGCGGCACGAGCTCGGCGGACTCATCGGCCGCCGCAACGATCAACACGGGCATCCCGGCACTCAGCAGTAACCTGGACGCCCTGAATGCGAACTCGACGACGATCATCCAGACCGCCAGCACGGGAAATTCTCTTCTGAGCGGAATTGGCGCTGGCATCCAAGGGCTGCCGTCGGCGCTCGGACCCGTCTTCGCGGGCGCTATCGCGGGCATCTCGATCGGGGGCGCTGTGTCTAGTGCGGTCGGCATCACGCAAAACCAGACCAACGCAGAAATTGGAGGAGCTGCGGGTGCCGCAATCGGTGCATATTTGGGTGGCCCTGTCGGTGCTGTCATCGGAGGCATCCTGGGTGATATCGCGGGTGGGCTTCTCGGTCCCGGCCCATCGAACAACACTGCAAGCGCCCAGATCGATGCCCAGGGGAACGTGACCTCTGTTGGGGGCGACAAGCAGACCGCAGCCACGACGGCCGCAATCACCCAGGTCGCGGGCACGATCCAGCCCTTGATCGCCCAGCTGAGTTCGGTCGGGATCGATGCGGCCGGTATCATCACACAGATCGGTATCGGCGTCCGTGACCCTTCCTCGGTCACCCTGGCGAATGGGACGCAGCTACGTTCCGCGACCGGCGACGCGACCGCGCTAGGGGACACTGTCGAGAAGGCCCTCCTGGAGAACGCGCAATATACGAACCCGGCCCTCCAGGCGCTCGTCAACCAGATGTTGGCGGCGAGCGACTCGATGTCCGAGATCAACCAGACCTTGACCGAATGGACGGCCGGCCAACAATTTTCCAAGACGATTTCTGAGGGCGTTTCGCAATACACGGACCCGCAGGCCTATCAGCTCCAGCAATTGCAGGACACCCAGGTGGCGCGCCGCGAGCAGCTGCAGCAGTACGCGTCCGAGGGCATAATCACGCCGACCCAATATGCGTCTTTGAGCGCCACACTCTCGACGCTGGAGAGCTCTGAGATCAGCAGCACGATTTCGCAGTTCGCGACCACGGTTGGCGGAGCGACGGTTTCCCTGCAGGACTATACGGACGCGCAGACCAAGCTGACCAGCTACCTCACCGGCCTCAGCACAGGGGCGCTATCTCCATTGTCGCCGCAAGCCCAATTGGCTTCTGCACAATCGACCTATCAAAGCGATCTCGCGGGCGCCCAGGGGGGCAACCTTACCGACCTTCAGGCGATCCAATCTGACGCCGACACCTTCCTGACGGACGCTCAGAAATTCTACGGATCGAGCGCGGGCTATGGCTCCATATTCACCCAGGTGCAGAGCGACCTTGCCGCACTATCGACTCAGGTCTTCACCGATCCGAATGCGGCGGCGACGGCGAGCGCGGTGACGTCGCTGAACAATGCACTCGCGGCTGCAGGGGTCACATCATCGACACCGACGGCCACGGCGCCATCTTCCTCGTCGTCCTCTAGCTCGAGCACACTCACGCCCGCCGAGAGCGCTGCACTGGCCTCTGCGGCTTCTGGCGGAGCGAGCCAGGCCACACTGCAGGCCATGCTGGCCCAGTTCGTTGCGCTGAACGCCAACACGATTGCGGCCGCTAATGCCCAGGTGGCCGCCACAACGGCCACAGGGGCCACCGTAGCGGCCACGACGGCTGCGGCGGTCACCAGCGCCACGGCCCTCAGCGGCGGCCTTCTCACGAAGGCCAGCGGGGTTCCTGTGTCATGACGTGGATTTGCCAACTCGATTATTTCGATCCAGTCGACTCGACCGAGACTTTCGTCAGGCTATCGCTTGGACCGGGCGTCTCGACCTTGGATGCGGGATACGTCCCTGGAGGCCTTCTCAAATGGGCTTCCCCTAACCAGAAGATCACGACGGATTCCAATGGCGTCATCTCGGCATCGACCGACCAGGGCGAGATCGACATCCTGAACGTCCCGGACGCTGTCGCGGGCGCCGGCCGTCTTGATTGGCTGATCACGAAAATCTTCCAGGGGCGCTCCGCAACTCTCTATTGGCTACCAGAGGGCGCGGCGTGGGCCGATGCCGTCCTGAGCTCCTCTGGTGTGCTCGAGCAGCCTTATGCTGACCCCCAGCTGGGCGACACGCCGACAGCCCAAATCGTATTCCAGACCCGAGACCCCAGGTCGGTCCTGACCGCCAATCTGCAGACGACGCTTTATGCTGGCACCAACGTGGGCTCGGCCGGCGTCGAGGGCACCGCGACGGATATCATGGGGAAGCCCAAGCCGATCCTCTACGGCCGGGCGTCCAACATCCCTGGGGTCCAGGTGAACACCAGTCAATTGATCTGGCAGGTTTCCGATGCGACGGCCTACGTGGATTGCGTGCGAGACGGCGGCGTCGCGCTCACGCCGGCCGTGCAGCGCGGCAATCTCGCGAGCCTCTACGCGAACACGCCGAGCCCTGGCTATTACGATTGGTGCAACGTCTCGAGCGAGGGCACTTTCGTAAAGGTCGGATCCACCCCGCAGTTCAGCCTGGGCATGGACGTTTATGAGGGCGCCACGATCGCCGATCGAACCGTCGCGCAGATTTGGAACCGAATGCGTCAGGACCGGTGCTTCACCACAAGCGGGCAGATCGATTCCTCAAGCATCACGGCTGCGGACGCGCTCGACAGTGGCGAGTCCGGTTTTTGGTGGGACGGTGTCTTGACGCAGGTCAATGCGCTCGATCAGGTCCTCCAGGCCTTCTCGGGTTATGAGTTTCTGTCCACCGCCGGACTATGGACGATCGAGAAGCTGACGGTCCCGCTCTCGACCGACACGCCGGCGTTCAACTTCATCATCCCCGAACGCACGACGATCAAAGGCCTGACTGATCGCGATCTCGTAACCCTGACCTTCGTGCGGCCGGACTATTCCCCTGATGGCGCGCCGCCCTATCAAGTCACCGTCAACTGGGGTGAGGCCTACACGGTTATGAGCGCGACGGACTTCGCGGGCGCGGCGATCCAGCGTCTGCAGCAGAAGTTCGCCCAGCAGTATCGAACCTCGGTCGCGGCCAACACGGCGCTCTGGAATCCCGTGACCAATACGGGCCCATGGAAGAACGCGCCGGCGTTCCTCATGACCTCGGCCTATGCGGTCGACTCGGGCGGTCTGACCTGCGCAGCCGCTGATGCTGAGGCCGCAAGGCTCCTGGCCATGTTCGGCGTCCAGCGCCTGCAGGCTCAGTTGACTTTCAAGGGCGAGCCCGGTGACATCATCGATCCTGGAATGGTCATGAAGATGACGATTGCATCCTATGGCCTGTCCGGGGGTGCCCTCTTCAAGGTGCTCCAGTCCAAGGAGCAACTGGACCTCAATGGCTACCAGATTTCCTTGATCATCGGCCTCCAGCACCTTCCCGGTGATCCATGAGAACCTGCATCGGATTCCCGTCGTACTCGAGCATCGCGGCGTGGAGCACATCGGCCGCGATGAATGCCGCCTACCCGGTGACCAATCTCTCGGACATGATCAATCTGCGGCGCGGCGCCGCGACCACGGCCAATGGCGCGGCCGAATTTGACTTCGTCCTGTCAAGCGCCCAGCCGATCCAACTCGTCTCGCTGATCAATCACAATCTCCAGGCCGGCGCGACCGTCGATATCAAGCTCTATTCGGACAGCTTCTCGACCTTGGTGTTCGATAGTGGAACCGTTTCGGTCTGGCCGGCCTCCACGAGCGCGGCTCCGCCCTTCACCCCGTGCTGTCCGGTCCTATTGCCATCGCCCGTGGCGGCCCTCACGGGCAAGGTCACTATCGCGCCTGGGAGCCAGATCATCCAACTGAGCGCTATAGACCTCGCCGGCGCTGCCCTATGGGATCAGATCACGTCGGCGCAAAGCCGGGGGTTCAACCCACAGACCCAAAAAATCAAGGCGCCGGGCGGCGGCTATCACAATTTTCCCCAGTGGAACCCCCGGACATTCGTCGGTCATCAGGACGCTCAGGCGAGAGCGCAGCTAGAGTCCACCATGTTGGACTTCAAATCGCTCGGCCTCTCCCGCCCCTTCGTTTTCGTGCGCGACATTGACGACCCCACCGTCTGGCCGCGAGAGGCCTACGTGGCCACCCACAAGACCCTGCAAAACTCTGTGACCGACGGGCCAGAAAGCGGCAGCGACGATTTCAGCATCGAGGAATATCTCGGATGACGCCCGGTGTCGGCTCTCCGCACTTTAGGTCCAGCGCGACCTGGACGGGATCGGGATGGGACAGCGCCTACCCGGTGACCAACCTGTCTGATGCGATCTATCTGAGCAATGTCGCGCGCGCGGCCGCGCCGGGCTATGTCAGCGCGCGCTTCACGCTTCCTAGCGCCATGGCGATCCAGATGATTTGCCTGGCGAACCATAACCTCTCGGCATCCGCTACCATGCGCGTGCGCCTCTATTCGTCGCCAACTTTCGTCGTCGGCACAGATACCCCCGTGGCCGACACCGGGGTCGTCTCGGTCTGGCCGACACCAAGCGCCCCGGTCTTGCTGCCAAATGGAAACCCGCGGTTCGTGCAGTCGCGGCCAATCGTGTTCAACACACCGGTCAGCGCGCAAGGCGGCTTCATCGAAATCCAGTCCTACGATGGAACCAAGGTTCAGGTCGGCCTGATAGATCTTGCTGCATGGTGGGCGTGGCCAGGCATTTCGCTCGGCCGTGAAACTGGTATCGACACGCAGCAGACCAGCGTTCAATTGGCCGGCGGCGGCTTTTGGGTGCCTGAAGAATTTACCGGGCGCCTCGTGAATGGTTCCATCGACTACGTCGCGCTGGGTGCTTCGACGGATCAGGCGCTGGACTTCCAATTCAACGAAGACCTGAACCATCCATTCTGCTTTGTCAGCGACTACAGCGATCCCACGACCTGGTCCCGCGAGTGCATGATGGTGACGAATAACACCGTGCCGGCGCTCGCCGGCGCGGCCTATAGATCGGATAAGTTCGCCTTCCAATTCATCGAGCATTACAGGTAAGCCATGTCGTCTCCGGATTGCGTCGTCAGCGGATTCGAGAACGTCGATCCCACGATGGTCCAGAGCGTGACGATCTCTGGCGTCACCCTGACTTTCAGCGGCGTGCAAATCCCGGCGCTCTCGGGCAGCTGGAGTGCGAGCACCAATCCATACATCACGGGTTTCGAATTCCAGTATTTGGTCTCAAGCGGCACCGTTGGATATTCGGACTCCACCGCGAAAGTCGGAGCGCTCAGTTGGATCGCCACAAACGGGGTGCTCGCGGGCGCGACCTATAATCTTCGCTACCGCGCCGTGGGGACCGGGGTTGTCGGGCCCTGGTCATCGTGGGTCAGCGTGACGGCTCCGTCTGCGTTCGTCGCAGGCTCGAGTGTGACAGTCACTTGGTCTGGCATCTCGGGGACACCAGCAAATCTTGCATCCCTCACGGGGTCAGAACCGATCCTGAACAGCTTGATCCCAGCGATCGGGGTCAACCGCGTCAGGTTCAGCCTATTCGAAAAGGGGGCTTACGACGGCTGGACCACGAACACTTCAGGGTCCGCGACGACGACCTATCAGGGAAGCTATGGCGGCTATTCGCTTCGCAAAATTTCCGCTACCTCGACAGCGGCGGGACAGGTCGTTGCTCAAGATTCCGATCCATTTGCCGTCACTGAACTAGAAAACCTCGCAGTCGAGGCCTTGGTCGAGCTGCAGGCCACGGGATGGCAGGGTTATATCCAAGCGCTATTCTATGACGCATCCGATACATTTCTCAGCGTCTCTACGCCCTATAGCAACCCCTACAACATAGGTTCCTTCCCCGCCGGGACAGCCTATGGAACATCCATTCAGGGCTTCGTCACGGTTCCCCCTGGGGCCTATTATATGCGTTTCCGCATCCAGGCGACGTCGTTGAGCGCTGGCGCGTCCCTGGTCGGCCTGACGTTGGTGCAGCCGTTTGTCTCCGGCGCCGCAGTGGGCCAGACAACCTTTCCGGCCTTTTCCGCAGGGCCATCCTCAGAGGCGGGTGCGGACGTAACCGCCAACTACACGGCGGCTGCTATCACGGGCCAGGCGCCGGCGGCCACGGATGCGACGATCCAGTCGGGCGCCACCAAAAACGTAGTCACCATTGGCGCGACAGCCCCGACGTCGCCGACCAACGGCGACCTCTGGAATGACACCTCGACCACGCCGGGGACCTGGAAAGCCTATTTCGCCTCGACCTGGGTTGTGGTCTCGTCTCTCGGGGGCGTGTTCAGCTCCACACTCTACGAGGCGGTCGGGGGCAGCGTCGCGACGCTAAGCAACTTCAAAACGGTCCTCGGCACGGCGGCCGCGATCACTGGGCAAAGCCCCTGGGCGACTACGGGAATCCCGACCTCGATCCTGACCAACCCGACCGCGAACTTGGTCTATAATCCGGCAGCGGCGCTCGGGGCGCAAGGTTGGGCCGCTTATACCGGCTTGATCTGGGAGGCTAACTACGGCGCCGCAGCAGTCGTCGCGTCGTACTTTTACAACACCAGCGCCTCAAATGTCAGTGGCGTCAGCCAGTATCAGGACGTGCCGTGCGACGCCGGCTTCGCTTACAGCCTTCAGGCTATGATCTCCAGCCCTGGCCTCACCGCTTCCGCCGTCGCTCGCTGCTATGTCGAGTGGATCGACAGCAGCGGTGCCCATATCTCCTATGCTGCGGTCGCCCAGGTGGCCGGTGGAAACGGCTGGACTTATGTCACCGCGCCGAACCAAGTGGCTCCTGCGGGCGCGGTCGTCGCGCGGGTCTGGATCGACATCGATTCGTTGTCGGCATGGACCAACACCAACTGCGCTTGGTCCAACATCAAGCTCGAGAACAATACCGTGTGCTCGCCCTATAGCGATGAGACGACGAACGGCGCCCTTTATCGGGACGGTAACACCATCGATGCGCTTCAGCCTGCGCAGGTCGGCGCGGACGTCACGGGCTATCACACGGCCGCCGGGATAAGCGGCCAGGGGGCGCTGGCAACTCAGAACAGCGTGACCTGGCTGACCGAGATCACCGGCCTCCCATCCAACCTGTCGGCGCTGGCCGGCACTGAGGCGATTCAGAACTCCATCCTGCAGGGCAACTTGACCAGCGGGGCGGTCACGCCTGCGGTCGCGGCCTCGATCACCGGCCAAGGCTCCCTTGCCACGGCCAATGATGTCGTCTGGGCCACTCAGGTCACCGGGGTTGGCAAGCCCGCCGATAACGCCACCGCCTCGGTGGTCTATATCCAGCAGACGACGCCAAGCTCGGCCAACGTCGATGACATCTGGATTCTGACCAACGGATCGGGTGTGACCCAGGCGGTCTATGCCTACAACGGTTCATCCTGGGTTTTGGGCGCCGACATCACCGGCTTGAATGTCGCGGCCTCGATCACCGGCCAGGGGGCGCTCGCGACACAAAATACCGTTAACCCTGGCCAGATCACGTCAGGCGCGGTGTCCTCCACCCCGACGGCGTTTACATCTGGCACGACATCGCTCTATGCGGGATCTCCAGGCGCCGGCTCGACATCGACGATCCAGAGTTTCACCACGACCACGGGCGCTGGGATTGTCACGCTCTCGTGGTCACTGAGCGCGGCCTACTATAGCGGGACGTCTGCGCCCACTCTGATCATGGAGCTCTACCGAGACGGAACGCTGATCAATGGTGCAACGGCGCCCAATGGAACCAACCCCTTTCAAAGCCAAACATGCCAGGACTTGCCTGGCGCGGGCTCCCACACCTATACCCTGAAGGCCTTCGCTGCCGGCTATGGTGGCCGCGTCGATGTCTCGAACATTGAGCTAATAGGGAGCGTGATCCTGGCATGAGCAAGACCTATGCGGTTGTGGACTCCACCACCCATGCGATCATCAAGTTCGGCCTTTGCGCAGACAGCGATCTCGCGCTGCAGCCGCAATCGGGCCAGATCGCACTTGACGTCACCGGCTTGATCGACTGGCGTAGCGACCAGTCCGCCTACGCTTACGACCCCACGACAAACACGATCAACCCCGTCTAGGAGAGCCCTTGTGAATTTCCTCACCGACATCTCATCGACCACCTCGGCGATCATCAGTTTTGCGATGAGCGGATCCTCTTTTCTGCCGGCCGGCGCTGCGCCGCTGTTCGCCGAGGCTGCGAGCGCGGTTTCGCCCGTTGATCGGATCGTAAACACGGCTGAGGTTTTGTACGCCAACGCAGCAGCCATCACCGATGCTACCGCCAAGGCGAACGCGCAGACGCTGAGCGCGCAGTGCGCGGCCTTCGCGGCGCAGAATGGTTGGCACGGAATGGACACCCGCGGTCCTGGAATTATCGCAGCCATCCGTCGCAACCTGGGTGAAACTGCGCCCAATGGCGGCGCGTGGCCCGATGAGAGCGAAGACCCGGCCCCGCTGCCCCGCTGGATAATCAAGCCGGCGACGCCCCTTGTCGTGCCCGAACCGGCCGCCGCCGGCGCCTCTTAGTCTGACTGCGATTTAGTCACGACTCTGCGTATGGGTTCTCCAGATGCGCGAGTGCAGAGGGGGTGACCAGACGTGGCATATTTATTCTCTCAAGCCTGGGCCTGGGGATTCCTGGGCGCCGTCGTTTATGCGCTGTCGGCCCTGATCATTAAATATTGGGGCGACAGCCCTGACCTTCCGAACGCTCGAAAGATCGCGATCGGGCAGTTTTTCGTGGCCATCATCTTTGGCCCTATCGCCGCCGAGGGCTTTTCTTCCACGATTATGATCTGGGTCGGAAACCATGCGAGCGCGCGGGCAGTTGAACTTGCCGTGGGCTTATCTGCGAATTATCTCTGGCCCCTCATTGTGGGAGCGTTAGGGACTCGCGTAAGCAAGCACATCTCTGGAGGCGGATAATGGCACCCAATTTGCTCACGCTCCTCGCGGGCATCTTTATTTCGCTCGGCGCCGCCTTCCTGGGGCTTCGAGAAATCGCCCTTGGATCAAGCCTGCACACACTCCCGACAGCGCCATTCTGGGTCCGGACATCCATGTTCATCTTCATGGTCGTGCTGGCCGGCCGTGGGGCCGATATCCTGCTCAGCCTTCAGTCGCAGCATCCGATCAGGATCGATGGCGGCGGGACGGTCGCGGCGTTCTGCATGGCGCTCTACCACATGTCCATGCTCTGGAATGTCTTGCGCCAGAACTATCCAGCGCGCGTCTGGAAAAAGATCAGGCGCATGGAGCGGCTGGCCCAGTGCCGCCGAAATGGTTGGGCGCTCGCCCTGCTGAGCGGCGCGGGGTTCACGGTATGGGCTCCCAACGAGGGCGTCTTGCCCGATCCCGATATCTGAGGCATCGTCGCGGCCTCGCTGGGGGCCCCAACCCGTGACTGACTCGATTCCTGCCGCCGCGCCCGCGGCTCCCGTTGCCGCCCGCTTCGCGCCGGCCAATGACCGATATGCCCGGTGCGCGCCGATTACCCTCAACAAAGAGGGCAATGGAACCTACACGAATACGCCGGGCGACCCCGGCGGCCCGACGCGCTGGGGCATCACGCTCGCGACGCTAAGTCATTGGCGCGGTCGCCCCTGCGTCGCCGCTGACGTGATGAACCTCGGCCAGCCCGAAGCGCTCCAAATTTATCGCGCCAACTATTGGGCGCCGGTCGGCGGCGACATGCTGCCGGTTGGCATCGACCTCGCGGCCTTTGACTGCGCCATAAATCAAGGTGCCGGGACATCGGCAATGTGGCTCCAGCGCGCGGCCGGCGTCGCCGCCGACATGCAGATCGGCCCGAAGACGATCGCCGCGATCACCGCCATGGATCAGATCGCGCTCCTTGAGGCGTTCAAGGCCGAGCGCTTAGCGTCCTATGAACATGACGCGGGCTGGGCCCAGTTCGGACACGGCTGGGAAGCGCGAGACGAAACGATCACCGCCCTCGCCGAGGCTTGGGCCAAAGGAAGCTAGGAGATCATCATGGCCGATCCCGTCCCCGCCGCCCCCGCGCCGGCCCTACCCACCTGGGCTAGCCAACTCTTCTCGCTTGGCGCCCGGCACGCCCTGACGGCGATCGGGGGTTTCCTGCTAGCCAAGGGCGTCCTGACGCCCAGCGGAGAGAACGTGATCATCGCAGACGGTGTCCCGATCCTACTCATGGTGATCGGCGTGGTCTTCTCGATCATGGAGAAGCAGCTTCATCGCAGCCAGTTCGTCCAGGCGCTCCTGACGCCGCCGCCGCAGATCGTGGCGCTGCTCCAGCAACTCCTGCCGCTCGCGCCCGCGCTGCTGAACAGCGGGATCGTACCGGTACCGGCTGCGCTCAAGACCGTGGTCGATCAGCTTCTCACACCGGCGCCGGCCGCCGTGGTCGTGCAGCCAGCCCAAGTCGTTGCTGCGGGCGCCGCGCCGGCGCCGCCCAACAACGCGTAGCCCCGCGCATCCCGCGCAAACCCGGAGACGACCATGAAGCCCCTATTCTTCCTCGGCGCCGCGTGCGCTCTTGCGCTCTCGTCCTGCGGGACGCCCAATGTCGCGCCACCGAGCGTTCAACTCGCATCGGCCGACGCCGGCACCGTGATCGATGCCTCCTATAGCTCGGCGCAGAAACTGTTCCTCGCTGCGGCGCCGAGCATGGCCGAACCGGATCGCCTGAAGATCAAGGCCCTGTTCGACAAGGCTATCGTCTATGTGCGTGCGGCCGACAACGCGGCGGCCGTCGGCGACTCCGCGACCGTCGGCGCCCAGGCGGCATCCGCCACCAAGCTGATCAATCAGATCAAGGGCCTCTTGCCGGCCTCCTGACCGTCCCACCCCTCCTTTGAAAGCCTCTTCCATGACCCTGAACATCAACTGGACCGCGATAGCCTCTGGCCTCCAGCAAGCCGCCGCGTTCGCCTCCTCGCCGGAGGTCGCCGCCCTCGCTGCTCTCGGCGGCCCCACCGTCGCTGGCGCCGCTAAGATCGTCGAAGGTGTCGCGGCCGTGTCGAGCGATCTGCTCGCGACCGCCGAGACGGCCGGCGAAGCCATCGCGAGCGGCGACCTCGAAAAGATCCGCGCGGCCGACGCCATAATCCAGGCCCAAATCACGGCCCAGCAAACCGAGATCGATGCCCTCTAGGACTTGATAGAGCCGTTGCGCTCGGCCATAGAGGTCGGGCGACTCCGGTTACCGGCGCGGGGCGATCGATTGGGTCTTGGCAGGCTCCGGCGATCGCCCCTTTCTGCCACACCCGATTCCATGCCACGTTCCCCCCTATCGAATCTGTCGAGCGAGGGATGCCGGTGAGCAAGCGGAACAAGATTTTGGGATGGCTGACCCGCGCCGCGGTGGCCGTCGCGGTTCTCGCTCCGGGATGCGCTCTGGCCCAGATCACTTATGTCTGGGGTCTCGACAGCGTCTCTGGCGCGAAGTGCGTCGTTGGCGATACGAGCACATGCCAAATCCCGACTCCACAGGTCGGTAGCAGCTCCGGTGGCGGCAACACCACAACCGCCTATCAGCTCCTGGGGACGGGGACGTTTCCGACCATCACGGGGGTTGGCGCTAATGTCACCGGCCCGGCGCTGACGACCGTCGTCGGCGGCCTCTACAACGTCAGCCTTGTGGGCACGCCGGGGGCGGCTGTCACGGTCACTGAGAGCAACGGTATCGGCTCCCTGGTCTCGACCGTTGTCTACACCTCGGCGACCAACACGGCTCAGTATTGCATGGGGGCCGGGGATACGATCCAGGCCTCGACCGGTTCGGGAGCGTCTGGCGTCGCGCTGCGGATGACGGGGGCGGGGAGTTGCCCGGGGACGGCAATTTACACGACCCCAACGGCTTATCCAACCACGGATAGTTCAGGGACCGTCACCGCAGGCGGATCATTCCAAACCGTCCTAGCGCTCAATACCTCTCGCCACGGTTGCCTGATCCAGAACCCGACTACGGCGACGGAAGTTCTTTACGTCTATTACGGCTCGGGAACGCCAGCCACGACCACGGCCGTGTCGTTAGCGGCTGGGGCGTCCTTCTCCTGCGCAGCGGGGGGCATTGTCCCTAGCGACTTGGTCGCCGTTGAAGCAGCCACCACCGGCCACGCCTTTATCGCCAAGAGCCAATGACCATGATCAAGCAAACAATTGCGCTCATCGCGGCGCTGAGTCTTGTAACGTCCGCTCAGGCTCAGACGATCATTCCAGGTGCAGGCGCATCAGGCACGGTGACTTCGGTCGGGTGTCCAAACGCCACGATCACCAAGACCGGAACATGCGCGCCCCTCTCTGCCGCTGGCACTTCAGGCGACGTGGTTACGGCCAGTGGGTCTAACAATGTGCAGGACAGCGGCACCGCGCTGACCAGCGTCGTCACGCTCACCGGCGCCCAGACGCTCACCAACAAGACCCTGACCTCTCCGACGCTGACGACGCCCGCGCTTGGGACGCCGTCCGCCCTGGTTCTGACCAACGCGACGGGACTTGTCGCATCGACCGGCACGACCGCAACAGGGACGCCCTCTTCGACCACGTATTTGAGGGGGGATAATACCTGGGCAACCCCATCGGGCGGTAGCGGGTCGCCGGGCGGCACGAGCGGCCAAATTCAATACAACAATGCCGGAGCCTTCGGGGGGATATCCACGACAGGCTCCGGGAACGTCGTGCTCGCAACGTCGCCAAGTCTGACGACGCCAGCCCTGGGCGCAGCCACGGCCACCACCATCAACGGTGTGACCATCCCGTCGTTTACCGACACTGTTGATTTGCTCGGGCAGGCGCAGACCATCACGGGGACCAAGACCTTTGCCTCGACGTTGGCTAATAACTGGGGCTTCACATCGACTACGGGTTCGCCGTCCGGAAATGAGTTTTATCTATCCGGCGCGAATACTATCAACGTATCGATTAACGGGTCTTCAGTCTGCGCATGGGTTTCAACAGGCTTAAACGCTTGCGCTATCGGTCAAACGACCGGAGCGAGCGGGTCTTTCACCACGCTCAAAGGCACATCGATAGCGAGTTCTGGCCCCTATCTCGAAGTAACTCACGCCTTCATTGAAAATACTGCACCGACAGTTGCGAGTGGATTTTGCACGAGTCCCACGGTCACTGGCCTTACTGGGTCAATTGCCTTTTCACTCAATGTAGGAACGTCGTGCAGCGGCAACACTACGGGCGTGCTGACTTTTGGGACCACATCAGTAGGCACCGACTGGTCGTGCCACGGCGAAGTCGTCGGAACTGACAACGCCAACTTCACCGTTGGCGCCTACGGAACCTCTACCTCGTCTGTAACCGTAAACGTCTATTCCCGCACCACGGGTCTGGCGACGACGATCACGCCTGGCGATGCCATCCAATTCACTTGCGCAGCCTACTAGGAGCATTATCTATGCCCGGTAACCCACTAAGCGGCGGTTTTACGCCTCAAGGACCCGCGGGATCGGCGGGCTCGTCCGCAACGGTCTCTGTCGGCACGCTCTCGATGCTGGCCTCGACCGCCAGCCCCACGGTCAGCAACAGCGGCACCGCGTCCGCCGCTGTGCTCAACTTCGGCATTCCCGGCCCGCTGCGCGATAGCTCGTTCGGGCACGGGCTTGTGACCTGGGATCCGACCTATGGCGGTATCTATGGCGACGCGGGCCAGTGCTACGATGCAGTCAGCACCGCTGGCTCGAATATCATCACGTCGGCTTCCGGGGCGTTTGCACCCTTGCAGGTCGGCGGGAAGGTTGTGCTGTCCAACGCCGGGGCGAACGTCGGTATCCTCTCCACTACGGTGCTAACGGTCACCTCTACGAGCATCACGCTCGCCACCAACGCCGCCGGCGCCTTTACCAACCGCTGCGCGTTCGGCCACGACGACTCGACCTCGATCATCGCCCTTGGGGCTGAAATTGATCAAACCCCTGGTTGGCAGGTGGGCTCGTCTGCCCAACTCCCTTGTGAGGGGGTCATGATGACCGGCCTTGTTCTGGACAGCCGATGTGAGTTTCGCGGCGATAACATGATGTCGTCGATTATCTGGGTGACGCCGGGCTCGACGATTGGCTGCATCTCGGCCAAGGCCTCCACGTCCTACAAGCAGTCGATCTATAACCTCGCCATGTATGGGCTGGCTTATTTCCAGACCACGTCCGTCGATCTGATCGATCACAGCGGCACTTCAGCCACCACGCCAGAGACCGATACGTTTAATCGCTATGCTAATCTTCAGTTGGAGGACAGCAAGCAGAACTCGATCAACTATGCCCAGCGGGGTCAAAGTCACTTCAATTATATCGATATTCTAAGCTCCACCCAATACGGCATATTGATGAACGCCTTCGACTGCGACGGATCGGTTATTGATGCCCAGGGGTTCCAAATGGGGCTCTATTTCTCGACCGTCGCGGGCTCCTTCCGGCTGGCTAGCACCAAGCCCTATTTCAGCGGCCAGAAATGCCCGTCCACCGGGACCGACCCGACCACCTACGGCGGGATCGGTATCTATGGATCGGCGATGACGCTGGTCGGGTTTGAGGTGCAGGAGACATGCGGCGCGGGCCTCGCGGTCATCGGTGTAGAGTCCCCGATCTATGGCAAGCGCAACACCCTGATGGGCGGCGATTTTGCGGACATCGGCGATCTGAAGGGTAACTATGGATCGGGCCAATCTCTCTCGATCATGGCGATGCTCCACCTCAAGGGTGCGACCGGGAACCGCATCCAGGCGACCAGCGGGACCAACGTCCTGGGGACAGTGGAGACGCCCACCGGCTCGATCTCGGGCACCACGCTGACCACGACCGTCGGGAATATAAAACTCAATGGCGGCCTGACTGGCGTCAATGTGCTGCCCGGCACCACGGTCACCGGTGTAATCTCGGCGACGGCGGTCGGCTCGGCTTATGGCACTGGTCAATTTACGGTCAACCAGTCCCAAACGGTCGCGAGCACGACGTTATTTGAGGGGATGAATTACACCACCCACGGCGTCTATGCGGACGTGAATGGAGCTATCGCCACGGACTGCAACCTGATCGAACTGATGATCGAGCCGAACATGCCTGCTGGGCCGACCAATATCGTTCCGTTCGCCCGGAGCACCGCGCAGGGCGCCCTGACGACCACCAACGCGATCACGGTCTATTCCGGTTATCCGGGCGGCACGAACAGCTATTCAGCCAGTCTCGCGGCGTAAGGGAAACCTCATGGAACGACACCACGCTGAATCGCTCGCGGCTGCGGGCCATCCCGATCATCCCTACCTCACGTTTACGCCGGTCTATATCTGCCGCAAACGTGTGGGGACCTGGGGGCTGGAAGCCACCCATGAGGCAGGAAATACCTTCCCGGTTCCGCATACCTGGGTTGAGGCTGATGGTTCCTGGGCGGTCCACGAGGCCCCGGCTTCGCCTCGCAAGGCCCTCATGGATCATGTTCGCGGGGTTATCCACGGGCCGAACGGCAAGCAATCGCACCCTCACGTAAAGCGCAATCGCGACGGCACGATCAAGAGCGTGCATGGCGTGACTGACACCCCGCCGCTGCCGAGCAAGCGCCGGTGAAGTGCGATCCGCTTCCGGTTGACGGGCTCGCCCATCCGTTCCGCTTCACGGCGGATATCGCCGAGATGCACGCCAAGCTGGTCAAGCGCCTGCTGACGCCTGCCTCTGGACGGCGGGAAAAGCGGATGGGCGAAGTCATGCAGGAGGCCTTTCGCGAGGCGTCTGCGGAAGCGCTCACCCATGTCACCGAGCCAGCCGCCGCCCCACCCTTGATCTATCTGGAGAGCGCACGCGAGGCCGTCTTAAGCGGGACGGCGGACCTCGTATTCACGGTCACGGTCCACGTCCTACCGAAGGTCCAAGTCCCGGCGCTCGGTGACCTGCGGGTCACGGTCGCGCGGAGCCACGTCACAACCCAGATGGTGCAGGACCAACATGCCGCCGTCGCGCGCATGTATCCGGGTCATCAAGGCGAGGCCTTGGCCCGCGCGGCTGGCTTTCGCAGCGTGTCCGAGATGGACAAGGCGCTCCGCTCGCAACTCTCCATGCAACTGCGAGCCAGTGATCGGTTCCGGCGCAAGGAAGCGCTGATGGAAAAGCTGGCGGACCTGCCGGGCGCCGAGGCCCCGGTTCCGCTGGTGCAGCGCGAGTTCGTGGCGCTCTGGGGCCAAGTTAACTTGGAGCGGTTGGCCGCTGAGTTGTCACCCGAAGATGCCGCGAAATCCGAATATGAGCTGATGACCGACTGCCTGAAGATGGCGGAACGTCGCGTCAGGGCTGCGGCGGCCCTGGTGGCGATTGGAAAAGCCCACAAGGTTGAGCTGTCTGAGCAGGATATCGAACAGGCGATCCGCCAGGAGGTCGCGCGCCAGCCAGCCGGCGAGCGGGCTCAGAAGTTGGCCCACCTCCACAATCACCCCGCCGCCGTGCTGCCCGTCATAGCGACGATCTGGGAAGAGGCTGTCGTCGATCTGATCTTGGGCGTGAAACCACATGAGCGGTTCTCAGGCGCGTTCATGTTCGGCGCTCAAGCCCCCTGGACGTCGCCCGACGAATACGACGAGGCTTGGGTCTATTATCGCAGGGCCGACACCGGCATGATCGCCACGCTACCCAAGAGCGGGCTGCACCGCTGGAAAGAGGGCGCGATCTGGGACGGCTTCACCCGCCGCCCCCGGACGGTGGATGATCCCCCGACCGACAAGGGCAAATGGCCATCGGTCAAACAGCAGCGGGCCACGAACCTATCTGGCTTCCTGTTCCGGTCATCCCACCCGAAGGAGCATCGCGGCACCCCGGCCTGGATACTTCGGGATGACGGTCATCTGGTCCCTGCCGACCCGAAGGCCGCCGAGGCCGCGCGCGATGATCAGCTCTTTACCTTCGGCTCGCACGCCATGCCGTTTAAGGACGTGGTGACTATGCCGCCCGGTTTCTGGACCCGATGGAAGCGCCGTGATGACGTCTGGACCCGCGAAGAAGCGGAAGAGCGGGCCGATAGGATGCAAAACCATCGCCATCTAGTCGCCGAGGCTCGGGGCATTGCAGTGACCGCCGACGAAACGACTTGGACCGTGTTCGCCTGCCATCGCGAACGGCAGAATGATCCAGACGCGTGGTTTGAGATGCCGCCTGGAAATTTCAGGGGTGATGGCGAGTTTGCCCGACCGTGCGCCCCCGAGCCTGAACTGATCGCGCGGGCGGCATAGCCGACGGGATAACGCGGGAAACTTCTACTATCTTGGTAAACAGAAAAGGCCCGGCGATCATGCGCCGGGCCCTTCGTCGTTCTAGAAGTCGGATCAGAAGTTCACATGGCTCCCGGCCGCCGGTGCCGATGGGGTCTTGATCGGCTCCGGGTCGCCCAGGTCGCCAGTCTCGGCGGTTGCGCCGCTGATGGTCGCGGGCATGACGACGACATGCTCGGTGTCGGTGAATGTGGCCGAGAGTTGTTCGCCGGGCTTGAGGCTGCGCGCGGCCGAGTCCCGGCCCGTGAGGTTGCTGCGGATCACGAGGTTGGCGCCGCGATCGGCATCCTCGGGCAGCGTGATGGTGGCGGTGGTCATAAGGTCGACTCCATGGTGAGGGGCTATAACCTAACCCCCAGGGCCGAGAGCACAATGCCCGCGAATAGTAGGATCGTGGCGATGGCTGTGACGACCAGCTCGCCCCGTCTGGTCAGAAAAGCTCCGTGCCTGCGCATCCGTTCTCTCCTCTCCAAAATAAACCTGAGCCTTGGGCGTTCTAACGCGCCCGTCAACGGCCGGTCTCACGCGGCAAGCTTCTCCGGCAGATCGTATGACCACCACCTTTGGCGCCCGACGGCCGGGATCGGCTCGTCGAACAGCCGCTTCTCGGCGAGCTTCCAGGCGAACCGCCCTTTGGTCCAATCGCCCGTGAAAAACTCGGCATAGCTCGGTGCGCCGCCGCTCGTTTGAAGGCACACCTCGAGGATCACCGATCCCAGGATCGCCCCGCGGGGCAGCGTGTTCGCGAAGTTGCCGCCGAACTGGGTCGCGCAGATCTGGCATAGGATGGACTCGCGCTTTGGCATGTCCAGGCGTTTGGCCGCGTGGATCAGGATGCGTTGGCCGAGCAGGCGTTCAGGAAACGCCCATCCCCGGGTCTCGTGATCCTTGTCGTCCGTGAAGCAAAGGCTAGCGAACGGCTGCCAGAGCGAGATGACGGGCATGATGGTCAAACGATATTCTCCACGGGCTTAGGAAACGGAAAGAGGACGTCGGCCGCCCGCACGGCGCCGCGCTCTGGATAGGTGATCAGCCCAAGGGAGCGCAGCGCGCCCAGGTTATTCTGGAAGCCGCTGGACGTTGGGCTAACTCCGGTGTGCTGAGCTAGATATCCGCGCGTCTCCGCGTGCGGATGGATGAACATCACCTCGCGCATAATTGCCCGCTGGGAAGCGCTCAGGCGCGACAGGACGGCCATCTGGAGTTCGACGTTCGTCTTCATGCGCTTCGGCGGCGTCGCCCGTTGGCGCCCCTCCGGAGTGAGCGCGACGGTCCCGCGCCCCGGATAGCGGATCAGGCCTGCAGTCTTCATGGCCCCAAGGTTGTTTTGGAACCCACTGCTGGTCGCGCTGAGCTCGGCCAGGAAGGCCAGTTGGCCCCGATCAAGCGCGTCCCGCTTGAGCGCGTGCTCGGCCCAGATCAGGGTGTCGAGAATTTTCTGACGCGGTACGGGAAGGGCAGCCTTCTCGTTTCCCGGCGATGGGCCTGCGACGAAGGCCTCGCGCGTCGATACCGGCCCCGGCTCCGCATGGTCTTCCTCAGCCGCTACGGGCGCGCACTCAGCCATGTAGGCCTGGATTTTCGCGACCAGGGGCTGGACGATGGCGAGGCCTTCCTTGAGGCCGGTGTAGCGGCCGGAGGCGAACCCGCGCTTGTAGCCGCCGTCCTCGATCTGGCGACGCTCGCTGGCCGTGACCCTGCTGGCCGAGGCCGAATGTGCAGGTGGTGCAGGTGGTGCAGGTGCGAGGGCGGCCTTCAGTGCGGTTAGGTCGGCCTGCGCCATCTGTTTGATCTCGACGCGCGCCTCGCCGGCCTTCGGCGTCCGGCTTGTGTCGAGGGTCTGGATCATCGGGAACCGCACCTTCTCCAGCAGTTCCACATCAGGCGCATAAACGAAGCCCTGGCCGATCTCGAGTCCCGCAAGGCCATCGACGACCAACTTTACCTCATCCTTTGTCCCATGGCCCTTGACCCATTCCTCGGCCGCCGCGCGGTCCTGTGGCCCTCGGATTCGCATGAGGACAAGCGCGCTGGCCATCGAGAGCACGTCCTTGTTCAGGCGCGCCGGCCGCTGGGTGATCGACCAGAGGCGGAAGCCGCGCTGGCGCCCCCGGCGCGCGATCTGGTCCATCATGTCGAGCATGGTCCGCGTGCCGTCCATCGCGGGGTTCTGCGGCGCGAAGACGTCGGCCTCCTCGGCGACGAGCCAGAGCGCATCGCGGTTGTTCACGTAGA